>JGI24695J34938_10001721_pt1 | contig 18104 bp, 13 predicted proteins | sample TergutCo191P3_FD_34938 | JGI IMG/M metagenome (IMG submission 34938)
ACAAGTCTTGTTGGTCCTTCGATCACGCTGATTGTTACAGGCGGCAGATTGCTGCTTGGCACATGGCAGGGAATTTGGTTCAACGAATACGACGGACCGCGGACGAGAAAAGTTTACGTCAGAGTTTTAGGAGAATAAAAACGGGAATTGTTATATTTAAGAGTTACCCATAATTAAAAAAACGGCAGAAAAGTTTTCGTTGCATGTAAAAAATCAGGTAGAAAAGAACCGTAAATGATGACATTTTTTAATTAAAATGTTATAATATTATTAATAATATATAAATTTTCGGAGGAAATAATGAAAAGTAGACTATATTTTGGCTTGATTTTTATGTTGTCAGTATCAATAATGACAATTTATACATCCTGCGATGATCTTCTTAAATGGCTTTTAGAAGAAGGCGCGGAAATTGACGATCCAAACAACGGAAATAAAAACTCCAATAACAGCCAGGTCATTGACGAATTTAATGACGATCCGATAATTCATCCTGATATTTTGTACACGTATAACTTCAACGATAACATTTTTAACGGCTGGGAATCTAAAGGAACCGGTTCAGCTGCCATCACAACAGCGTCGGCAGAGGTGCCGGGGAATTACAATTTTGGCAATAATACAAGATTTGTCAAATTGCCGGCGCCCAGAGTTTCCGGCGGAGGAACAATCACGTTTGAAAGAAATGTTAACCTTCAGCAGGATTCAGTTATAACATTCAGTTTTAAAACGGAAATTTATCAGCCTTTTGGACAAAATTTTAAATTGTATGTGAACAAGGTTGAAATGGGATCATGGAACGGAGTAGATTCAAACTGGAAAAAAACGTCAATCCCGCTTATGGCAGGCGTGCAAAATATCTGCTTTGAATTATCAACTAAAGGAACAAGCGTTAAAGACGGGCTGAACGCGGTGTACATAGACAATATCGTAATAGTGAAGGATATAGTATCCTATGTTGAACTTTACCCGCGCGGAAAATTAAACACCTATGTCGGCGCACCTGAAAAAGAAAAAATTAAATTCAGCGCAAAAGCTTTTCGCGCCGACAAATCTGTTCGTGAAAATACGGCGAACCCTGTATTCTCGGGAACGGGAATTAATTCCAGCACAGGCGTATTAACGCCTAGCGCGGAAGGTAATATGACTGTCAGCGTTTCTGTTGGCGGAATACAAGCGTCAAATAGTACCATTACGGTTCATCCCGCTGATTATCTGCGAAAGCCTTACACGTATCCCGGAACAGGCATTACTTACAATGGCTTTGCCGGAACAGAGGGCGTAAATAAAGCAGGCACTAGCGTAACAATCACATATCCGTCAGAAACTACATTCAATGCGGACGGGTTCTTTACGCTGGAAGGCAATGTTTCAAACGCCTCAGTGTATAACTATGCTCTTGTCCGCGTCCGAAAAGGCAGCGACGCCACTTTGGATACGACATATCTTGTGAGAGATAATTTTAAACAAAGAATATGGCTGCGTTTTGGACCGGGCGTATACACAGTAACTGTATATAATCTGCTAAACATTGAGCTTTCTTCGGGTCTTAAAGCGGAAGGAGATTACTACGGATCTACTATGTCAGGATCATTAGTTTTTACTGTAACCAATACAAGAAATGAAGGAGCGGGCAAAGACGCTGTTACGCCGGACAAGCGTTTTATTTATCCGTCTTATTTAGTTCAGAGCGATGATTTCAGAGTTACAAATCTTATGTCAGAAATAACGTATGGTTTAACAAATGACAGAGCAAAAGTAAAAGCAATCAATGACTATCTTGTAATGAATACAGTTTATGATCAAATCAGTTACCGTGTCGATGGAATGCGAAAAAAACAGGATGCGCTGACAGTTTTGGGAACAAGATACAATTTGGACAAACAGTATCCCAACGGACATTTTCTTGCGGTATGCGAAGGCTATGCAAACACAGGCAGCGCTCTTATGCGCGCCGCAGGCATAGAAGTAAAGTATATTGTCAGCGAAGGCATGAGCCATGCATGGAATGAGGTATATATTGACGGCGGATGGAAGTTCCTCGATATAACATGGAATGATCCGTCGGTGGAAGGATCAAGCGCGGCTAATGTAGTTGATAAAGGTCCTGCTTCAGTCAGCTATGAGTACTTCTTGCTGACAAGCGCTCCGAGTTCTCATACAGCAAAAGGCATAGGCGTGCCAAGTTTTGGTCGTTCAGTTGAAAGTGTTAAAGCGCCATGGCTCCGCGGCGCTCCTGAAGGCTGGTATTAAATTTAAAGAGCAGCGGAGAAAGCCGCTGCTCACTTTTTAAAACTATTTTCTATATCTACATCTACAGATTTCGCGTTTACCAAATTGTCGAAGGTCCGCGCACAACACGGAAACCGTTGACCCAAGTGGCGTCGCCGGGGTTCTGACTGGTACGCACAACGCTTCGCACATTGCCGGCGGCATTGCTCCACGCTCCGCCGCGCCTGATACGCTCAGTTCCTGAAGCGGGACCTCTGGGGTTAGTTAACGCAGGAGCGGTAGAATAATAACTGTCTTTGTAAGAAGCAAACCAATCCCAAACCCACTCTGACGCGTTTCCGCTCATGTCGTAGATTCCCAGGGCGTTAGGCTGTTTGCTTCCTACCGGTTGAGTTGCCTGACTGCCGGTCATCTCCGCTTGAACAGTAAGATTGTACCAAGCTACAGAATCAGGATTATTGCTTCCCGAGTAAGTATAATTTTCAGGCGAGCCGTTCCCTCCCCTCGCGGCGTATTCCCATTCAGCCTCGGTGGGCAGACGGTAGCCGGGGTTAATCCATGTCGGCGTTACGCTTGCGTTGGTAATCGGTCTTACACCGGGAGTTCCGGTTCCGGACAGAGAAGTCGGCGCCCTGTCAATAATAGTCATTGATAACGCCTGCAAAAGTCCCGTACCTTTAGTAAGCTCAATACAATATTCAACCGCGTCATACCATGAAACCCTTTCTACAGGACGATTGGTGCTCTTTGAAAATTGGCTTGGGTTTACTCCCATCACATTCCTGTATCCCCTAATCGTTCCGCTCGGCGAATCCACTTCAGAGACCTCATACTTGCTTATATAGAAACCATCTACCTTAACGCGGCGCGTCGGATAAGCGTGGTATGACGCAGGACTGCCTGAAACTGAGGAATCACCCATTTCAAAACTTCCCTTTGTAACCCAGACCATGTCCGGCACAGGCGGAACCCATCTTGCGTAAAGGTTTAAAACCTCGACACCGCCTTCCGTTATAGTGTACATATCATCAATAGTCTGACCGAACCTGCCATAAGAATGAAGATTATTCCGCCAGCTTGTATTATTAATATTACTCAAATCNTTGCTTTGAGCAGGAAACGCGCAATCCCATCTTAAAAAAGACCATTCGTCAGAATTAAGATTTACAGGCATGGAAGGTTCAACAACCCTGCCGTCAGCGGCATAATATTGATCCGCCGGCTTGTACGATTGAGGAATTTTTCCGGTTGAATTCCCGGAACCTGTGCCCAAGTGGTATCTGACTACGAACTCCCGTTTCTTCCATTGACCATACAGCATTATACCGGATGTTACTGTGTCAATATCAAAGTTCCATGAACCGGTAAAATTCGAATTTCTATACCAGCCGTCCAGAGCCTGCCCGGCAGGTACGTCTATTCCCGGCGCTTGAGCTTTTTCACCATGTATAACAGGTTGAGAGGCGACTTCTGATCCGCCTATGTAAAACCTTACAGTGTGGGGGTTCATTGTCCACTTCGCATACAGATACATTGGGTCTTCGCCAGCGACATTATCAGGCTGCGTAACAGGGGTATCAAAGTTCCATGAAACAGTACACTCAGGGTCTGTAAACCAGCCGCCGAATGTGAACCCTTCTCTATTCAATGAACCAGGATTAATAATTTTGCCGTCGGGAACAAATATAGTCCGATTTGGAAGGAAGTCCATACCGCCTGGCGTAGTTCCGCCGTTTACCTGGAAATGTACAGTGCGCGTCTGAGCCACATATTTCGCGTAAAGCGTCATGCTGGAGGTAACAAGATTATTAAAATTCCATTCATTTGTAAACGCTTCTTCTGTGTACCAGTTTACAAATACGCGTCCGTCTCCCGGAATCGGGTTTACAGACGGCTTTTGTGCGTGATCGCCGTGAAGCACAATTTGCTGATTAAACGCAGGATCGGTAGAAGCGGAAGGTTTTATCACAAAATTGACAAAATATTTATTACGCTCCCACTTGGCGTAAAGTGTAAGCGGTTCGTTTGTTGGAACATCAGAATCCGTTACTTTCTTTGTCGCAAAATTCCATGCCGATAATGCGTTAAACGCAGAATCATAATACCACCCGGCAAATGAATAACCGTCCTTAACAATGGGTCCCGGGTCCTGAACTAATCCGTCTTTTTGACCACTGCCTAAAGTTACAGTAAATTGATGATTAAGTTCTGTATAACTATCGGGTCTTCTTCCGCCGTTTGCGTCGAAAATAACAGTACGATAAGTATCTACCCATTTCGCGTACAATGTTAAAGATGTTGTATCGGAAGGAACCGTTAAATCAAAATCAAACCGGAAATCGTATGATTCATCCGTAAACCAACCGGCAAAACCACGATTATCGGGAGCAGGCAGCACAGGCGGCTGAGCCGGTTGAACAACTTTAGAACCTTGAGCGACATATTGATCAGGTATTATTACAGCAGCGTCAGGCGGCGGCGGATTAGGCACGCTTGCAGGCGGATAAGTAACAAAACTAATAATACATATAGGAGCGGCGGGAGTATACGGTTCCCATTGAACAGTAAGCGTAATAAAGCCGTCGCCGTCCTTATCGCTATTCGGATCATCCTCAGGTTTTAAGACTTTACGCGTTTCAACATCCCATGGAGCGCCATTCTCGTCAACCCAGCCGATGAAGCCATCACCTCCGCGGGTAATGGGACGAAGTCTTCCAACTACGCTGTCCCATGCTACCTTTAACGCTTTAGGTTGAGGAGTGCCGCCGTCTGTATCAAAAATAACAAAACCGAAATTTTCACCGCTCCCTTCGTTATCTTCAGGTTTGGTCGTTGGTTCTGATGTTTTAGGCAGCCACTTGGCATATAGCGTCATTGTTTCTGTAACAGAACTGTATAAAAAGCTCCATAAATGTTGACTATCCCAGTCTGCCAATGTATACCAGCCGTCAAAAACGCTGCCGTTCGACAGCGGCGCCGGGGTAGGCGGCTGAGTAACCTTGCCGCCGTGAACAACAGTTTGCTGCGCGGGCGCGGCTGCGGAGGAAGGAGCTATATTGAAGTTAACGTAATAAATACTTTGAACCCACTTGGCATACAGATAAAGCGGCTCTGAGTTAGACGAAACTGTATCAGTTTGAAATTTCCATTTACACGCGTCGGTACAGGCTGAGTCTGTCAGACAAGCCGGATTGGGACACCAGCCGCCGAATGAAAAACCTTCTTTAACAACCGGACCGGGATCCTGAACAAGACCGCCTACAGGCACAGTAAAATGAACGCGCGTCATAATTGAGCCGTCGGGTCTTGTTCCGCCGTTTGCGATAAAAATTACAGTGCGTACATTTGCTTCCCATCTCGCGTAAAGAGTAACATCGGCTGTAACGATTCCGTTAGCGAAATCCCACGGACTTGTTAAGGCGGGATTTGAATACCAGCCGAAGAAACCCTTGCCGTCATCCTGCGCCTGCGGATTCACAGGCTGGACGATTTTGCCGCCCGAACCTATTAACTGGGGGTCAATATTCGCGTTGGGATTATTGGTAATGAAAGTAACGGTGAATATTGTCTGGCTCCATTTCGCGGTAAGGGTAATAAAACCGTCATTGTCTTTATCATCCTCTTTTTTTACAAGCCGTGTTTCAACATCCCATAAAGTATTATTCTCATCGTACCAGCCTAAAAATCCGTTCGCGGCTTTGCTGATCGGTCTTAATCTGCCGACGGCGCTGTTCCAGGCAATCTTTAGAGCTTTTGGCTGTGGAGTTCCGCCATCCGCGTTAAAAACTACAACTCCGAAAGTTTCGCCGCTTCCGCCTATTTCTCCGCCCGTACAATTGCATCCCGAACTGCAGTTACACGCGCATTCCCCGGCCCCTGTGCAAGGACACTCGGAAACAACCGTTTTACCGCCATCCGTCCACCATTTTTCAATAATCGGATTTTGACAGGTTAAAAAACAGGCGCAGAACGTTATAATTAAACAAAAAAACAGTTTTATATTACAATTTTTCATAATATCCATCCTAACAGTTATATATATTCAAATATTTTGTTACATTATAACATATAAGTATAAAAAGTCAAAGAAATTCAAATATCCTAAATTGACTTAAAACAGATACTTTTGTATAAGGGGACTAGCATGAAAAAAATTACATTCCTGTTTTTACTGCCATTTTTCGCCCTGCCGCTTGCCGCGCAGGAGGAAGGCGTGACAACTTCAAGCGAACTGGTTCTTCAGGTCTCTTCTTTGCCGGAAGCAAAACTCGGATACACCTACAGTTTCCGTTTTCCTTTCCTGCAGGGGAACAACCCGCTGACAGAAGGCAATAACCTTAAACTGCATTTAACCGCGGAAGCGTCGCCTGTTTCGCTTAACGGAATTGCTAAAGCGGCTTTAACGCCGATAGCGTTTTTGGAATTTTCCGCGGGAGCGAGAGCGGGCGCGGGCTGGAATATTAATCTCTTTGGCGGCGATGTTTACGGGAACGGATTAAACGAAAAAGATGATCGTGGAATATCTTATATTGACGGCAGCCCGTTTGACGCGCTTTTATGGAAAACATGGCTTGGCGGAACCTTTCAATTTGATCTAGCCGCGCTGATCCCCGGAAACTGGAATCATGTTGTTTTTCTGACATACCACGAAATAAATATCCACGGCAATACAAGAGCCTCAGCTGAAGGAGCGCCATGGTATTACGAAGCTGATGACGGTGAAAATTTTAACACATTCAACTATTACGGCAATATAGTCCTTGGTTATCAGATGCCGATTTTTCTTGATATGATAGCTTTTTTGGCGGAGATGGATTACACCATACACCAGCATGAGGAAAATTGCGATACAATCGGTCTTGATCTAATGCGATGGAGATTTTCAGCCATTCTAAATTTTTCTGTCACCGAAAAATTCAGCATCGCGGTTATTACACAATTTAGAACGCGCAGAAATTTTAATAACTTTGACGAACATCAGGACGAGAAACCATTTCTGCATTTCACGGAACGGATTTTAGACACATCCGATCCGCTGCGTTTGGAATTCTACCGCGTCGCGGGAATATTAACGTATAAATTTTAAACAGAGTCAGAGCCGCGGCGATGTCAGCGTTAAAACATCGGCGGCAGCTCTTAGCTTTTTACAGCAGTTTAATTCCCGCTGCGGCGCAGGTCGACATTGTTTGCGTATCCCAAACGGAAACCTGCACTTCGCCGATATGCGCTTTTTGCAGCATGAGCATACACAGCCTTGATTGTCCTATTCCTCCGCCCATCGTAAGCGGCAATTTGCCTTCCAAAAGCATTTTATGAAACGGAAGAGTTTTCCGGCTGCCGCATCCTGCCTTTGTAAGCTGAGAATCCAACGATTGGCTGTCCACGCGAATGCCCATCGAAGAGATTTCGAAAGCGCATCCTAATACGTCGTTCCAAAACACAATGTCACCGTTCAACGACCAGTCGTCATAATCGGGAGCGCGCCCGTCATGTTTAACGCCTGATTTTAAAACATCGCCGATTTGCATTATGAACGCCGTTTTATGCTCCTTTAAAAAAACATTCTCTCTCTCTTTGGGAGACATCTGCGGATACATATCTTCAAGCTGCTGCGTTGTTATAAAAGTAACATCCCGCGACAAATCGAAAGTTAAAACAGGATACGCGCGTTTTATTTCGCAGGCAGTATCGTAAATCGCGCTAACTATCGCGTTAACGGTTTTTTTAAGCGTTTCTTCGTTACGCGATTCTTTTTCGATAATTATTTCCCAGTCCCACTGGTCAACATAAATTGAATGAAGGTTATCCATTTCTTCATCGCGTCTTATCGCGTTCATGTCGGCGTAAATTCCCTCTCCCGCCGGAAAACCGTAATTAAAAAGCGCCATGCGTTTCCACTTCGCAAGCGAATGAACAATCGCGGCGTTTGTTCCCGTTTCTTTAATGTCAAACTGAACAGCGCGTTCAACGCCGTTAAGATCATCATTCAAACCGCTTTGAGGCTCGACAAAAAGCGGCGCGGAAACGCGCTTTAAATTAAGCGCTTTTGATAAATGATCCTCAAACCGGCGTTTAATCGCGCCGATCGCTTTTTGCGTTTCGTACACAGACAAAACAGACTGATAATTTTTTGGCAATGCCAGCTTACTCATAAATCCTCCATTTTTATACCGGAAAGATAACCGGCGTTTTGTTTAAACATTTTCTTTGTCATTTCTTTAATTTCCCGCAAGCCTAAAACCGCGGAAGTGAGCGGATCAAAGGCGATCGCCTGATACACTTTTTTAGGATCGCCTGACAACGCGCCGTCAACCGCGAGCTCTTCGCAGATTGAACTTGTGTGAATAAGAGCCGCAAGCTGATCGGGGAGTTTTCCAATCTTTACAGGTTCAAACCCGTGAGGAGAAGCAAGCACAGGCACTTCTACGCACGCGCCCTGCGGCAGGTTGTCTATCAGTCCGAAGTTTAAAACATTTCCATTAAATTTAAAAAGGGTTTTATCCCCGAACATCGCGTTAAAAATGTACGCCGCGTATTCATGACCGCGGTTTAAATCGACGTTAGGCTCATTTAACCAGTCTTCTATTTCTTTTTTCCATGTTTCCTTTCTGCCAAGGTAGTCGTTTAAAATGTAGGCGTAAGCGCCGGGATTCCAGCCTGTTCCGGGAAGACAAAATTTTTCGATTAAGTCAGGGCGCTTTCTAAACCACGCATTGTATTCCGAGTTGTGTCCCGATGATTCTGTCGGATAATAATCCAAAAGCAGAAACATTTCGTTACGCACAATTTCCTCGTTGTAGATTTTAGGATTTTTTACGGCTTCTTTTAAAAGGGGATACGCGTCCTTTCCCTTCCATTTATAATCAATATAAAAAGCCTGATGATTAATTCCCGCGCAGGTGTAGGTAATATCCTCGTCCTTCGCGCCGATCCAGCCCGCAAGCATACCCGCGGTCCCTTGAACGCTGTGGCAAAGACCGGAGATTTTTAAATGCGGAAAACGGCTCTGCATGGCGCGGCAAAGCATTGCCATCGGATTTGTATAATTTAAAAACACCGCGCTGGGGCAGTATTTTTCGATGTCTCTGCAAATATCAAGCATTACAGGAATTGTTCTTAACGCGCGGAAAATTCCGGCGGGTCCTCTTGTGTCGCCGACATTTATATCAACGCCGAATTCTTTTGGTATTTCTATATCGCGGCGCCAGACGTCAACATCGCCGTTTAGAATGGTGCAAAGCGCTCCATCGGCGCCTTCCAGAGCTTCAGCGCGGTTGTTAGTAGAAATTATTTTCGCGCCGTAGTTTCCCGCATCGATAATTTTTTGCACAGCCTTTGTTATATAATCAAGGCGCGCCTGATCAATATCCATAAGCGCGAATGTCGCGTCTTTAAAAGCGTCAAAAGTCAGAATATCCCGAACCAATGTTCTTGTGAACCCGAAACTGCCCGCGCCGATAAATGCGAACTTTGACATCATCATCTCCTATAAAACTATTATACAGGCATATGACGATAACAGTATACAGCGTTTGAAAAATATCAATTGAAAAAAATTAAAAAAAATATATAATAATATATGTATGGAAAATATTGATGAAACGGCTCCCGCTGTCTCGTATGAATTAGGCAGCCGGTTTACATGGTCCAATCCCGATCAGCCCAATCAAAAAGGCTGGGAGCTGGACAAAAATTTACGAGCCAAAATCGCAGACGGCACAATAAGGAACTTTGTCATTTCTCTTGACGCGGAAACTGTCAGAACAGACGGCGGAATGGGAGGCATTGAAGTCAGCGTAAACGCGCAGAACCTTGGGTTTCGCATGGATCACCGCTCATTCCCCTGGAATTGGGACATTATTACACAGACGGGCGGTTATACAAGTTACCACCTCTTATTCAGCGGCGGACACGCTGTTTTGGATTCGGATGTCATTTACTTAAAATACGATATTACAACACACCCCGATTACAACGCTTTTAAAAAAGAAATGTCCGAGGCTGAATGGGGAGAAATTTCAATTCAATACGGAATAGGGATACGCATCCTTCCTTTTATTACCGCGTATTTGCAGGATTAGTAAATTGAGCCATTTTCAAAACTGAAGTTTTGAAAAAGCCTTAATTATCTAACCGGAAGAGTTCACAGGATCAGCGGCGCCGCCGTTTTGAGCGTCCATAATTATATGCAGCAGCTCGCGGTTATTTTTAATTCCCAATTTTCTGTATATCGAATAAGCGTGTTTTTTTACGGCGGAAATAGTAATAAAATATTTATCCCCGATTTCCGCGTATTTAAGCCCGCTGCAAATTGCCAAAGCAATTTCGTTTTCCCTTTTTGATAATGACGATAAGCCCGTTTTGCCAGTAGAGATCGCCCTGTTCAAAAGATACTTTTTGCAGTATACAAATCCCGGCACCTGATACGATAATGTAAGAGCTGCCCACCACAGAGATGATACGTAAGACACTTCAAATAAAAACAACGAGAAGGGAATAAACGCAATCATAAACGCAAGAAAAATAATAACAGTTTTTTTTGTTATGCTCTGCACAACCCGTTTTAATGAATTTTTTTCGTATCTCTTTGAACCAACTAATATAGGCAGTAAAAGTAAAATATAAAATATTATTCTGGAAAGATATAAAAAGAGGTAAATGTCATTTAACATCAGAATATTATCGATAACCGCTTCTATTACTATTAATACAGGTATTAAAATATAATATTTTTTTTTGATGCCGAATAAATAGTATCCGCACAGAGGAACAGTAATGTACAATAATAATATGCCGTTAACAATTACCGGGACAATATTTTTAATATTCAATACAAGCGACAGCATGATTACTACCGCCAGTAAGAAAAAATTTACAAGCACAATTAAATAAAATAATTCGATTTTATGTCTGTGTTTTGAATATATTACGGCGAACAATGCGATATGGACGAGGCACACGCTGTATACAAAAATCCATATTATAAGATTAACAATATTCATTTACCCGATACCAGCTCATGCAATTCCGTTGATGATTCCAATTTGCCTTTCTCGTCAAAATTAACGGATTTTACCATGCCGATTCCTCTCGCGTACCATGTTGCGCCTGTGTTAATAATTTTTGGCGTAATCCATCCTGTCGTTACAGTAGTAGTTTTCTGTGTTATCTTGTAAGTTTCAAATGTTCCCGCGGGAACGGTTATTGTTTCGATGCCGGTGCAGACAATGTCTGTCATCATTACATCTGCGATAACATCGCCGATAATCGGAATCTTAATTGTCATTTTCATCCATGAATCATTAAATTTACTTCCAACCCCTACATTGGGCGGAATAAAAAGTTTGTCGCCTACAATGTGGTAATTCATGTTTTTTGCCGCAAAAAAAGCGTCCATTGTGTTTTTAATTTCCAGCTCAAGAACGCCGCCGGTTATTTTAATGCTGTAGCTGCGTTCGCCGCTTTTATCTATAGGCTTTCGATTCTTGTCCAGAACCAGAATGGTATAATCGACTGTCATGTCATTGCCAGCGCCTCTTACATTCTTTACCGTCATAAAGCTGTAACCTTCTACCTTTCCGCCGGAATTAAGGCTTGCGACGAGCTGCGTTGATCCAACCTTTGTCGGAAAAAAGACATCGTTCGAAAAAACGGCGGCTGCAATGAACAGGAACAAGAATAAAATAAAAGAGGTCCTTTTCATAAATACTTCCTTACTGTTTTCTGTCATTCTCCCGATGAAGAAAAGCGGTTTCTTACAGAAAACGCTTTTTCTTCATCAGGAACAGCGTCAGCCCACTTCAGCGAAAGTGGTGATTGCCTGAGCCCAGCGGACATACTTTAGATTTGCCAAGTCCCTGATTGTCTTCACATTAAAAGCGTCCTTCAATTTCTGAGCATCGCCTTCGCTTACACCCTGAATAGCCGAAACCGGCGCATCAGCGAGTTCCTTGAAGGATTTACCTTCAAATGCCTTGTCCAAAACCTTGTCGATCTGCATACCTTACCCCTTTTTAGAAAAATATAACCAGAGGACACGCCTCATTGGTTTCACATAACACGCTTTTTTTAAATAAATCTCTCCTTAACACTCTATGATATTTTTACCAGCACGCCGTCCCACGGCTGTAAGCTTCCATCCCATTTTTTATCCAACACGGAAATTTCAGGCGTTCCTGTTAAAAGGCTGGTAAACTTTTTAGGAACTTTAACAACCATCGAAGAAAAATTAAGCGCGACTGTATAAACATTGCCTTCCATCTGGCGCTGATAAATTATAAGGCGATTGTCAGCGTAAACGGGAATAAACTCTCCGTGAACAAGGCAATTATTCTGTTTGCGAAAAGCGATCAATTTTTTATAAAAATTTAAAACCGATTCGGGATCTTTTTTCTGCGCGGCGTAGTTTATCTGTTTGTAATTGCCGTTAATGCCGAGCCACGGAGTGCCTTTGGTAAAACCCGCGTTTTCGCTGTCGTCCCACTGAACAGGAGTGCGGGCATTGTCGCGGGAACTTATCTTGATCCACTTCCAGCGTAAAGATTTTGGTATGCAGAATTTTCCCATCAGTTTGTACATGCTGCGGCTTTCAACGTCATTTAACTGATCCATGCTTGTAAAATCAAAATTGGTCATGCCGATTTCCTGCCCTTGATACACAAACGGCGTGCCGCGAAGCGTCATCTGAAACAGGGCAATCATCTTTGCGCTTCGTTCAAGATATTTTTTATCTTTTTCCGCGGCGCCGAAGTGCGACACAATTCTGGACTGGTCGTGATTTTCAAGGTAAAGCGCGCACCAGTCAAGACCATGCTGCCACTTTGCCATCACATCAAGCAGCTTGCAGGCGCGGAATTTTTTTGGGATATAACGCGAAATGCGCCGGTCGATCTCCAGATGATCAAAAAAGAAAAGCATATTTAATTCTTTGCGCCTTTCGTCGCATAAAAGTTTAGCGTCTTCAAGTCCGACAAAAACAGTTTCACCTACCGTAAAGCAGTCATATTTATCAAGCACATCGCGCCTGAGTTCTTTAAGCACCTCGTGATTTCCTTCCTGCGACTTGTAATGTTCCAGTCCTTGAACCGCTGCGCTCTTTTTCCCGTCTTCAAGGCTTGTCTTGTAAATAATATTTATTACATCACAGCGGAAACCTCCGGCTCCTTTATCCAGCCAGAAGCGCAGAATATTTTTTACTTCCTCGATTACTTTCGGGTTCTTGTAATTTAAATCCGGCTGCTTTTTATCAAATAAATGAAGATAATATTCGCCGCTCTCGGAATCGTATTCCCATGTGCCGCCCATGAAAAAACCGGTCCAGTTATTCGGCGGCAAATTGCGCCCGCGTTTATCTTTTTTGCCGGGACGCCAGATATAATAATCCCTGTAGGGACTTTTCGGATCTCTGCTTTTTTTAAACCACTCATGCTCATCGGATGTATGGTTGATAACAAGGTCCATTATTATCCTGATATCACGCTTTTTCGCCTCAGCGAAAAGTTTTTCCATATCCGCCATATTGCCGAATTTGGGATTAATATCGTAATAGTCGCTTATATCGTATCCGTTATCAGCGTCGGGGGATTTATACACAGGCGAAAGCCAGATGATGCCGGCGCCGAGAGCTTTTATTTCGTCCAGACGGGAAATAATGCCGGGAATGTCGCCTATGCCGTCGTTATTAGAATCCTGGAAACTTCTAGGGTAAATCTGATAAACAACATTGTTCTTCCACCACATACCGCAATCCTTGTTTGATAATTTTGATGACAATTCAGGCTTATCATAATATAATATATTAATATGCAGAAAAATTCTATACGCAACCGCGTAACTTTTGGTCTGGGTACTGTCGGCAGGGACATGGTTTACGCCATAGTTTCCATGTTTTTAATTTTTTACCTTACAGATGTCATAAATCTGTCTACAAGAACGATGTGGTGGATAGCGGCAATAATCCTCGCTGCCCGCATTTTTGACGCCCTGACAGATCCCCTGATGGGCTTTATCGTAGACAATACAAACACCCGCTGGGGGAAGTTTAAGCCCTGGCTGACAATCGGAGCGATTTCCTCTCCGATATTTACGATTCTCCTCTTTACAGACCTTAACCTTCAGGGAACCGCTTACATCGCGGCTTTCGCGGTAATTTATTTCATGTGGGGAATCAGCTACACAACCCATGATATCTCCTTCTGGTCGATGCTTCCGGCGCTGACTGTCGATCAAAAAGAGAGGGAAAAAATCGGATCGCTTGCGCGTATCTGCGCGAACGCCGGTTTGTTTTTTGTCGTTGTCGGCATTGTGCCTATAACAGGTATGCTGGGAGAAAAGTTCGGCTCCATTCAAAGCGGTTACTTTGTCTTTTCTATTTTCATTTCTGTTTTTATGGCGATGTGTCTTTGCATTACAATTTTCGGCGTTAAAGAAACGGGAATTGTCGTTCAGAAAAAGCAGAGCACTCCAATCCGCGAATTATTGCGCATTATCATTCAGAACGATCAATTATTCTTTACCGCAATTTCACTTTCGCTTTTTATGATTGGTTATATTACAACGACAAGTTTCGGTTTGTATTACTTTAAATACGCGTACGGCGATGAGGGAATGTTTTCTATCTTCTCATTAATTTTAGGCGTATCGCAGTTAACAGGTCTTGCGCTTTTTCCTCTGTTCAGCAAAAAGTTCGATCGTAAAACGCTTTATACCGCCGCCGTTATTTCGATGGTAGCGGGATACATCATATTCTTTTTCGCACCCGTTACCACGATGTTATTCATCGGTATCGCGGGCGTTTTAATTTTCTTCGGACAGGCTTTCATCCAGCTTTTAATGACGATGTTCATCGCTGACACCGTTGATTACGGTCACTGGAAATTAAAAAAACGCAACGACAGCATAACCTTCTCGCTTCAGCCGCTGATTTACAAACTCGGCGGAGCGATCGGCACAGGAGTTGTTTCCGCAATCATAATTGTTTCCGGCATTAAAGACGCAGGCTCCGCCGCGGATGTAACACAGCAGGGGCTTTTAATGATGAAGATTGCAATGTTCATATTCCCCATGTTGTGTTTCGTGGCAAGTTATATCGTCTACAGGATGAAGTTTAAAATTGACGAAAAGTTTTACGCGCAAATACTTTCGGATTTAAGAGAGCGCGGAGAGCTGGCAAAAGAAGAAACATAAGATTTTAAGATGATGTCTTAGAAGAACGTTAAGACATCATACTTTGTGATTGTTCCTGTTCAACCGATCTTTCTCTTTTGGCGCTTTTAATTATCAGCCATGCGCCGAGCGCCGTTAGCGCGATACCTGATAATGTAAACCACCACGGTTGAAACTCCGACGTTTCAAAGTTGACGTTAAAACCTTCCATCGGAATAAAATCATCGAACCTTAAAACAAGCGTATACAGGGTGTTATTAAAGAAATGCATAAATACACACAGTATGATAGATTTTGTTTCTATACAGATCCACGCAAGAACAATCCCGAAAAGAAAACCGGTAAAAAACTGCCAGGGATTCAAATGGATAAAACCAAAAAGGAGAGCGCTTACAATAATAGCTTTTCTTTTTGAATAATTGGCGGCAAACCCGTCAAGAATAAGCCCTCTAAAAAGAAATTCTTCCATAAAAGCAGGCGCAATTCCGATAGAGATAACCGCAACGACAATTGTTTGCTCAGCCATCATTGAGGCGAATAAGTCTCTAAAAATTTCAGGCATTGGAAGAATAAAATTAAAAAGATTATCCAGTTCTGAAATTACAATAACAAGACCGACAGATAAAACAACCGCAGAAACCCAAAGATCGGCGGACACATTTTTAAATTTAAAAACTTCGTTAAAACTTTTATTTGTTTTCTTAAATCCAATCCAAATAACAATTCCAAAAGAAAATAAATAAATTAGAATTTCGATTATGCCTAAAATGACGGAGTCAGACGATAGAGAAACAAAAACCAAATATACGCCGAAAATAATGCCAAGTCCAAGCTGAACGCCTAAAAATAAAAGACACAGCAAAACCGCGTTTTTTATAGTTGGATAATTCTTTTTTACAGATATTTCCGCAGGCGTTGATTCTGCTGATTCTGCCACAGGAGTTTCTTCAATTTGCGCTTCTTCATGATCGTCAGACATCTGCGTTTAGCCTCTCGTATCAAACATTATTATACATTAAGTTCGGAAAACTTTTTAATAAATTTTCGCTCTTTTTCATTTTTATCATGTAACGGATACCAAACCTGCGCAAAAAACGGATCAACTTTTGCACGTTCATGATAGTTCCAGCTTTCGCGCTCGCACACAGGACACCAATGACCGCCTTCCAGCACAAGCCGCGGGCTTGCGTCAAACTCATGTCCAAAAGCGCAGCGGAATTTTAATTTTTCTGTCCAGCTGCCCGTTGTCATGCTTTCTGACAAACATTCTCCGCCGCGGAAAACAGCCGCTTCTTTTACATCTTTCAGATTTAATTCCGCTTCCGGTTTGCTTTCATCGTACCCATGATTGATATGCGCAGCTTTATTGTAATCAGAAAAAGGAATAAATTTATCCATCGGCGCAATCGCCTTATACGCTTCTTTTGAGCCCCAAAAAACAGCGATATGATCTTCCATGTTTTCTTCGATAAAACGCATTGTCCCGTTTTCTGTTTTTGTCAATTTATGGAAACGTTTTTTAATTATGCCGCCCATCATTTTTTGTCCGCCCGGCAGCTTTGTAATTATTCTTGCCATCACGGCAATACCGCCGAGTTTTTTTAAATACGCTTCATAAAAATATTCCATGCCGTCGTTTCGGAAACAAAGAATATCGTTTAATTTATCGGAATCCAGATAATACTGACCGTGGAAATTGAGAGTCGCGCTCCAGTTTGAATCCATCACGTATGAAAGATTTGTAATGCCGATCTCTGCAAAAAGTTTTTTATATAAATTGTACGCGCTAATCCTGCAGCTCTCTCCCCCTCCGATATTAAAAATATGTCCCCAAAAATTATTACCCAAAATCCCCTGACGCTCTTTGCGGCAAAGATTTCTAAGCATTACCGCGGAATCGCGATCGGACGCGTATTCTAAAACATTATCAAGCCCCTGATGAAACATAATCGCGTCTTCGATATCCGCCATAACAGGTCCGATAATTCCCGTCTGACGCAGGCTGACCCACTGAAGCCCCGATTCTATCAAATATCTTTCCGCCGCCGTTTTGCTCACAGCATAGTAATCAAAAACCGCAGGCTTAACCGGATCTCCGACGCGCCCCCAATGAATCGGCGGCATACGCTCGCCTGTTTCCGCGACAGTACCGATAAACACAACGCGAGTTTTATCAACCTGATTCAATTCTTTAACAGCTCTGACAATATTTACCGTTGAGCTAACATTTATCCTCATCGTAAGCTCAGGCTGATAATCCGCCTTAGGAGACACAAGTCCGCCCAGATGAAGCACAATATCCGCATTCTGCGCGCAAGTTTTCACATCACTATAGTTAGTCAAATCCCCCCACACGATTGTCAAACATGAGACACCGGAAAACGGTTTTAATTTTTTTTTATTTTCTTTAGACGGACGCGCAAGTATAACAAGTTCAATTTCATCCTTATCTTCCAGCAGAGCTTTCAAACATGGAAAGCCCATTGCGCCTGTGACGCCGCTTAAGAATATTCGCTGCTTTGGCATTGTTTCCTCCCGTGTCAATGAATAATACAGAGTCATGCGATTTAAAACAAGAGCGGCATTTTCACACATATTTTTCCTAATCCCCCTCAATAATTAATCCCAAAAACTGAACGCACGCAAATTTGCTGTTAAAAAACCTCCCTTTAAAACTAACTTCCGTATGGGAGGAAAAAATTCTGAGG
>JGI24695J34938_10001728_pt1 | contig 18044 bp, 12 predicted proteins | sample TergutCo191P3_FD_34938 | JGI IMG/M metagenome (IMG submission 34938)
CCGATGATTACCTTGTTTAAAATTCCATTTCCTTTTTTTCTTGAGCCAATGCAGTTTCCGCTAATCTATGCTTTATTGCAGATAATACTGACCATTCCTGTNATNTTCGCAGGCTTTCATTTTTANAAAACCGGATTTAAAAATNTTTTTAATCTTTCCCCGAATATGGATTCGTTAATCGCAATTGGAACTTCTTCCGCTGTAATTTACAGTCTTTATAATGTNCTTCAGATAATACGCGGAAACCACATGGCNGTTGAGTCTCTTTACTTTGAAACAGCCGCTGTTATCATCACTTTAATCCTGCTTGGTAAAACGCTGGAAACCCAAACACGCGGACGCACAGGGGAAGCGATAAAAAAACTTTTATCATTAGCTCCTGATAAAGCAATTGTATTGGAGAATGGTATTGAAAGAGAAACTTCATCGGAAAATATAAAACCCGGAGATATAATAATAATAAAACCCGGCTCAAGAATTCCTGTTGACGGAATTGTAACAGAAGGACAAAGCGCTGTTGATGAATCGATGCTGACAGGCGAAAGCATGCCTGTTGATAAAAAAAACGGGGATTTTGTTTACGGAGGAACAGTAAACTGCAATGGCTCATTCCGCTTCATAACGGAAAAAACAGGTAAAGACACAAAGTTATCACAGATAATTAAACTTGTTGAAGACGCTCAAAATTCTAAAGCGCCGATTGCAAAAATCGCCGATGTGGTTTCAGCTTACTTTGTGCCGGTTGTCTGCGTTATCGCGTTTCTTTCAAGTCTTGTTTGGTTTACCGTAACATCTGCAGGACTTATTAATCTTCCAGAAGGAAAACACGCGTTGGAATTTTCTCTTACAATTTTTATATCTGTGCTTGTTATCGCCTGCCCGTGCGCGCTTGGTCTTGCAACGCCTGCCGCTGTTATGGCAGGAACAGGCAAAGGCGCGCAGAACGGTATTTTAATTAAAAGCGGCGAAGCTCTGGAAACAGCAGGAAAAATACATACAATCGCTTTTGATAAAACAGGCACGATTACTGAAGGCAAACTTGACGTTATTGATATCATTATTGAAAACAATGAATGGGGAAAGGGCAAGCTGAAAGAAATGTTTAACAGTGAAGACAATTTTTTACTTCTTGCGGCAGCATCTGAAAAAAGAAGCGAACATCCGCTGGGGAATGCTATTGTCCGCGCGGCGGAAAATAAAAATTTACAGATTCCTGAAGTTAACGATTTTAAAGCATTTCCGGGACTTGGAATTGAAGCAGTTATCGAAGGCACGTTTGTTTTAGCAGGTAACAAAAAGTTAATGGAAAGCCGAGGCATCGTTCCCGGTAAACTGGAAAGCATTGCGGACAAATTTGGTGAAGAAGGCAAAACAAGTGTGTTTATTGCGATTAATAAAAATATTTCCGGAATCATATCAGTATCGGATGTAATAAAAAAGAACAGCAAAGACGCGGTAGAAAAAATTTATAAAAGCGGAATTGATGTTGTTATGATTACAGGAGATACGGAAAAAACCGCACAAACCATTTCCAAAGAAGCGGGAATAAAACGCGTTATATCAGAAGTGTTTCCGCAGGAAAAGGCGGCAATCATTAAAAATCTTCAGGCAGAAAACAAAAAAGTTGCGATGGTCGGAGACGGCATAAATGACGCTCCGGCGCTTGCGCAGGCGGATATNGGTATCGCTATAAGCAGCGGAACAGACGCCGCAATCGAAGCTGCGGATATCGTACTAATAAAAAATGATCCAATGGATGTTATAAAAGCGATTAATTTGAGCAAACGCACAATCAGAACCATCAAACAAAATTTATTTTGGGCTTTTGGATACAATGTCCTTGGAATCCCTATCGCCGCAGGCGCGTTGTATCTTTTCGGCGGTCCTTTACTTAATCCAATGTTCGCCGCGGCGGCAATGAGCCTTAGTTCGGTATCTGTTTTATTAAACGCTCTCAGATTAAAAACCATCAAGTTATAGTTCATTCATTTTGCGAAGGAAACTTCGCCGCGAAATCTGCCATTTACTAAACCGCTTTTTTTTGATATAATATTCACATGGCTAAAATCAGTATGAAAACTCCCCTTGTCGAAATTGACGGGGACGAGATGACCCGTGTTCTTTGGGAAGTAATTAAAGAAAAACTGCTTCATCCTTTTATCGACTTAAAAACAGAATATTTTGATCTTGGGCTTTCAAACCGCGATAACACAAATGATGAGATAACTGTTAAATCAGCGGAGGCTATAAAAAAATTGGGCGTAGGCGTAAAATGCGCTACAATAACCTCAAACGCCGCAAGACAGAAGGAGTATAATTTAAAACATCTGCATCCAAGTCCTAACGCGACAATAAGGGCGATTCTTGACGGCACGGTTTTCAGAAAACCAATTTCTGTTAACCGGATAAAACCGTCGGTTAACACATGGAAGTACCCTATTGTTGTAGGCCGCCATGCTTACGGCGATGTTTATAAAGCTTCGGAAATGGAAATTGATGGTCCGGGAAAAGTAGAACTGGTTTACACAAAAGTTGACGGCACAGAAAAACGGATGAAAGTAGCGGATTTTAACGGAAGCGGAATTGTTCAGGGAATGCATAATCTTGATGCGTCGATAAAAAGTTTTGCCCGCGCCTGCTTCCTTTACGCCATAAGCGAAAAACTTCCAATATGGTTCGCCACAAAAGATACGATTTCGAAAGTTTACGACGGGCGATTTAAAACAATTTTTAATGAAGTATACGAAACCGAGTTTAAGGAAAAATGTAAAAACGCGGGCATCGAATATTTTTATACGTTGATAGACGATGCTGTCGCACGTGTTGTAAAAAGCGAAGGCGGCTTTTTATGGGCATGTAAAAATTATGACGGCGATGTTCAAAGTGATATGATCGCAGGCGCGGCGGGAAGCCTTGCCATGATGACAAGCGTGCTTGTCTCACCTTCAGGCGTTTTTGAATATGAGGCGGCTCACGGCACTGTGCAGCAGCACTACTACCGCTGGCAAAAAGGAGAAAAAACAAGCACCAATCCTGCAGCCTTAATTTACGCGTGGACAGGCGCGCTTGCTAAACGCGGAGAACTTGACGGTATAAAAGAATTATCTGATTTTGCGAAAAAACTAGAATCGGCGGTTTTAGGCGTAATTGAAGACGGAACCATGACAGGAGATTTAGCCAGACTTTCAGACCCGCCTCCTAAAAACATTTTAAACTCCTGGGATTTTATCGACTCAATCGCGGAAAAACTTAGTTAATGCTGTTATGGAATGTCTAAGCTTTTTCAAAACTTCAGCTTTTGTAAAAGCTCTGTCATCACTCATTTTAATTGGTAATTAAACGAAGGAGATTTGTGATTAAAAAGCAAAAATTATTAAATCACGCGAAATTAATTCTTGAAGACGGTACAGAGTACACAGGCTGGTCTTTTGGGAAGAGTAAGTGTGTCGCAGGCGAAGTTGTTTTTAATACCGGGATGAGCGGAATTGTTCAGGCTTTAACTGATCCCGGATGCAAGGGGCAAATCTTTGTATCGACCTGGCCAATTGCCGGGAACTGCGGCGTACCTGTTAATAAAAACGGCATGCCTTTTATTGATCAATATGAAATTCCTGTCAGCATGGAATCTGAGAAAATTCAAATTGCAGGTCTTGTAATCTCCGATCTTTGCGAGGAGCCAAGCCATTACTCTTCAGAAATTTCACTGTCAATATGGCTTGAAAAAGAAAAAATCCCCGGTATTTACGGAATCGACACGCGCGCGATTGCCCAGCGTCTTCGTGATCGCGGTCCTTTGCTGGGAAAAATTCTTGTCGAAGGAAAATCAAAACAGGAATTCGGCGATGTTTCTTTTAATAAAATAAATCTATCCAATCACAACGGAGTTTCGCGTAACGATATAAAAACATATTCACCTGAGACAAACAAACAGGGAATAAAAATCGCCCTTGTAGACTGCGGCGTAAAGGCAAATGTTATACGCTGTCTTCTTAACCGCGGCGCAGAGGTTATCCGCATACCATGCAATATGGATTTTTCAAATATTGATTACGATGGTCTTTTAATTTCTAGCGGACCGGGCGATCCAAAAAATTACAAAAAATTAATTGAGACGGTAAAAAGCGCTCTTTTAGCGTCTAAACCAATTTTCGGCATTGGACTTGGAAACCTGATTATCGCCCTTGCCGCAGGCGCTGATACTTTCAAACTTCCTTTCGGACACAGAAGCCAAAACCAGCCATGTATCGAAGCGGGTAAAAATCGCTGTTATGTTACATCACAAAACCACGGTTACGCAGTAAGGGCGGAATCACTTCCTGAGGATTGGAAACAATGGTTTATAAACGCAAACGACAATACCATCGAAGGAATAATTCATAAAAGCAAACCTTTTGGCGCAGTGCAATTTTATCCTGAAGGATGTCCAGGCTCCAGAGACTGCGAATTCCTTTTTGACCGCTTCTTAAATCAAATCAAGGATGGTAGATAATGTCAGCTAATAGCGGTTCCAATTCTTCATTGCCAAAAAAAGTTTTAATACTCGGTTCCGGCGGATTAAAAATAGGACAGGCGGGAGAATTCGATTATTCTGGCTCCCAGGCGATTAAGGCAATGCGCGAGGACGGCATTCTTACTGTTTTAATAAATCCGAATATCGCCACAATTCAAACAAGCCGTGGAATGGCGGACTCCATATATTTTCTTCCCATAACTCCTGAATATGTCCGCAAGGTAATTGAAAAAGAAAAACCAGACGCGATGCTGCTCTCTTTCGGCGGACAGACAGCGCTTAACTGCGGCGTTGCACTTGACAGAGACGGAACTCTTTCCAAAAACAATGTAAGAGTTCTGGGCACTCCTGTAAAAACAATCGAAGATACAGAAGACAGGCAGTTGTTTGTCCAGAGGCTTGATGAAATCGGCGCGCTCACTCCGCGAAGTTTCGCCGTAACAGATACGGATTCCGCGATTAATGCAGCTAACAAAATCGGATACCCTGTTATGGCGCGGGTCGCTTTCGCGCTCGGCGGCGCGGGCTCTGGCATTTGCAAAAATGAAGCTGAACTTTCCAAAAGATGCTCAATGGTTTTTGCAAGAAAAAACGAAATAGACAGCGCTCCGCAGATTCTTGTTGAAGAATGGCTCGGCGGCTGGAAGGAAATCGAGTTTGAGATAGTAAGAGATTCATCTGACAACTGCATTGCGGTCGCCAGCATGGAAAACTTTGATCCTTTAGGCATACATACAGGCGAAAGCATTGTCGTCTCACCCGCGCTGACATTAACGGATTACGAGCTTGGCAAACTAAGGCGCATCGGCATTGACGTTATACGCCATCTTGGAATTGTCGGCGAGTGCAATATTCAATTTGCCCTCGATCCATTCTCAGAAGATTACCGCATCATCGAAGTAAACGCGCGTCTTTCGCGGAGTTCCGCTCTGGCATCAAAGGCGACAGGTTATCCTCTCGCATTCATCGCGGCAAAAATCGCTCTTGGTCATTCTCTTCTAGAAATTGATAATCACATAACACGCGTTACAAAATCCTGCTTTGAGCCTGCGTTAGACTACATTGTCGTAAAAGTTCCGCGCTGGGATCTTACCAAGTTTAAAAATGTTGATCTTCGTATCGGTTCTGAAATGAAATCGGTCGGCGAAGTTATGTCGATCGCAAGAACATTTGAGGAAGCGATACAAAAAGCTCTTCGTATGACAGGCATCGGCGCTCCAGGGCTTGCAGGCGATGACGCGCTTTGCGGGAGCAGTTTTTCGAACTCAGGCGGCTTAAACGCAAAAATAAGCGACGCGCTTTCCAGACCTACTGACAGGAGAATCTATGTAATTTACCGAGCTCTTCAGGAAGGCTGGTCTGTAGACAAAATCTACAAACTGACAAAAATAGACAAATGGTTTTTGTATAAGTTCGAAAATATCTGGAAAGTTGAAAAGGAATTAAAAGAAGCAAAAAAAGAAATCGGATATAACCTCCTTGCCATGGCAAAACAATTAGGTTTCTCTGACGCCAGAATCGGCGGCATAACAGGGTTAGGTGAAACTGAAGTACGCGCCCTCCGCAAAGAACAGCGTATCTTCCCTGCAATAAAACAAATTGATACCCTCGCCGCTGAATATCCTGCAAAAAATAATTATCTTTACATGACTTACGGAAACGCAGCTTCCGGCTCTTCAACCCAGATTGATGACGTCACTCCTTCAGGACGCGGCGTAATGGTTCTGGGCTCTGGCGTTTACAGGATAGGTTCGAGCGTTGAGTTTGACTGGTGCTGCGTTAACGCTGTACAGACAGCCCGCAGTCTGGGGCGTTACTCGATCATGGTCAACTGCAATCCCGAGACTGTATCGACGGATTACGACATGTGCGACAGGCTCTATTTTGAAGAACTAACGCTTGAGCGCGTTCTTGATATTTACGAAAGAGAATCTCCAGACGGAGTTATTATTTCGATGGGCGGACAGACGCCAAATAATCTCTCGACAAAATTATATAACGCCGGAGTTCATATTTACGGAACAACGCCTGAATCAATTGATAACGCCGAAGATCGCAATAAATTTTCCGCTCTTTTGGATAAACTTGGAATCGAGCAGCCTGAATGGAAGGAACTTACAAATCTGGAAACAGCAAAGGAATTCGCGAAGAACGCCGGCTTTCCTGTGCTTATCCGCCCAAGTTATGTGCTTTCTGGAGCAGCGATGAATGTCGCGTGGGATAATGCGAGCCTTGAAAAATTCCTCAATCTTGCGGTAGATGTCTCTCCTGAGCATCCTGTAGTTATTTCAAAATTTATAGAAAACGCAAAAGAAATTGAAATTGACGCGGTTGCAAAAAAAGGAGAAATTCTTTTCCATGCGATAACAGAACATATAGAAAATGCCGGCATTCATTCAGGAGATGCTACTGTTGTTCTTCCGGCGCAAAGGCTTTATGTTGAAACACTAAGGAAGATAAGACAGATTAGCGAAAAAATCGCAATGGCGTTAAATATTACAGGACCTTTTAACATTCAGTTTCTTGCTCAAAGAGGCAGCGTGAGCGTCATAGAATGTAATCTTCGTTCAAGCCGGAGTTTTCCGTTCTGCTCTAAAGTCAGCCGGATTAACATGATTGAGTTAGCTGTAAAGGCGATGCTTGACGAACCTGTTGATAAAGTTTCGATATCAGCGCTTGAACTTCCGTGCGTAGGCGTTAAAGCCGCCCAGTTTAGTTTTTCGCGCCTGCACGGAGCAGACCCGGTTTCTGGCGTTGAAATGGCAAGCACAGGCGAAGTCGGCTGCATTGGATCAAGCATTTCAGACGCGCTTATAAAAGCGCTGCTTTCTGTCGGATACAAAATCCCGAAAGGAAAAGCAAGAATACTTTTATCAACCGGTCCCATAACGGATAAACTTGATTTTCTTGAGTCAGCGCGCAAACTTGTCAAAATGGGACATGAACTTTTTGCTTCACGGGGAACCGCGAAATTCCTTGCTGACAATAAACTTCCTGTAACAGCTCTTGCCTGGCCGCTAGAAAAAAAAGAGCCGAATATCGCAGATTTTATCAGAAAACGCCAGATCGATATGATTATCAATATTCCAAAAAACAACGCGGAGCTTGAACTTAAGAATGATTATACCATACGGCGTATGGCAATTGATTTTGATATTCCGCTTTTTACCAATATAAAAGTCGCAAAAGAATTTATTGACGCTCTTGAATTTTTGCATAACGGAGCGGAGATTGAAATTAAGTCATGGGAAGAATATTAATATTTGCTGAAATATTGATTATCAGGTCTTCCTAAGAAGCTCCATCGGTTTTAACTTTCCAGCTTTTAACGCCGGAATTAACGAAGCCAGTACAGAGCAAAAGACCGCGAACAGCAATATCAACAGTACCGCGTTCCAGTCAATGATAATTGGTATTGTTTCAAGATAAAAACCAGGATCAAGTATTTTTACTTCTGCGCCGTTAAAAATGCCGGAGAAAAAAGTTAGTAGTTTTTCTAATGAGCGGATTAAAAAATTAATATTGATTCCAATTAAAAGTCCAAGCGTTATGCCGATTATTCCTCCTGTAAGACCTGTAAGAAAACTGCCCCAAATAAAAATATCAGTTACGCCCTTTACGCTTGCTCCCGTTACTTTAAGAACCGCGATATCTCTCTGGCGTTCGATAACAAGCATGCTTGTAGCCGATGATACATTAACCGCTGCGACAATTACAATTAAAGCCATTATAAACAATAAAAGCTGCCTTGTTGTCTCATAAGAACTGTATTGCGAGCGCAGCAATTCTTTCCACGTATAAATACCGTATGTGTTTTCCAATTTATTAAAAAGTTCAAATAAATAATAATCGACTTTCCTGTACGGATCATCAACTTTTACGATTAAACTGGCTGACGACTGCTCTGATGAAAGAATTCTTAGACCGCCTTCATGGCTTGTTATGCACCATAAAGCGTCTAGTTCATTATATCCGCACGATAATATTCCTTTTACCGTGAAAGACGCCGTTCTTGGAATAAAACGTCCTTCCTCATTGGTTCTTAATGTCATAAGCCGGACTGTATCACCCGCTCTTACGCCTATGTTTTCAGCTAACGTTTCACCTAACACAATATCGCGTTCTGTTTCCGGCTTGCCGCTTCCGTCAATTATTTTTAACATGGAAATGCTCGCAGGATCGTCCCAAAATGATGATTCAACCGAACGCACTGTTATCCCTGTTTTTCCGCCCTTTCCCGCAATAACTCCAACTCCGCGCAGTTCCTGCCATACTCCCCTTATTCCGTCAATCCCGTTAATTTTATCTTTTATATCTTCCGCTTCATCTTGATTTAAATGATCAAAAATCTGCAAATGCCCTGTTCCCAGTTCTAGATACCTGTCTGTTATTCCCTTTATCATTCCGTCCGCGACTATTAAAGTTACAATAATCGGAACAAGACTTACAGCAATTCCTGAGGCTGCCCCGCGGAGATAACGCACTCCCTCCCGTGCTCTTCCCCAAAGATATCTAAGCGCAATAAAAAAAGAAGCGTTGCTTTTCAAAATATTATCCCTGATATCCCTGGCTTTCTTCAGCTAACGTTCCGTTTTCAAGCACAAGGCGTACATTTGCCCTGGATGCCACTTTTTTATCATGGGTTACAACTACTAATGTCTTTCCCCATTTCTGCGCGTTTTCGTACAACATCTGAGCGACTATTTCGCTGTTCTGCGGATCCAGATTTCCTGTAGGCTCATCTGCCAGTATTAATGCCGGATTATTTACCATTGAACGCGCGACGGCAACCCTTTGTCTTTCTCCTCCGGAGAGCTGCGAAGGAAAGTGACCGCAGCGGTCTTCAAGTTTTATGTCGGCTAACAAAGTTTTCGCCCTTTCCAGAGCTTCCCTTTTTTTTATGCCTGAGATAAAAGCAGGCAGCATTACATTTTCCAGCGCTGTAAAATCCTTTAAAAGATAATGAAACTGAAAAATAAAACCCATTCTCTTTGATCTATATAACGACAGTTCCTTTTCTGAAAATGAAGTTATTTTATCAGTGCCGATTAAAACGCTGCCTTCATCAGTTCTATCAAGTCCGCCTATAATATTTAACAAAGTGCTCTTGCCGCTTCCGCTCTGTCCGCTTATCGCTGCGGATTTTCCTTCCTCTATTTCAAAATTTATTCCTTTAAGGATATGAAGCGTTTCATCGCCGGATTTATAATTTTTTACAACATCTGTAACTTTTATAAGAATATTTTTATTAATTTCATCACTCATAGCGCAAAACCTCCGCGGGCTGTATTTTTATTACTTTTCTTGACGCAAACCATGCGGCAAAAAGAGCGGATAAAAAACCAAACATAAAAATAATAATTACCTCCCGAACCAGTATTCTGGACGGAATTTCCTTTATATAAAACACAGCAGGAGAAAAGATCGCGAAACTGCCTGTCGTCCCGCTTCCTAAAATTTCAGCTAACACATTAATTATTCTGATAAAAAAATTAACAATGCTTTCTATCAATGAAAAAAACTTTTGTATATTAAGCGATATAATCAGTCCAAGCAACAATCCGATTACAGCACCTGTAAAGCCTATTATTGCGCCGTCAAAAATAAAAACAAATTGAACCGCTTTTTTGCCGCCGCCTACAGCCCGCATAAGTCCGATTTCTTCTCTTCGCTGAAGAACCGATCTTCTCTGCGCCTGAAAGATATTCAGGCTAACTACAATAAAAATTAAACCGACAAGAATAAACATAAAAAGTTTTTCTGTCCTTAGTGCGCCAAAAAAAGAGCGATTATAATCGCGCCAGCTTGATATTTTTATGTTTCCATAATCCGCCAATTTTCTTTTTAAAATGGCAATTATATTTTTATCCATAAACCGGTTTGCAAGTTTTATTCCCATTTTTAAATCGCTTTCGTTGTCAAGAAAAATTTTATTTTCTATATTGATTATCGCCCATGTTGAATCATATTCATAATAATCAGTGTTAAAAATCCCCGTTACCGTAAAATTGTCATAACCGCCTTCATCTTCCGCCGATAAAATGCCTGTAATTGTATATATTGTAACCTCATCTGCGATTCGGAGATTTAATCTCCGCGCAAGCTCTGTTCCAAGTAAAATACTATTTTTATCTGATATGTTAAAATACCCTTCGCCGAATTCAAGAAAATTCAGCTTGTTTTTCATCANCTCATCCAATTCATACGCGTTATNTGGAAGNCCTCTAATTAATACNGCTTGCTGAGCGGATCTTTTTCCTCTTGCAAGAGCCTGAAACTCCTTAAACGGAACGGCGGCTTTTATCCCNTTTACAGAGAGNGCGCTTCTTTGTAATTCTGTTTTTTTATCTTCGGGAAAATTTTCAAGACGCATATGATAAGAAGAAATTTCCAGAATACTTTCGATAAAACCAAGCTGAAATCCGTTCATTACAGCGATGATAACAATTAATGCCAGCACGCCGACCGCAATTCCGAGAACTGATAAAACAGGAGAACTTGAACGTCCCTTAAAAATATAACGTGAGGCGACAAATAAAATCCAGGAATTGCTCAATTTATCACCCTTGTCTCGGAAATCATAATTCCGTCTTCCCAGACAGCGCGAAGCACAATAACATCATTCATATATAATTCTTCAATTTCAAAACTGCCGTCTGCACGCACTACCCTTTCAAGCACGCCGTTTTTAAAATTCCTTTCCAGTATCCTGTCTCCTGCAGAATTATATTGATATTCAGACCTTAATTCCAAATCGCCTTCAGTCTTGTTAGTTGAAATAATACGGTTATCTGACCATGTGTTCTGAATACCCCAGATGATTTCATTATCATCATCGAATAAGGTTTGTCTGATGATTCTGCCCCTGTCGTCAGTTTCAAACAACATTTTGGATTCCATGTATACATAAACATCGCCGAAATATTCAGGATACTGATTCATTCTTTCGTTAATAAAAATATCTTCATTGACAATATCCATGATTTTNACGGGAAAATTTATTGTGTTCTGATTATATTTTATAAGCANATCTCTGTGAAATTCGCGNTCNACCGATCTTAATGATAAAGAGCGGTTATAACGGTAATTGTCCGTATATGTTTTTTTATATCCCTCTGCAGTACCGCTTTCCCAGATAAAAAAAACGGAGCTGATTAATAAATTTTCTTTTATTGTATACTCTGTTTTATATTTTTGACCGTCTTTATAAAATTTATATTCGGCAATCAAAATTGAATTTTCATTAAATATTTCGACAAAGCCTATTTTATTGTCAATATTTATATCTATTATTTTATTTTCATTTTCATTTTCATTTTCCAAAAAGCCGTTGGGTTCGTTATAATTACCATTTATCCCCAAAAAATCAATACCGTTGTAATATTCATATTGATCTTCTTCAAAAGCAGCTCCATACAAATCATTATAATAGTATCCGGAAATTTCATCATTTTCCATAAGAACCGCGTTTAATCTTGTTATGCCGGTTTTATCTCTTAACAGCCATTGCGTTCTTATTTGTACGCTGTTTTCATATAACACTCTGATTTCAAGATTGTATTCATTATTATAATAAGGAACCAGAAAATCAGGAAGTTCGTCGTTACGCGCATAAATAACCGCAAGAGCGTATTCATTCCTAAGCGCCGCCGGCCTTGAGTAAATTTCTTCAAGCACCATTCCACCTGAGTTCGATCTGAACCATCTGGCAGGTTTTACAGGCTCAGGCTCTATTCCGCCGGTTTCTGCGTTTCTTAACGACGGAAAGGAAATATCCAGTTCCTGAGTTAATGCGATGATCCCTGCAAATAAAAACAATATGAGAAATATGAATAGTAAAATTTTTTTATTCAATACCTGCAAATTCCTTTGAAAATTTATGAGGATCAAAAATTGAAATGTCCGTATATTTTTCGCCTGTGCAAATATAAATAACAGGCAGTTTCAGCTCTGAGGCGAGTGAAAAAACTATTCCGCCCCTGGCTGTAGAATCGTATTTTGTCAGTATAACACCGTCAAGATTAACGGCNGAATGAAATGTTTCCGCCTGCGCCAGCGCGTTTCTTCCTGTGGTTGCGTCAAGAACCAGATATTTCAGATAACATAATTCTTTTACGCCNGAGGCTTTGGATTCGACAACCCTGTCAATCTTGCGCAGCTCTTCAACTAACGCGGATTTTGTATGCATTCTTCCGGCGGTATCTGCAATTACCGCGTCTATTCCGCCTGAGAATGCCGCTTCCAGAGCGTCATAAACAACTGCCGCGGGGTCTCCGCCCTGTTTATGCGCAACTACGCGCGTATCAAGTTTTTGTCCGTGTATTTTTAATTGATCTATTGCCGCGGCTCTGAACGTATCGGCGGCTGCAAGAATTGTTTTTTTATTATACTGCGAACTGATTAAATGCGAGAGTTTTGCGGCGGTTGTAGTTTTACCNACGCCGTTTACTCCAAGCAGCAGGATAACAGAAAATTTATTAAACTGNAAAACATTTTTATTATAAATTCCTTTAATTATTTCATCATTNAGAAGCATATCTTCGAGAAGACGNGAAAGTTCATCAGATAAATTTAATGTATTNTCTTTTTTACAGCGTTCTTCTAAAATTTCTGTCATCTTGTAAGCCTGCGCTGCTCCAAAATCACCTTCTATTAAAAGATCGCAGAGNGCATCCATATCTTCCTGATTAAAAGCGGACTTNCCCTTGAAGAATAATCTTAATCTTTCGCCGAATTTCATCTATTTCTTCCTCGGTCTAACCGGCAGCGCAGCTTCTTTATCTGCGAAATGTATATATCTGATCATGCGGTAGATTCCATAAGCAGACGCAACTCCGAAAGCTATAATCGCGCCGGCTGAAACATAATTCATAATTGAATAATCATTATATAATTTTTCATTAAAATTATTTGAAGCCGCTATATCATACCTTAGGGCATTGCCTGCTCCTGTCAATGTATAGTAAGCAATCCATGCAGTAATTCCCGTAACCCATTGAGTTCCCCATGCCCAGTAATAACGTTTNCTTTCCCTTTCTACCCGGTTGTTATCAATGGGCACCGACAAACGCAATGATAGTGTTTGTGAAAACTCAGGCTCTTTTGAGGTTTGAAAAACAAACATGCCTTTTTGTATTTCCCTNGATAAACCGCCGCTCTCCTGCGAATCAATTCCGGAAGATATTATTTCTATATATTCCATTTTATCNACGGGAAGACGAAGCATCAAAGGAGATTCGCCTGAATATAATGCGCCGTAATAAACATGTCCTTCCATTTTCCCGGATATTTCCATATCTCCGTATACAATCGGATTAAGCTTAATGTCAATATTAATCCGCTCTCCCTGAAAAACTTCCGTATTAAAAGTAAGGCTTTCATGATCCGGAGCGGAAGCTGTTACAGTTATTTTTCCGGGCGGTAATTCCAGCATTTGTATTTCGCCCCTGCCTGCGAACGACCTGTTAATCAAAACAAGCGTTTCATCAGGTTCTGCTTTTATCGCAATAGACGCCGGTTTGCTGCCCGAAAGCATTATAAGCAGTCTTCGCGTAATTTCCTCAAGCGCATTTTCCAAATCGTTATGTGAAAATAAAATGCTGTCTTCCCATACAAACGATCTTGTAAAAATTGTGTATAATTTTACCGAAAGAAAATATCTGCCGTGGAATTCGGAAATAGAACCTGCAAGAAACGCGTCCGCCCCATGATCGCCGCAAAATTTATATTCAGTTCCTTTTCCGGGAGCAACGGGAAACACCAGATCGATATTTCCCGCATGCAGTTTAAAAGCAGGCTCCCTGTTTATCAGCGGAACATTATTCTCTATATTTTCCAGACTGGTTTTTAATTGTTCTATTTGCTCGTCAATTTTTATAATGTTCTGTCTGTACCGCCACTCTGGCTCTCCTCGGAACAGCATCTGCGATTTTTCATCCAATTTAACGGAGAGCGCTCTGGCAGCGGCAGTGCGTTCGCGCGCCCATGCGTACTCCTCATAATAAGCATATTCCGGGGAAACGCGGGTGCGGTAATTAATTGTACTTAAACTTTTTACCAGTTCTCTTAAAATTACCGCGCAAATGGCTGCTCTTTCCGCTGGCAGGGAAGCTGTGTCAAAATCGGTAATACAAAGTATCCATTCGTCATTCTGGGTTATTATTACGTCTTCTTCCTGAGTTCCCAATGCGAAAACCTGCATTGTTAATGCGAGAGATATTAGTATTAAAAATAATATCTTTCTTATCATTTTATTCTTCTTCATTGTCGGCATAATCAACAGTATTGTTTTGCCAGCTGAATTTTAAATACGCCTCGATAAACGGATCGATATCTCCGTCCATTACCGCCTGAATGTTTCCCTTTTCTACCTTTGTCCTGTAATCTTTTACCATTGTATACGGCTGAAACACATACGATCTAATCTGATTACCCCAGGAAATATCTTTTTTCTCCTGAGAAAACTTCGCGTTCTCTTTTTCCTTCTCCTGACGGTAATGTTCATAAAGCCGCGCTTTTAACATGCTCATCGCTATTGCGCGGTTTTTTATCTGGCTGCGCTCATTCTGGCACGCGACAACTATTCCTGTCGGCAGATGCGTAAAGCGGACAGCGCTGTCCGTTTTATTTACATGCTGACCGCCCGCTCCTCCCGCGCGGTATGTGTCTATGCGCAAATCTTCCGGCTTTATTTCAACTTCTATTGTATCATCAATAACAGGAAAAATATAAACTGACGCGAAAGATGTGTGTCTTCTTGCGTTGGAATCAAAAGGACTGATCCTGACAAGCCGGTGTATGCCCGATTCGCCTTTTAAATAACCATAGGCGAAATCTCCGTCAATTTGACAGGTGGCGGATTTAATGCCTCCTTCGGCTTCCTGCATATCAACTTCTTCCGCCGAAAAACCTTTCTGCTCCGCCCAGCGAAGATACATGCGGTAAAGCATCTGCGACCAGTCACAGGCTTCGGTTCCGCCTGCTCCCGAATGAACGGTAAGGAAGCAGGAGTTTTTATCAACTTCACCGGACATCAGTTCAAAAATATTTTGCTTTTCATAACGGACAAGCAAACCTTTCAAAGAACTTTCTATCCCCGCGCTTTCGCGTTCATCCTTAGCTTCAAGTGCAAGCTCAAAAAGCGTCTGCAGATCGGCAACTTCATTATAAAGGGCTTTCCACGGCTCGTACCGGTTTCTAAGACTTTTAAGGGAAGCCATTGTTTTATCAACATTTTCCTGATCGTTCCAAAATCCTGGTTCTGCGGTTTTTGCTTCTATTTCGGTTATTCGCTGCGCAAATTTCGCGTCTTCAAAGACGCCTCCATGTTTCATTAATTTTTTTGAACAAATCATTAATTGGCGAAGAAAGTTCGTTAAGTTCCATGATTACCTCTATTTTATACAACTATTTAACAAAACAGTAAAATCGAACATGAAACTTTGTTTCATGACAATTAGTATTTTATTAAAAAATTCATTCATTTTCAAGCTGAATAAATGAAAACTGCATAGACAGAAATTTTTTTTAACTATATTGTCTTTAATAATTCTGCCCGTTAAAGGCGTCATCTATATCTTTTCTAATAACAGTTATCATCCGGGAAACTATCTCTTTTTTGACTTTTAAAGGCATCTTCTCCAGATAGTCTTTTGCGTTAATTTTTGTTTCTTTTTGTTTTTCTTCATTANTGTAAACAAACAGTTCATGTGANGANATACCCAATGCTTCGGCGATTTTCTCAATTTTATCAAATGAAGGAATACGCCGCCCCATTTCAATCTGACCTATATAATTTGAGGTTGTATCACACTTAACAGAAAGGGTCATTTGTGAATAACCCCGTATTTTCCGGAATTTTCTTAAATTTGATATAAAAATATGCTGTAACGTCATCTCTCTATGTCTAATAAACATATATATAACATAATATTCACTTGTCTTATTGACATANTTTAAGTCTTTTNGTATTATGTCTTTNAGGCATAAACAATCTCTCTCAATTATTGAGCAAAATCGAGGAGGCGCAAAAACATGAAATTCGAANTNAGCAGTCCTACAGACTTGGATAACCTTCTTGTACAAAAGGAATATTCATTAAAACAAGCTATAAATATATTTACAGAGGCTAAAATAAACAAACCTTTTCTTCCCGCATTAGTTGTATCTGACGAAAATTATAATTTTTTTGGCATAATGACACAAAAGGACATTAACGCTTTTACAGTAAACAATCCAAACGCTGATTTAAACGTTATAAAAGTAGAAAAGGTTTATAATAAAAACCCTAAATATATTATCACCACCTCTGAACTTGAGATACATGAAAAACAAAATACAGATCCGTTTGAAAACTTACCTTCAAATGTCAGTTTTATGCCGCTTGTTGACAGGAATAATAAGATAAGAAGTTTTGTTTATAGACCTAAGGAATCTCAAGAAATAAAATATTATAGTTGTCGTCATTTAGAAGAATTTGAGCTTAGATTCCAGAAAAAAGGTTCGAAGGATTTAACGATATGCTGTGAACCTATAGGAGAAGTTCCTGGTATCACACACTGTGAAACAGCGGAAGAAACACTTATGAGTTTCGTAAAAGAACGCGCTAATATAATCACAGAAAGCATAAAGTTTGGCATGATAGAGGGGCATAATGATAATGAAGAACGGGTTTTTACATCCATATGTGCAAAATGCACGAACTATAAACTAGATAATTGGTTTGGAAACTCTAAAGGAAAAATTAACCATATAAATTTTGCAGTTTATCCTTCACCATGCCAATGCAAATGTATTTATTGTTTTGCTGATAAAACAACCTTGAAAAAAGAACAATACGAAGAAAGATTTGAAAAAATATTCGACATACTTGATTTGGCGCGAAATAAAAATATGCTTGCAGATAATGTAAGGTTTAGTATTCAAAGCGGTGAGATTACGATTCATCCATACAAAGACAAAATTTTCAATTTCATTAAAGACGACACAGCAATCTTTTTTACAAATTGTTTTATCTATGACGAGAAAATAGCAGCGAATTTGGCGGCAAACACAGATTCAATAATCTTATTTTCCATTGATGCAGGTACATCAGAAACATGGAAAAAAATTAAATGCGTAGATAACTTTAGCATAATTAAAGAAAACCTGGCAAAATACTCTGCAAGTTGTGTTGTTCCGTGGCAAATATGCCTAAAGTATATAATACTGCCGGGTATAAATGATAATGAAGAAGATTATTTGTCGGTTATAGAAATAATGAAATCCATAAAAAGTAAAACATTAATAATATCATGTGACAGTTTCAAAAAATATGGTCGTGAACAGCGTATTCATTTAATAAAAACAGCGGGAAAATTGAATGCGATGTTGCACATGAATACTATGACAGCAATTATTGATGATAGATGTTATTTACAGGATGAAATCCAAAGAATAACCGCTCAGGCAAATAGCATCCAAAAAGATAAACAGGTAATTTGACAGAAAACCTTCTAAATCCTTTACAAGGTAATAGCATACAGTTTTAAAAACC
>JGI24695J34938_10001729_pt1 | contig 18040 bp, 10 predicted proteins | sample TergutCo191P3_FD_34938 | JGI IMG/M metagenome (IMG submission 34938)
AACACCCTCAGGTTGTCCGCCGGGAAATTCGGCGATAATGTGTGGAATACTACTCTGGATGAAAAATGGGGATTAGAAGAATACCAGACCGGCGTCCGGGCGGAAATAAAAACCAATTTCGGTCTTAACGCCGGAATCCTGTTTAAAATACCTCCGAGCGTTGACGCGCCGACAAACCGGCTGCGGCTTTCGGGCGAACTTGACGGCGGTAATTACGGCACCAAGTTCAGACTGGTTTTAGATTTTGACTCTTTATTTACAAATATGGAAGATGTTGACAACTTAAAGACATATACTTATGGCTTCGATCCCGGCAAACAGGCCGCATGGGTTTGGGGCGATCTTTTTTTTAACACCCTCAGGCTGTCGGCAGGAAAATTCGGCGATAATGTGTGGAATACTACTCTGGATGAAAAATGGGGATTGGAAGAATACCAGACCGGCGTCCGGGCGGAAATAAAAACCAATTTCGGTCTTAACGCCGGAATCCTGTTTAAAATACCTCCTCAATACGCCGCGCCGGAAGAGCAATATAACGGTCTTAGACTGCTCAATGAAATGATAATCGGGGCGCGTTACGACAATTCGATTCTTTCGATCGCTCTTGCCTTTGGGCTGGATGGTTATGACAATAACCGTAATGACGAGCAGGAATTGACATTCGGATTTATGTACAGAGGAATACCCGGTCTTCACGCGGGGTTTGAAGCAAAAACGCAAAACCTCGGACTTAGCCAGGAATACCCTTTTGAATATTCCAATTTCGCGTTCACTGTCATGGAGATGGCGGGATACGATTTTAGTCCTTCGTTATACGGACGGCTTAAAATTTTTCAAAAAAAGAAAGTTGGAGAGGATAACTGGACATTCGACATGTATCCTTTCATGATTTATAAATTCAGCCGATGGATGGAATTTGGCGGCGAGCTTGGCTTTGGAGGCGATTTTAACAATTTCGCGGATACGTGGTACTTCGCCGTAAAGCCGCTCATGTATTATCATCTTGGCGCTCACGCGACCATCGGAGCGTATTGGTATAACCGATTTATACACAGCGATAATTACACATACAGCTCTGATTTGTCAGATCCGTTTTATACGGAAATCGGCCTTGTGTTCTACTGGTCATTTTAACAGGAGATAAATATGGAACGAATTAAAATGAAACTTTTTAAAAAGGAACTTTTTAAATTAGCGGTATTAACCGCTGCGTTATGCGCGTTTTTATTTTTCATGTCATGCGACGACAGGTTGATAGTAGAGAACAATCCCAATATTACGCGAATGTTTCTTGTCGGAGACGCTTTAAAGGGTTGGACAGATTACGATAAAACCCCTCTGAGCGAGCCGATGATTCGCACAGGAGACACAACTTTCGCGTACAGAGGAAATCTGTCGGCAGGTTTCTTCAAAGTTAGCTGTGATGAAATTCCCGATTGGGACGGAAATTGGTTTTTACCGCAAAAATCCGATACGGTATTAACCGACGGCAGCGAATTTGTTATGAGGTACAGCACCTCAGGCGACGGAGGAGAGGCCGGCTATAAATGGCAGATAACAAAGTCATCCCTCTACACCATTACAATTGATAAATCTGCAAAAACCATTAAATGCGAGGAAGATACAGGCGGCGTATTTATCCCAACCGGAACAAACGATATTTTTACGCATATGTGGCTCATTGTTTGCAGACCGGAAGCGCCGTATCCGTACGCAATGACCAAAAGCGGCGATAATTGGACAATTACAAGAGATTTAAGAAACGGCGAATATATCAAATTCTACGGTGAAGCAATTCCAAGAACCGATTGGGATACCCCGTACAGCTTAAAATGGTTCTGCTCGCTTGCGGACGGCGAATCCGTACTCGACAGCGCGTTAAATACAGGCACTAGAACATTTAAATACGGAGCGGATAATACTCTTTCATGGTTAATTCCAAATTCCGCTCAGGATCAAAGAAGTTACGCCATAACACTGCGTCCAAGAGAAGGGACTGTTGCTTTTGAAAGAAAAAATTAAAGGAGAAAAAAATGAATATTTTAAAAATAAAACATTTTAGATTGACGTTATTTGTCATTGTACTGTGCTTGTTGTTTTCCGCGTGCGCGGATACAGAAAGCAATGTCAAGAATACTGCCATTACAAGGGTTTCTCTGGTCGGAAGCGCGGCGCTGGGCTGGCAGGACGGCGACGGCTTTCCGCTGCCGCTTTTCATGACACGGCAAGGGTCATCTAATATTTTTGAGTACGAAGGAACTCTTACAGCAGGCGGATTCAAAATTAGCTGCGACGCGTCCCCATCATGGGGCGGCAGATGGTTTCTCCCCCCCGGAATTGACGATATTACACTGACCGACGGCAGCGAAGAAATAATGAGGTACAGCACGTCCGGAGACGGCGGCCAGTTGGGCGCTCAATGGCTGATAACGAAGGACGCCAAATACAAAATTACGCTTAACACATCGACAAAAATTATAACTTGCGTTGAAACCGGCGAAGCCGAATCGCAGGGCACAAATGACACGTTCAATTTTCTCTATTTAATCCGCTGTGATGAGGAAGCGCCGACAGCGTTTCCAATGACTCAAAACGGTGAAACATGGACAATTACTACAACTTTATCCCGAAATAACTATATCAAATTTAACGGCGATGATACTCCGCCGACAGTGTGGGGAACGGTCGCGGAACCGGATACAAGTCAAAAATGGTTTTTCCCGTCAGCAAACGGCGTCCCTGCCGCAGGCACTATCAATTTCAGATACGGCGCGGACAGCCCCAACGCATGGCGTATAACTTCCACCGGCGAGTATACCATCACTTTGCGCCCTGCCGCGGGAACTGTCACTTTTAATGGCGGAGACGGCGGCGGCGAAGAAACCAGTACCACTCTCTGGCTGATGTATACAAAAAAAGAAAGCGATCTGAGCGCGGGCGATTCCTGGCAGATGGAAGGTAACAACGGCACTTATACATGGCAAGGCGCTCTTTCAGGATGGTATAAGTTCATGGCATCAGACACTGCCCCGCTCTCTTACGGAAGCGGTTTACAGTTCGGACCAAATACCAATGATGTTGAACCGTCAGGAGAAGCTGAAGACGCGTTCCCCGACAGCGCTTACGCGTGGTACATACCTCTTGGCTATTACAGCATTACTCTTAAACCCACAGAAGAAACCGTTACAATTTTAAAAACACGCGAAGTTCAGGCAGGGGACTTTGAAGAGTTCTGGGTACTTGGCTTGTCAAGTATGAAGTATGAAGGAACAAATTACTGGGACGCGCCGATGAATACAGCGCGGAGCATGACAAAACAAACCGACGGAACGTACACATGGGCGTTTAATTTCTCGCAGGATTTCCGCCATATCAGAATTGTCTGCCGCGACAACGGTATAATTTTCTATCCTAATCCGGGACAGCTTACAGCGGGAAGAGGCGATGTTCAAATGGCGGCTGGAACCGAATATGACCTTGTTACCCACAGCCAGGCGAAAGCTATGCTAATCGCCGCGGGCAGACCGGAATCTGTCGCAAGTATTGGCATGATGTCATGGCTGGTCGGCTCCTCCTCAGGCATTTATACTGTAACGATCAATCCTCAAACGATGAAAATTAAATTCAATACGGGCGGCACTCCTGTCGATCCCGGCGCGGGCGAGAACGCGGGCGGCGGAAGCGGCGGCGGAAGCGGCGGCGGAAGCGGCGGCGGTGAAACAATTACAGTTGACACTACTACAGCAAGCAATATTATGCTGTACGGTGACGGCTGCGCCACAGGCTGGAGCACAAATCCGAATACGGCTGGAGCTGTAATACTCTTTACTCAAAGTCCTAACGTGTACGCGTGGAAGGGGCCGTTGCAAACAGGCCAGCTCAAATTCCACAACGGCTCCGCGGATATCGGCGCGGGCGTGTATACTGCCGTTCCCGGCGTTGGCGGAACATTTCCCGTAACATCGGGAAACGGCAATGTCTGGGCAATAAACGCCTCAGGCGAATATATTGTCTGGCTCGACCTGAATACAAATCAGGTAAGCTTTATCGTACAGTGAGGAAGATGATGAAACATTTTATAACAATTGCAGTTTTAACCTTAGCGTTAATTTTATTTGACGCCTGCAGCGGCTCTCCGCGGCCGCAGGGAGACGGTACGGGACTTTCCGGAGAACTTGTAATCTGGCTTGACAATGACACATGGGGACGGGAGGCCATCTCCGCTTTCAGAAAAATCCACCCGGGTCTGCGTGTCCGCTACCAGAGAGTGGGCAGTATCGATTCGCGCCCGAAGGTCGCTCTGGAGGGCCCTTCAGGGATGGGGCCGGATGTTTTCATCATGGCGCATGATAACATGGCAACCGCAATCACAGACGGTATTTGCGAGCCGTTCTCCAATGAACTCCATGAACGCTACAGCGGCTTGATTTTGGAAACAGCGCTGAAAACCTGCGTATCCGAAGAGATACTTTACGGAGTGCCGGTATCGACAGAGAATATTGCTTTCTTTTACAATAAAACCCTGCTCGGAAATACTCCTGTTCCCAAAACATTTGAAGAGATAGTCGCTTTCGCTGAACAGTGGAACAATCCGCGATCAAACAGGTATGCCATCCGCTGGCCGGTTGAAGATCCTTATTACAACTATTTCTTTCTCACTGGCGGCGGCATGAAACTTTTCGGTCATGACATGAATGATTACAAGTCTCCCGGGTGGGACAGCGACTCCGCAGCCGAAGGTTTACGTTTTTACAGGAGCCTTCGCAGAATCTACGACGTTCCCTCAGGAGACACTTATCAGGAGGCTTCTGTCGGACGGTTTATTCGGGGTGATACTCCCTTTACAATAACAGGCCCCTGGGCTCTGAACGACATGAAACGCGCCCGTCTCAATTTCGGCGTTACAAAATTGCCGACCATTAATGGGAAGCAGCCGCGCTGTTTCTCAGGGGCGATTGTCGCGTCAGTGTCAAGTTTTTCTAAAAACAAGGAAGCGGCATTCGCGTTTATTGAATTCCTTACAAGCAATGATGGCATTACCCTCATGTACAGGACAACAGGCAAACTCGCGGCTTTAAAGGATATCAGCGGTATTGAAGGACTACGCGACGATCCTCATCTTATGGGAATACAGGAACAGTCTCCTTTCGCTGACCCTATGCCGACAATTCCCGAAATGGCTCACGCGTGGGAAATACAGAAAAACCTTTTTGTATCGGTATGGAATAATACACAAACAGTTGAAGCCGCGCAAAGAGCCGCGATGTCCGCGTATGATACTGTACTGCTCATGTCCGGCAAAAGGCGGTAGGTTTAATGAGAAAAGCCGCGTTCCTGCTGCCTCTGATTATCGGCCTGATTTTTTCTTCATGTCCCGCTGAGCAAAACAATAACGGGGAAAGTAATAAAAGCAAACAGCTCTGGCTGATTGGAGCTGTAAACAACAACTCTCTTAGAAACCCAATTCCTTTTACCGCGCAGGGAAATGAAACATATTTCTGGCGCGGAAATTTGCCCGCGGGACAGATTCGGTTTAACGGCGATCCCGAACCTTCATACAGCGGCATCTGGTACGGGCCTCAGACGAACGGAGAAATTCCGCCAAACGGCTCTACAATAAGCATGTACAACAGCGGTTACACGTGGACAATTGACATACCGGGTGATTATTCAATCAACGTAAATGTTCCGGCAATGCGGGTCAGTTTTAAGAATCACTCAGCCGGCACAAATCCTGTTGAACCTGTCGGCCCTCATCCTAAAGGTATGTACGGCAATTACTATGAAATTTTTGTCGGCTCATTCTATGATTCAAACGGCGACGGTATGGGAGACTTAAGAGGCATTATTCAAAAACTTGATTATCTGAACGACGGCAACCCCGATTCAACGACAAGTCTTAACATTGACGGTATATGGCTGATGCCGATCAATCCTTCTCCCAGTTATCACAAGTATGATGTAAGAAATTACACGGCAATCGATTCGGCTTACGGTACGATGGGTGACTTTGAAGATTTGATTGAAGAGTGTAATAAACGCGGCATCAGGGTGATAATCGATCTGGTTGTAAATCATACGTCGACAGCTCATACATGGTATCAGAGCGCTAGAAGCGGCAACGCGGGATACCGCGCGTATTACAATATTTCAAATGTCAGGCAGAACAGCAGTTACTGGTTTCAATTTACAACTAACCCGCTTACTTATTACGAAGCGTCATTCTGGGATCAGATGCCCGATTTGAATTATGATAGTCCTGCGGTAAAAACCGCAATGGAAGATATTATTGATTTTTGGATTGAAAAAGGCGTTGCCGGTTTCAGGCTGGACGCTGTAAAGCATGTTTACGAAAACTATACAAGCAGCTCAAAATCATCCGATCATAGTAAAAATGTTGAATGGTTAAGATGGTTTTCCAACTACTGTAAATCCAAAAAAGCCGACTGTTATATTGTCTGTGAAGTCTGGGAATGGGGATCTGATCTTATGAAAACATATTATTCAAGCGGAGTACCGTCCAATTTTAATTTTTACGCCGCGCAGGATCGTATCCCCACCTACGCTAAATCCGCGGTTCCTGCCAGCAATTTCGCGTCACATGTGGTCAACTGGAACACGGAAATGAAAAAGGGAAACCCTGCCGCAATTGACGCGCCTTTCTCCAGCAATCATGACATAAGCCGGCTTGCTTCCACTATCGGAAGCGACACAAGGCAACAAAAAATGGCTGCTTCAATGCTGATCTTTATGCCGGGGAACCCTTTTATTTATTACGGCGACGAGCTTGGAATGACAGGCGCTTTGCCTAACGATCAAAACGCCCGCGGCCCCATGAGATGGTCAAGAAGCAATCGAACAGGCGAAACCAAAGGGCCAAGCGGCAACAGCCAGTCTTATTGGGACGCGTCAAGCGTCGCGGAACAGCTTGCAAACGCCGATTCCGTCCTGCGTTTCTACATTGATGCGATCAGGCTTAAAAACCGTTACCCGCAAATTCACTGGGGAGCGCCATCGCTGCTGACAACCAGCCAGGGGAATTCAATTTCGGCATATAAAATCAACGCTTCAGGTTCGGATGAAAAAGATGTGGCGGTTGTGCATAATCTTTCAAACACTGCTCAGACCGTAACAATTACCGGAGCCTCCGCTCTCGGCGGAACGTTAACTGCCATAAGCGCGTCGTCTGAAAAACCGTCATTGACGGGAACTACGCTTTCAATGCCGGCTTATTCAAGCGCAATAATTGAGTATTAAGGAAATAATATGAAAAACATTGTTATCAGAAATGTATTTTTAATTTTAATGGTATTGGTACTTAGCTTTTTATTTTCATGCGTCTCAAACACAAAGACGCCGGTTAATTTGGAAGACGAAGAAGAAGTTGAGTTTTTACAGAAAAAAGCACCCGGCGGCAATTACGGTATATATTACCAAATCTTTGTCGGTTCATTTGCCGACAGCAACGGCGACGGAACGGGCGATTTAAATGGCATCACTCAAAGACTCGATTATCTTAACAACGGAAATCTCGCGTCTGACAGAAGCCTGCATATTGACGGTATCTGGCTGACGCCGATTCACCCTTCGCGCACTTATCATAAATACGACGTAATTGATTATAAAGCGATTGACCGTTCATTCGGAACAATGGCGGATTTTGAAGAGCTTATCGCGCAGTGCAATAAACGCGGTATAAAGGTAATCATCGATCTTGTTTTGAATCATACTTCGATCGATCATTCATGGTTTTTAGAAGCAAGAAGGGGAAATCAAAAGTACATGAACTATTACAACATAGCCGACTCAAGATTGAGCAACAAGTACTACCCTCTCGGATTTGCCGGGAAATTTTACGAAGGTGATTTCTGGGATCAAATGCCCGATTTAAATCTCGACAATCCCGATGTGCGCGATGAAATAAAATCAATCGTCAATTTCTGGTTTGAAAAAGGCGTAGCCGGTTTCAGACTTGACGCGACCTCAAAGTTTTTCCCTGACCATGAAAAAAACACCGCCTTTCTGTCATGGTTTACAGATTACTGCAAATCTCAAAAAGATGACGTGTACATTGTAGCCGAATGCTGGGAATCCGCGGGTGTTGTAATGAACTATTACGACAGCAAGATTCCTTCGATGTTTAATTTTACCATGTCTGATGAAAAAGGAATGATCCCTATGGCGGTTGCCACCCAAAACGGCGCCAATATCATTACAACGATGATAAACTGGAATTTGCTTATCAAAGAAAAAAACCCAAACGCCATTGACGCGTTTTTTATTTCCAATCATGATCAAAACCGTTCGGCCGGTTTCTTTAACAGCGATCCCGTTAAAATAAAAACAGCCGCCGCTCTCTACCTTACCATGCCGGGAAACCCCTTCATCTATTACGGTGAAGAACTCGGCATGACAGGCAATGGTATAGACGAAAACAAACGCGGACCCATGATCTGGTCTGTCAATAACCGCGCCGGAATCGCAAGAGGCCCCATCGGCACGACGCAGCGATGGCGGGCAGCTTCGGGCATCGCCGAACAGCTCCGCGACCCTTCTTCGCTGACACGCTTCTATATCGAGGCAATCCGCTTGCGCAATAACAATCCGATTTTGTTTTCAGGAACCTCAGGCGAACTCAGAACAGGCGACCGCGCGGTAGCCTCATGGACGGTAAAAGAAGGAGCAACAACCCTTGCCGTTCTCCACAACCTGTCCGGCGCGGAAAAACGGCTCAATATTGAGGGCGCGCGCGAATTAACCGCGACCTTAAACGCGGTATATTCAGCATCCCCCCCTTCTTTAGACGGAAGTGCGCTTATCTTACCGCCTCATTCAACAGCCATTCTGCGATTACAGTAATAAATAATAAAATAAAGAAGCCCTCACAGAGGCACGGAGATTTCGAACTAAAACTCTGCGCCTCTGCGCCCCTGCGAGAACTCTTCTTTCAGCTCTTCCAAACTCCGAAGCTCTGCGCTCCCATCCGCGCTATCCCATTCTCAAAGCTGCATTCACCAATGGAATATAGCTGTACGCTATTACCAATTCCTAATTTCTCATTCCTAATTTCAACATTATTCGCTCCCGGATTAATCCCGATAAAACACGCTCCCCTCTTAAAAACAAAGGAACGATCTCCGGAACTTGCCGACGGCGCGTGAATAATTTCAAGATTTGCTTTTGACTGAAGGTCTTCCTCGCTGCTGCGTAAGCGAAGTAGAGTCTTTACCGTATTCAAGAGCGAAGAAGGGTCTTTTTCCTGCTCCTCAACGGAAGGAGCGGTTATGTCTGCGTCAACAGGCAGGTACAGTTTATCAGCGCTCGCCGCCGAAAATCCCATATTACTCCCTGCTCCCTGCTCCCTGCTCTTTTTCCATTGCATCGGAGTGCGCGAACCAGTGCGCCCGTACCCGCCTTCCTTTGTCGGCAGCTGGAACTGATAACGCATCGCGATTTCATCGCCGTAATATAAAAACGGAACTCCCGGCATCGTGAAGAAGAAAGCGTACGCTAAGGCAAGCTCCGCGTTTGTCAGATTGTGGCTGATACGGGGCGTGTCGTGGTTTCCTGTTATCAGACTGATGAAGCCGTCGTTTTTTGTCTCCTCGTACCAGGGCATGTACTGCGCGAGAAAACGCGTTATATCTCCGTTTCCTTCCTTTTTAAAATAGCTGTTATCTTCTCCGCCGTTTGAGTAATCACGTATAAGACTTCGGTAGCCTGAGTTGTGGTGATCCAGCAAGAAATCAACATGAAATCCTGCCTTGAGAGACTGAGGAGGACAGCTCCACTCCGACACAAGAGCCGCCTGCGGGAACTCCGCATCTATCATTTCGCGGACATTGCGCCAAATCGCGCTTGTCGCGGATTTTGAATTGTCGTCAAACTTGACAAGGGAATCAGCCATATCGACGCGGAAACCGTCACAGCCGCGCCCTTTATCGCCTTTCAGCCAAAAGCGCATAATGTCTTTTAACGCTTCGCGGGTAGCGATACAATCGGGATGATCAGGCGGCTGCTGCCATTCCTGAGTGCGGTTAAGAAAACCGAAATTAAGAGCCGGCTGGCATTTAAAAAAGTTGATAATATAACAGCCGTCGCGTTCAGCCTCGCCCGCGATAAATTTAAGACCCTCTATTCCCCAGAAATACCAGCTGTTTGTCCATACATACCTGTTTTTAAATTCTTCTTTGGGATGAATCTTTTTACTCTCTAGAAACCATTCATGCTCCTCTGATGTATGACCGGGAACCAAATCGAGAATTACGCGCATGCCGCGTTTATGAGCCTCGTGAAAAAGACGGAACAGGTCTTCGTTTGTGCCGTAACGCGGCGCGACTTTTTTGTAATCACGCACATCGTAACCCGCGTCTTTAAACGGCGAATCAAATAAGGGATTAAGCCACAGAGCGTTGCAGCCAAGTCCTTTTACATAGTCAAGCTTCTCGATTATCCCCTGAATATCGCCGATACCGTCTCCGTTGGAATCGTAATAAGTTTGCGGGTAAATCTCGTAGAAAACCGCTTTCTCTAACCATTTTGGCATAACTTACTCCTCTGAAAAATTATAAATATGATTATAAAATAATAAATGATAATATGTACAGTCGGCAGAAACAAACCGAATAAAGCAGCCGCCAGAACCGGCAATGTAGAAGAAAAAAGACAAAGCCCCATTCTCTCCTTAAACGAAAGCGGCGTAAAATGCATTCTGGACAGACCCAGAAAAAATACAGCGCAAAGATAGAATACGATTTGAATTATCAAGGTTAAGCCGAAGGAGAACGCCAGTATTGGCATCAGTACGTTTCTTCCGAAATTGTTATCTGACATCTGCTGATTGAAAGTGTCGATTTCCTCATCGGAAGGAGTTGGAAGTTGGGAGTTGGGAGTCGGGAGAAAATGATTCTCTGCCATCTGCTCATTGTTACCTGAAAAAAGCCTGCTGTAGAATTCAAAAGGGTCAAGGCGGGTAATCTGATACATAACCGGAAAATTAAGGCATAGGGTTAAAAGCAAAAAATGCAGCAAAAGCCAGCCGGCTCCCATCTTGCGAATATGATCCAAAAATTGAGCTATCCTGTCTTCATCCTTCCAGGTGAAAGCTCCGAGTGTTACAGTTTTAAAATAATTATCCATAAGATTTATAATTAATTCAATTTATTCACCCTTGTTAGCGCCTGCCATCAAACCTTCAAGCAGGAAGCGTTGGAAGACCATGTATAAGATCGTAATCGGTATTGCAACTAACACCGCACCCGCGCAGAAAGCGGGGAAATTGGCGTTTGTACCGGTTATAAGATCGAATAAGCCGATGGCAAGAGTGCGCCTTTCGTTCATGTTGATCAGGTAACGCGGGAGCATGTAATCCATCCACGGGCCCATAAACGACGTAACAGCTATAAAGAACATGATCGGCATCGACAGGGGTAAAATGATCTTGAAAAAGAGCTGTATCTTTGAAACGCCGTCAATCGCAGCGGCTTCATCCATCGACTTTGGAATATTCAGCATATAGCCCCGTACCAGCCAGATATTCGCGGGGATTCCGCCCGCGACATATACAATGACAAGCATGTGCAGATTGTTTAACATTCCAAAGTTAAGAGCGATCATGTAAAGGGCGGTCAAACTCATGAAGCTTGGGAACATCTGCAGCACCATTACGGTGAGCAGTCCCGCTTTCCTGCCTTTAAACGGGAAACGCGCGAAAACGAACGCTGTCATTGTGTGTATGACAAGGGAAAATAGCGTAGTCAGAGTCGCCACATACAATGTGTTAAGATACCATCTTCCGTAATTAAAATCATTAAAAAGCACCCTGAAGTTTTCAAGCGATATTTTTTCGGGGATNACGCTTGAGCGGGAAATNCCCGAAGATTCGTTTAAAGCCGATCCGACAACCCACAAGAGAGGATAAATTACGACAATAGCGACAATTATCAGCTCAATGTAAATCAGTATTGTAGTTAAAATCTTTTTAACTTTATAAGCTTTCATGTTAATTCTCCTTAAAGGCGCGCGTACGCAGAAGATTCCACGCGGAAACCGACGCTATAATGATAAAGATAAATATACTCAAGGCCGAGGCGTAATTGTACATACGCTGATCGAGGGTAAGCTTGAATATCCACGAAATCAAAATATCGGTAGAACCAGCCATCTGGAAATTGGGATTGGCCGGTCCTCCGCCTGTCAGAAAGTAGATCATGTTAAAGTTGTTAAAATTAAAAGTAACGCTCATAAGAAGCTGCGGGGCGGTCGCCGAAAGAATAAACGGGAATGTAATAGAGCGGAACTGCTGGAAGGCGTTCGCGCCGTCAATTTGGGCCGCCTCGTACTGTTCCTGCGGGATTGTCGTCATTACCCCCGAAATAAGAGCCATGAAGTACGGGAACCCAAGCCAGACATTGACAAGTATCAAACACAGCCTTGCCCAGAAAGTGTTTGACAGGAACGGTATCGCGTGCTCAATTATACCCGCCGAGAGCAGCATCTGGTTTACAGCGCCCTCCTGATTTAGCATAACCCTGAAGATCAACATTGATACAAGACCGGGAACGGCCCACGGAAGAATGAAAATACCGCGCCAGAAGGAACGGAACTTTACCGCTTTTGCACGTAAAACCAGCGCTTGAAGCATTCCGAACGCGTACGCTGTAAAGGTAGCAAGAAACGCCCAAATTACCGTCCAGATAAAAATCTGCACAAAAGTGCTGCCCCAGATTTTAATACCGATGATTCTGCCGAAAGTTTCAAAACCTGTCCATTCAACCAGTCTTCGCGGTGGAATAAAATTCGCGTTATAATTTGTAAACGCGACAAGGATTGAAAAAACGATTGGAACAAGCGATATAAACAATACCAGCAAGAGTCCCGGAGTTATCATGATGTACTCAAAGGAATTTTTCCATAAGTCGCGGAAATACTGCACGCTTGAGATTTCAGTCCCGCCTTCTATTTTTTGACGGGTTTTATAAGCGTCGCGGATATTCCACACCCAGATAATCCCAAGCAGCAAAAGAACAAAAACCGCGATTATACCGCCAAGCATGAGCATTACGGAATGATCGTATACTTCAGCGCCGCGCGTGCGGGGAATGGTTCCAAGAGTTACAAGCCCCCAGACACCTTTAATGAAAAACCCGTAGTTGTGAATGTCGCCTAACTGATGCGATAAATTACTGAAGAAAAGCCCAAAGTCGAAACGCTCCGAGACTTCCGCCGTCAATCTCGCGGCATGTCTCCACGCGCTTGCCGTAAGAAATTCAACGCTGATAAAAAGAACCTGAAGCGCGAAAAGAATCAGGCCTTTTAGTTTCTGCTTGTTAAAAAACTGCCCGCTTCCCCATACAATGGCGGAGTAGACCGCCGCTAAATATTTCATTGTTAAACTCCTTTACTCGCTGCTCCATGATCTGGATTTTCCGGCCATCATGAGAGCAATGTCGAAGGTTTCCATTGCTTTTTCCTGAGCTTCCGTAACGCTAAGTATGCGATCCCATGTAAATGTGAAGAGCGCCTTCATGGCGTCCCACATCTGGTTTACTTCGGGGATGACCGGCATCGGATCGGCGAAAGGCGCCTGCTCCATTACGCCGCGCAAATAAACGTCGTCCCTAAGCCCTTCAATTCCGCTGATGTCGTTATAAGCTGCAAGTTTTCCGGTTAAATCAAACTGGATTTTAGCGCCTTCTTCGCTTGCAAGAAAATCGACAAAGGCAAGAGCCGCCGGGATATTCCTTGAATAACTAGAAACCGCGGCTACGATATTTCCGCTGAAGCAGCGCGGCTGCCTTCCCGCAATTGTCGGTAATTTTGTAACTCCGAAATTGATGCCGTTCTTCACAGCATCGCCGATTGCCCAGGGGCCTGTGATTGTAAAGGGAACCTCTCCCCGCTGAAAAGCCGCGACGGTCGCGTCCCATGTAGCGTCCGAAGTATTTACATTGTAAAACCTGCGCAGGTTATTATGAAACTCCACTCCCCTCTTTGCCGCCTCGGTATCAAAGCCGGGAAAACGGAAATCACCCATATCCGGCCCGAAGAGCTCCATCCCGAACGCGGTAAGGAAAAAGTAGTTGTGATACGAATCGTCCACCTGCCAGCGCAGGGCGTATCTGTTTATTGAAGGATTATTCCATTCGCGGGAAAAAGCGATTATTTCTTCGAATGATTCGGGAACAGGTGTATTCCCTATTAAGTCTCTGTTGTAAAAGAACGCGATATTTTCAGTCGAGATTGGGATCGCGAACAGCTCGCCGTCGGATGTGCAAGTTTTGATAGACGCTTCCAGCAGTAATTCCGAATATTTTTGCTGCATATCAAGAGGAATTGAAAAGCAAATATCGTCAATAATGGCATTACCGATATGATCGTGAGGCATAAGGAACACATCAGGCCCGATTCCGGCAGGCCCGTCCAGAGAAACTTTACCGCGGCTGTCAACATTACCGACATTTTCATAGTGTACTTTTACTTCGGGATAATGCAGATTAAAAGCGGCAATCACGGCCTCCGCCCATTCCTTGTTGTCCAGCCAAACTAACAGATTTCCTGTTATCCTTCCTTCGGCGCTTTTTTCCACGGCAAGTCCGGCTGTTGCCGTCCGCCATGCGCCGTTAATTATTAAGGTTGATATGAGTGTAACGGCCAGAAGAAGACATAAACATGAACCGACACCAACCAACACGCCAGAGATTTTCTTCATGATCTCTCCTTATGAGTTAATTTTACCATAATTATGAATAATTTGGAATTATTTTTTTTATTTATATTAATAAGTTTTCTTGTTAAATTGTAATGTCGATAGTAAAATATAATTATGCAGGAATTTAGCTTAAAACCAAAGGGAGGTTATTATGTACAAAGGAATATGTATACTGTTTTTTACATTTATTTTATTGACATCAATCATCCTAATCGGCTGCGACGAGCCCAAAAGCCCGCCGACTGTCAAAATAAGCATTTCTATAAATCCTGACAAAAAGACTATAAACGCGGGGGAGGAAGTGGTTTTTACAGCCATGGTAACCGCATCTGATGATAAACCAGGAGATGTAGTCTGGGAGCTATCCCCCAAAACCGGTTTGTATACAGATACCAAACTGGTCGAAGATCCTTCCAACCAGCATAAAATCATATTAAAAACTGATCCAAATGAAACAGCGCCCTCACTTACCGTCAAAGTGACATCCAAGCGCGACAAAAATCAGTCCGCGAGCGCCGTTGTTACGGTGATTCCGGGGACACCAATAGATCCTGTCACCGTGTCAATAAAACAGCCGGCCTCGACAATCGCTGGAGCGGGAGCGAAAATTAACCTTGAAGCGACTGCCGCGGTTAATCCTGGTCCCTCTCAACCCTCTCTGGAGTCCATAATAATTTTCTGGAGTGTTGAGGGAAAAACCGCCGCTAATACTAAAATAGACGGAAATCGTACCGCCATGCTGACTATCGATCCGGCGGAAGCAGCTAAAGTTCTTACAATAAGAGCGGTCGCGGGCATAGGCACAGAACAAACCTCATCTTCGGCCTCAATCGAAATAAGAATTCTGCATGATGTATGGATTGTCGGTTTTAGCGAAGGAAACCCAGAGGAGCTTCCCGGCATTAAAATGGGACAGCCTTCTATAAAAGACGGTACGTATACCTATACAGCGGTAATTGAAGAGAAAACGACTTTCAGATTCAATATAAATGGGGAAACTACATCAGCTGCCGCAGAGTGGTTCGCGCCTGACGCGGTCAGTCAAAATGTAACTCTTGGGAATAATACATTACATCATTTTAAAGACGATGAACAAAAATCATGGGCTTTACCTACACCCGGCACTTACCAGATTACACTTGATCCCGGCAATTGGAATATGCGTGTAAAAAAAGAAGGCGTAGAGGCATTACCGACGCCCGCGCAGCCAGTTTTAACCGGCATGGGCGTCGCAACATGGACAGCTTTGGCAAATGAAACCGATGTAACCGGGTACAGAGCGGAACTATTTAAGAATAACAATAGTATTGCTGACAACAGCGCAAGAGTAGAAGTAAATCAGGGAGGAAATTACGAAATAAACTTCATTGAATTAATGCGCTCTGAAGGAACAGGTTCATACACTGTAAAAGTTGCGGCGCTTGGAAATAATGACACATCCTCAGATTCAGATGATTCCGCAGCATCCGCTCCTCAAATTGTAACGCAGCGGCCTACAGTAACCGTTTTAAACTGGAGCGGCGATACCGCGACATGGACTGCCGGCACGGGAGACTCATCCGGTCTTGGATATCTTGTCAAACTCTACAAGAACAACGAATTAGTTAACGAAGATTCAACAACATCGCTCTCTGTAAACTTTACCGGCATGATTGCAGAACATGGGAACGGCAGCTACACATTCACCGTAACTGCTCTCGGTAATACTACACTGATTTTAAACTCGCAGGAATCCGCAAAATCTCAGGCAAATGAAAAAAATTCTAGCGCTCCTCCTCTGGCAGCACCTGACGCGCCGTCATTAAGCGACACAGGCGCTGCTGCATGGACATATTCAGAAGACGCTAACGTAACCGCTTACTCGCTGCAGTTGTACAAAGAAGGCGCGAAGCAGGGAAGCATTGTTTCTAAGAGCAAAGGAACATTCTCTCATGAATTCCTTGCCGATATGAGAAACGCAAAAGAAGGCGCATACACTTTTACTGTTACCGCTGTCGGTAATGGCATTAACTATTCCAATTCCGATGAGTCGAATAAGTCAAACGAGATAGAAATAACAAAGCGTGCTGGAATTCCGAGTACGCATATATGGTGGGAAAAGAACGGAGAGCTTCGCTGGAGTAATCCTGACGGAGGTTTAAACTCAGGCGGTGCCGCAGGAGATTTTGTGGATTACACTATCCAGGTTTATACGCATAAAGACAATGTTAAAACACCTTTGGGTGGTACAAGAGATGCCGAGCGTAAAAATCAGGAAGGCGACTCTACATGGTCAGACTACAATTTAGCATACGCATGGATTCCTGCCGAAACAGGAGTTCTTTACTCGGTTGCTGTTACCCCAAAAGGATACGGTCTTGTAATTGACGCTGAGCCTACAGAGTCCGAGCAGATATATTATACGATTTTTGGTAATAATAGGGTTTGGTCTATTGTACAAGGCGGAGCAATTTATACAGCAGGCGCGGATAGCGGCAAAATCGGCTGGTCGGAAGACGGCGTTACATGGACACTGTCAAGCCAAACTGTCTTTGACTACAGCGATTCCGTTCGCGGCATCGCCTACAGCGCTTCCCCTGCCCCGCTCCTTGTCGCGGTAGGCGGAACAAAAACAGCGTATTCATCTGACGGAAAAGCATGGACAGCGGGTACAGTATCAGGTGACGGAGGTTCTAATCAGCTTAACAATGTAATATATGACGGAAGTCAATTTATCGCGGTAGGCAATTACGGTCAGGTTATATATTCTGCTGACGGAACAAGTTGGACAAGGACTTATCAGGGCGGCGCCGGCGGTAAGCATCTTTACGGACTAGCCTATAACGGTCAAACTACGGGTAAATTATATGTCGCGGCCGGAGCTGAAGGAAGAAGTCTTTCTTCTACCGATGGAACATCCTGGGAATGGAGAGAAGACAACTTAACAGGTAATATGTCTTATAGTATTAATAATGTTGCTTTTGGAGCAAATACTTTTGTGATAGCCGGTCAAGGCGGTGTTCTTAAAACTGCGACTACAACAACAATAAATGCTATTCCCGGCAAGTTTTGGGATGCGTGGACAAACAGAACAAGCAGTTTCGACAACACAGAAATTTTCAATATTATCTTCTCCGGCGGCAGATTCATCGCAGTCGGCGCTTTTGGCAGATTATCATATTCTGATAACGGAGAAACATGGTTAACCAGAGATTATACCCAAACGGGCTATGGCGGCGGTGAAGTGAACAATGAGGCATATATCAGCGCGGCAATCAGCCTGTCCGGCAACAGAGTACTCCTTTCCGGCAACGAAAAATCCGGCGGCTGGGGTAAGATGGCAATCATAAC
>JGI24695J34938_10001731_pt1 | contig 18034 bp, 22 predicted proteins | sample TergutCo191P3_FD_34938 | JGI IMG/M metagenome (IMG submission 34938)
TTGAAAGGTTTTTTGCATGCATTACATTTGCATCTTGGAGTTCCACTTGTTATCTGTTTACCCATTTTTACTACGTCTTCGCTTCCACAATGTATACACTTCACAGACACATTTACCACAGTTAATCCTCAACAAAATAACAGATACCCCACTTATAAACTAGATTAAGGCATGACCTAAACTATCAAAAAAATACGAACCCCTTCTAAAAACCTCTCCAAAACCCACATTTTACAGACTCTTAAAACCTACAATATACTAAAAATAGCGAGCAATTAGATGGTAAAAAGTTCCAATGTATGGAAAAATCTCAAAGAATATCATCAAGAAGACTTTATAGTACAAAAATATGTAAAACTCACGTAATCGTCTATCTTTCTTTTGTGTGAGTGATAGATAATTCTTAAATTGGTAAACTGTATTTCAAATAGGTAGGTGTAAAAAGATGTCGCAACCAAATTTCAAAACAGTTTTCGTTTTCCTTGACACTGATAAGTATTGTAGTCCATTTGATATACTGGTAGCAGTTGATTGCTTTCCAGATTCGGCGATATTTAAGTATGAAAATGTGACAAGTGAAGATGCCCCAAAGATTGTCTTTGATTTGCTTTTTCCACGCGGTTCTACTGGTGCCGCGCATACGAAAGTGTTTATCAATGGCAGTAATTTTGAAGAAGTAGAAAAAGTTGTTGCTGCAACACAAAAAGCTATGAAATCTGCTCCATGGGGAAACAGCATAATTGTTGATCCAAGAGGAGGATATTCCACAGCGGCCGCGGCAGTAGCAAAAACTTTTGGCGCATCTATGGAAAAAGGTTTAGGTAGTCTTGAAGGCAAAAAAATTACGGTTCTAGCAGGTACGGGTCCAGTTGGTCAAACAGCGGCACGTATTTATGCTACAGAAAAGGCAGATGTTACAATTACTAGTCGAAATCTTTCTAAGGGGCAGATTATTGCAGACAAAATTAACACTGAAGTAGGCATGCAGAGAGTTAAAGTTGTTGAGGTAAGTAAACCAGAGCAGACAGTTGCTGCGATAAAGGATGCGGAAATTATTCTTGCTGCAGGTGCAGGAGGAGTTCAATTGTTATCCAAGGCAGATATTGCCATGGCAACGAAATGTAGGATTATAGGAGACATTAACGCAATTAATCCCTTAGGTGTTGAAGGTTTGGGTTCCAGTGATGACGGTGTTGAGCTTAAACCGGGCGTTTTTGGTATAGGTGCTTTAGCTATTGGTAAATTGAAGCTTAAGACTGAGACAGAAATGATTAAACGTGCGGTTGCTGAAGCGCAGGGGCTTTTTGACTACTCCATTGCTTACACTATAGCTAAAGACACGATTTTAAAAAAGCTGGCTAAGACTACTGCAAAATAAGCAGTTTTCCTACGCTTTTTTCATTTCTTGAGAAAGTAGATTTATTTATATGTAGGACGTAATGTCGCTCAGAATCCTCAGAAATCAAGAGGTTCAATAAAGGATTTTGAGCGAAAATGAGTCTAAATGAAACTATCTCTAGTCCGGTTACTAACATAAGTGGCACATTTCAGCGGTTGTTAAATACTACTTCTACAAATGCTGAAATTTTAGTTGCACTGTTAATATTTAGTATAACCGCGTTTGTGGGCTTAATTTCGTATGTTATTATTAGTAAATATATTAACAAATGGGCAGAAAAAACTACAACTACACTGGGCGACAAGATAGCAACAACTCTAAGAGCGGTTATAATAATAGTAATTGCGAATATAACCATTAGTTTTTCATTAAAGCCACTTACCTTTCTTGAGCCATATAGCAATATATTAATTAAATTATTTCTAGTTATACAAATTTTGCTTACAGCATACGCAGTTTCTAAAATCGTAAACAGTCTCATTGATTTATTTGCAGAAAAAACAACAATAGCAACATCACAAAAAAACGTTAAGCATAAAAAACACCAAATATTTATCTTAAAAAAAGCTATAACAATCATTGTTTTTAGCACTGCTATCATTATAATAATTCTAAACATGCTTGAAGTAACAAAATTATGGGAAGCCACATTCACTAGTTTAGGCATCGGCGCTATTATTGTAGGTTTTGTGCTTCAAAGCGTCTTAAGCGACTTCTTTAGTTCATTATACATTTATTTTGATCGCCCATTTGAAATAGGAGATTTAATTTTTGTAGGTGAACATGGCGGAACAGTCAAAAACATTGGAATATTAACCACAAGACTTCAATTATTACAGGGTGAAGAATTAATAATTTCAAATAAAGAACTCAGTTCAGAATACATCAGAAACTTTAGAAAACTGCAAAAAAGAAGAATAGTATTCAATTTAGGCGTAACTTATGACACTCCAAATGAGACCCTTAGAAAAATTCCACAAATGATTATTGACGTAATAAAAAGTGTTAAAGACGCTACACCTCAATTTGTAAACTTTAACGAGTTTGGCGAATACAGCCTAAAATTCTTCATAAGCTACTTTGTCAACTCATCAGAGTACGCCAAATATCTAGATGTACAACAAGAAATCAACTTAGGCATAAGAGAAGCCTTTGAACGCGAAGGTATAGAAATAGCCCACCTAACAAACATAGCATACATAAAAAGAAAATAAGAGAAAACTAAAAAATGCTTACGATACGCTCGCAGGCCTCTTTTATACGCTCTTTTGGCTGTGTAAAAGTGATACGCACATATCCTTCACCATATTTACCAAAACCGATACCAGGAGTTACAGCAACACCTACATCGAGCAGTTTTGTTGTAAATTTCACAGAGTCCTCCTTGCAGTTAACCCATACATAAAAAGTTGCCATCGGTGCTTCACAAGGATAACCAATTTTTGTTAAAGTGTTTACAAGAAGATCACGACGTTCTTGGAGGACCTGATTATTTTTGCGCAAAAACTCAGGCTGATTGCTATTCTTATATACGCCTAAAGCTGCCGCTGCAACTTTTTGAATGTAAACAGGTGGCCCAGAATCGATTTGAGATTTAATTTTTGTTAAACCAGCAACCAATTGTTTATTGCCAACCGCAAAAGCTATGCGATCACCTGTCATGTTAAAAGTTTTTGATAAAGAATTAAATTCAATTGCAACCTCATCGGCACCTGAAATCTCGAGAATACTTGGAGCACGATAATTATCATATGTAATTTCTGAGTAGGCATTGTCATAACATAGAATTATATTGTTATCTTTAGCAAAGTCAACAGTTTTTTTTAGAAAATGCTTATCCACAGTTGCAGCGGTGGGATTGTTGGGATAGTTTAGAAACATCATACGCACATTATCAGTATCAATAATGTCAAGGTCTGGTTGGAAATTGTTATCCTCCAGCAGAGGCATGGGTACAACTAGGCCATCACAGAGAATGGTGCTTCCATTTGCATAAACAGGATAGGCAGGATCAGGCACCAACACTTTATCGCCGTTATTAACAAAAGCACGGGCAATATTTGCAATACCCTCTTTAGAACCTAACAAAGCAACTACTTGATCATGAGTAACATCTATACCAAAACGATTTTTATACCAATTACATACAGCCTCTCGAAAAACGTGTTCACCTTGACTAAACGAGTAATTATGGTTCTTCAAATCAGAAACCTCGTTAGCAAGTGCGTCAACTACAAAATCAGGCGGAGGAAGATCAGGGTCACCAATACTTAAAGAGATTAAATCAACACCGTGAGCTTTTTTTTCTTTTTGAATTTTCTCCATTTCAGCAAACAAATACGGCGGTAACCGTTTAACTCTTTGAGCATATTCAAAATTCATTTTATATTTCTCCAAACATCATTCCATGATAAACTTTTTCAGCTGCACCACTTAGAAACAAACTATTCTTACCAATTTCAACCTGTAAATCACCGCCTAACACGTGAACAAAAACATTGTTACCAACTTTACCAAGTTTATTTGCCACGGCAACAGCAGCACATATTCCTGTACCACACGCAAGAGTTTCACCACAGCCACGTTCCCACACACGCACTTTAATCTCATTTTCACTTATAACTTGCACAAAACCAACATTGGCACGATTAGAAAAAATCGGATGATTCTCCACCAAAGGTCCAACACGTTCAACTGGTGTTTTATCGACATTTTCAACAAACATAACACAGTGGGGATTACCCATAGATAAACAAGTTACATTACAATTTTCTTTATCGACGGCTAAATTATAATTTATACAAGTATCCATACCATTCATAGATAAAGATCTGCAGTTCCAATTCGGGATGCCCATATCAACTTTAACGGATACAACATCATCATTAACGTTAAGAGATAACCAAATGTTCTTTACACCAGAGAGAGTTTCAACTTGAAACTCTGACTTTTTAGAGATCCCCGTTTCATAGCAGTATTTACTAAAACAGCGAATACCATTACCACACATTTCTGCCTCACTGCCATCAGAATTGAAAATTCTCATTTTCACATCAGCTACTTTTGAGTTACAAACAAGCAGCAACCCATCGGCGCCAATTGAAAACCGACGTGTGCAAAGCTTTTTAGCTAGAGCTGAGGCTGTTTTATCACATATTTTTTCATCGCGATTATCAATTACTATATAATCGTTCCCTAACCCGTGCATTTTCCAAAACTGTACACTGCCACTCATTGTTGTGCCACCCGTTGACTTGTCAACAAATCTTGAAATTGCTCTCGTTCTCTAACTAATACAGGTTTTCCTTGTCGAATCATAACCTCGGCTGCGCGCGGACGAGAATTATACTGAGAACTCATGCTAAAACCGTATGCACCAGCGTTAAGTATAGCTAAAACATCACCTTCAACTACTAGGGGCAACTCTCGATTTTTAGCTAAAACATCACCTGTCTCGCATATGGGGCCAACAACGTCAAAAGTTTCAGTTTTTTTACGACTTAACTTGTTAGCTACCAAAATTTCATGGTAAGAACCATACATTGCGGGACGTATTAACGTGTTAAATCCAGAGTCTACACAAATAAATTTACGATAAGGTGTAACTTTTACAGTGTTAACAGTGGTTAACAAAACACTTGCGTCACAAACTAAGTATCTGCCGGGTTCAATACATAGAAAGGGTTTACCTAAATGATATTCTTTTACTTTAGACTTAAACAGTGAAACCACTTGTGAGGTAAAGTCAGGTATGTTTAACTCTGTGTCGTTTGACTGATAAGGAACCCCAAGGCCACCACCTAAATCAATGAAGTCAAAAACTATGCCTAACTCATCGTGAACCCGTTTGGCTATGCTTAAAAGTTTCTCTACAGCTTGAATGTACGGTTCAATTTCTAAAATACCAGAACCTATATGCATATGAATGCCAAAACGTTCGACTCTTGCCTTCTTTGCAGTTGTATATGCTTTTAGAACTTCGTTTTCCCATAGACCAAACTTTGTTTGTAATCCGGCAGTAACGCAGTGTTCATGATGTCCAGCACCAATTTCAGGATTAACACGTACAGAAATTGTTGGAGGAACAGAAATTTTGAGCAAACGGTCAAGTTCACTTTGGCTGTCAATATTTACAGTTATGCCTGTGTCTATAAGGAATTTGAGTTCATCATTTCGAACGCTTGTTCCCGTGAAAAGAATGTTCTCGGGAGAGAAACCACTGTTTAAACCCATAAAGACTTCGCCGGTGCTTACAGCATCAAGATAAGCTCCCTCCGATTTGAGAATTTTTAACACTGTTAAATTAGTATTGGCTTTGCAGGCGTAATAAATACGAACATCCTTATACTTACTTACTATAGCGTTATATAATCGGTTATAGTTTTCGCGAATTCGTTTCTCACTTATCACGTAAAGAGGGGTATCATACTTTTTGGCTAGGTCCTCAACGGATAAACCGTCAAAGTACAAATTACCTTTATGGTCCTCTAAGGGTTCACAAAGTTTACGTTTAACCATAGTTCCACCATAAGTCAACTAACAGTTAAGCCATACCTTTAGAGACGTATAATTCAGCACTTAAAATGCCACCGCCCGCGGCACCTCTAAGGGTATTATGGCCCAAGCACATGTATTTGAAAGTCATAATTGGATCTTTTCGTATTCTGCCAACTATAACACTCATGCCATTACCTATGTCACGGTCAAAACGTGGTTGAGGACGATTCTTTTCATGTCGCACAACAATGGGGTTAACGGGAGCACTGGGTAATTTGAGTCTTTGAGGTTCACCTTGAAACTTTATAAAGGCTTCTTCAATTTCTTCCATAGTTGGATTTTGTTCTAGTTTTACAAATACAGATTCCAAGTGGCCATCAGTAACATTTACACGATTACAACTAGCACTTAGTTGAAAATCAGCATTTTGCACGTTACCAGAGTTGTATTTGCCAAGGATTTTAAGAGCTTCGGTTTCCATTTTTTCTTCTTCACCTGAAATGAAGGGAATTACATTATCTATAATATCTAAAGAAGCAACACCGGGATAACCTGCACCGCTAAGCGCCTGCATGGTAGATACCATAACTTGCTTTAAACCAAATTGCATAAGAGGCTTTAAAGTGATTGCAAGCTGAATTGTGCTACAGTTAGGATCCGTTGTAATAAAACCCTTCCAACCACGCAAATTTTGCTGAACTTTTACCATATTAATATGATCAGGATTAATTTCAGGAATAATCAGGGGAACATCCTTATCCATACGATGAGCACTAGCTTTGCTAAAAACAGGATAAAGAGCACCAAATTGTTCTTCAACTGGAAAAGCAAGGTCACCTGGAAGAGAGGAAAACACTAAATCCACTGCACCAGCCTGTTCTACGGAGGCTACATCAGCATTTACAACAGGCATATCAGCAATTTTCTTAGGAAGTTCAGTTTCCATAAGCCATGGGCATGCATCGCGATACTTTTTACCTGCTGATCGCTCTGAGGCAGCTAACACTTCTATTTGAAACCATGGGTGATCTTGCAGTAATTGTATAAACCGCTGTCCAACGGCTCCTGTTGCACCTAAAATGGCGACTTTACGTTTCATAGTCATCTTATTTTTTCCTCTATTGTTCTTTTGTGTTTTTTCTTGATAAAAAGTTACCGGGTGAAAAAGCAGAGGTTAAACCTAAAACATCAGTCATATTATATATTTGAGGTATGTTCTGCTTACTTAACCATTCAGCTGCATAAACTGCGCCTTGAGCAAGGGCATCACGAGAAAACGCCGTATGCTCAATTTTTAGCATCTCATGTGGACCTGCAATAGTTAATGTGTGAATTCCCGAGACGTCTCCTGCGCGCATGGAAGTTATTTCCAGTTCGTTAGGTTGTCGTGAACTCATACCTTCGCGTCCAGTAACAGTTTTCGTGTAATTTCGCATATTTGAAACCAGTTCCCCAAGTTTGTTAGCGGTTCCACTGGGAGCATCTTTTTTGCCTGTATGATGAAGCTCGTTTATACAAAAATCATAGTCGGAGGGAAACGCGTTGAGTGTACCTATGAGGTTAAAGAAAATATTTATACCTACACTGTAATTTGGCGAGAACACTACAGGAACTTTACCATTCATATTATCAATAATTACACGATTTTGTTCGGAAGAAAAACCAGTGGTGCCTAAAATTATACGTTTGCCCTGCTCAACAACTATGGGAATATTTACCAAGTCAGCAGCAGGAGATGTGAAACTTATGAAAACATCTGCGTTCACAAGTGCACGATCAAGTTTGTCGGAACTTAGAATTTCAGTGTCTTGATCAGTTATAGCTAAATCTTGAAGAGTTTTACCCACAGCAGAACTGGAGGAAGACTCTATAGCTCCAACTGTTTGAATACCTTTAAGGTATGCTTCTTTTATAATAGCTCGACCCATTCTGCCTGCGGCGCCTGCAACACAGAGTTTAAGCATACGTCAACCCCGCAATATACTTCTCGTTGTATAAACGATCCGAAAGGTCTACATGGAAGTAATCATCAATTGGCTCAAGCACCTGCGGGTTTGCCTCATAAACTCTGCGAGTGTTTGTCAAAACAACTTCAATTCCAGCACGGGTCATCTTGCCCAATGGCTGTCTACACGGTCCAGATGGCATACCCAAAATGTTCATCAGAGTTTTACAGGCAAGAGGATTTCTTGCTCTGCATATAACGGGGCCATAAGGTGTTGTCTCCTGTGTTTTTACAGTAACAATATTGAAGAGTGGTTGAAGTGCTTGTTGAATTACAGTGGCGGCCTCTATGTTTTCGTCGAGGATGTAGTGTATCATGTCTGCTACTGCGCGGGGAGCAATGTTTGATATCACAGAAATAGCGCCGGTTGCCTTTATGAGAGGATTTGTCATAATAGCAAATGTTTTGTCATCGTCACCGCTGAGAATTTCAAAATTCTCACCACATAATTTTCTGGTCAACATCATGTTATCTAAATCGCCTGTCGCCTCTTTTACACATCGCACGTTTGGATACTGTTGGTTTAGTATTGCAAGATCCTGTGGAAAGAGTTGTGTTCCAGTGCGTCCGGGAATGATATAGGGAATTATTTGTACATCGGGAAATAATTTTGCAATTGGTTCAATGTATTCTCTTCTGATTTCCATGGAACTGGGACCGTTATAATATGGGTCAACTAGTAAGACAGCGTTTATGCCTGCATTTTTGGCTTGTTGTGTTCCGTCAATTGTTTCTTGAGTGGAATTGCTTCCTGTACCGGCAATTGTAAAACATTGGTCTTTTGCATATTCACGGGTTTTTTCAATTACTTTACTGTGTTCTTCCCAGTTTAAAGTTGGGGATTCCCCTGTTGTACCCATGGCAAGTAAACCGTTTACACCTTCTTGAATTTGGAAATCTATTAACTGATGTAGACCTTCATAGTCTACTTGCTGATTTTTGTTCATTGGTGTAATTAAAGCTGTTGTGCAGCCATTGAATGTGAACATTTATCATCATCTTTTTAGAAATACAAAGATGACCACATATTTAAATTTTACGAATAACACATTAATTTTCCGCAAAACGTAACCACAACAAAGATAAAAACCAATTATAACAACCGCAAATACGCAAACAGCAAACAACCATAACCATAAACACTCAACCACAAAAACACCACCACAAAACCAACAACCAACACTATTCTCCAAACTAAAAAACAAACTCTCAATTAACAAACAAAAAAATAAGAAAGGGTTCAGTTGATGGCGTACTACGATGCAGTTTAGGCTTTGCCTTTTTCTTCTTTACCATAGTATTCGGTCCATTTCAGTTTACGGGCATCTCTGCCAAATTTCAAGCTGCTTTTTTTACATTTGCTTGAATCAAACCATAAAACGGAACCGTCATTTTTAACGTACATCATGCCTGTACCCGCTGGGAAATCGTTACCGCAGAATGAACATTTTCTTGCTTTTGGCATGACCAATCATTCTCCATCTGGTGTTTATCTAGTAATCTTTTTTGCTTCACGTTCAGTCTCACGGAGCATTAAAATATCTTGTGCTCTTACGGGACCTTTAACGTTACGTGTAATGATTCTTCCTTTGTCTTTGCCTTCCATGATGCGCACTCTGACCTGTGTGATTTCACCGGTGACGCCTGTACGTCCGATGACCTGTATAACCTCTGCAGGAATTAATTCTTCCTGTGCCGCAGCGCGTTCTTCTTTACTACTCATTACTGAGTTCCTCGTTTAACCTGATCAAGTCGCGTGATTATTTCTTTTATTAAACCTGAAGCATCTTCTTTAATTATACACGCAGACGCACATGGAACATCGATACCTATCGCTTTTCCCAATGCCTCTTTTGTTGGAACAAACACATAAGGAATTTTTCTTTCGTCACAAAGTAAAGGCAAGTGTGCAATAACTTCAGGAGGATCAACATCTTCTGCTATTACAACAAGTTTTGCTATTGAACGCTCAACAGCCTTTGTGGCTTCGTTAGTTCCTTTTCTAATTGAACCAGATTTTGAAGCAGATGATAGGGCTTCACAGGCCGCATCTACGACTTCTTGTGGAATATCAATTTTTACATAGAATGGTTTCGTCATTTTTCTTGACCTCACCCTTTTAAGGCAAAGTCATATCATCACCGCCTATTAAATAAGCTTTCTGCCAAAAAGCACAAGTATTTCACTACAAAGAAAAAAGAAACAAAAACTTTAAATGCATATTTACATTGATTTCGATGTTTCCCGGAAGAGATAAAAATGCAAAGACTCGGCAAAGCACTAAATGTTACACCATCAAACAGTATTATCATAAAAACAGAAAACCCTCCAAAAATTGGCTGCGAAGTAGCTAACGAAAACTTGACAGTCATAGGCAAAATCTTTGACACCATTGGCCCAGTATCATCACCTTACGCAGTAATTAAAACAAACATAAAAAACCCCGCTACATTATTAAATAAACCGTTATACCTGCTGCCCCCAAAAACTAGAGGCAAAAGATAATGGTTACTAAGGATAGCAATAAAGAACTATCCGAAAGCACTTCATTAATAAAAATTAAAAAAGCAGAAATACAAACATGCCCTCAATGCGACAGCATAAGAATAATACACGATCAGGAATCTGGCGAAATTGTTTGCATGGACTGCGGATTTATTACCCAACAAAAAAACACAACTCAAGAACCTGAACTGAAAAATATTGACCATAAACAGAAACAAAAACACGTAAAAACCAACACCCCACTAACATACACCATACAAGATAAAGAGTCAACAACAGTTATTAACTTACACAACCGACAAGAAGACACTTATAATAAAAAAAACCACCCAACAACAAGGCAAAGGGCACAAGTGTACCATTTACGTCGATGGCAAAGACGAGTCAGAGTTACAAATTCAACAGGATATAACTTGACTTTTGCGATATCGGAAATCACAAAAACAGCCAACATCTTAGATCTGCCCAAAGATATTTTGGAACCTGCAGCAACTATTTATCTAGAAATAGTAAAAAAACATTTAATCAAAGGTTATTCAACACAGAGCATAACAGCCGCGTCGCTTTATTTAGCATGTAAACAACGGGGACTACCACAAACTCTCAAAGAACTTGCACAGGCTTCAAAGTCAAACAAGACAGAAATAGGAAGAATCCATCGCCGTCTAACAAAAGAAAATAACTATTCACAGCAGCCACCAACTGAAACAGCATAATAGTACAATACAAGAAAAGAACCAGCCACTTAGCAGGCTGACAGATAGTGTATTCACAACAAGATAGTCAAAAGTGTTGTTTTTCTTTTTCTTATTTTACTGTGCTCTTACAGACAGACAAAGGCAGTGTTCACGAAGAAAAAATAACATCATGCAAGAAAAGTAAGCTGTCAGTTAACAACTGTTATCACGCTAAAGCTTGTAAAATGATCTGGAAATGAAAGGAAAAAAATTTAAAAGTTTACGGTAAATATTTAGATTTCAAGGTGTCGATAGGTATTTTTTTAAGCGTGACAGTCTATTTTTAGCATATGCCCTATAAATTTACTTTCGACTTGTCTAAGGCACCAAGGCTTTTCTTCACCGAACTTGCAACGGTGAGTTATCAGACAGGTATGCATACAGCTGTTATGAAAACTTCGGCAGATATGATAAAAAGGTTCAAAATAGAAGAAGTAACAGGACTTAACATCAACGATGCAATAGTTTTGTTTAATGATTTCGTAGATATGCAAGCTGCGAACATGCTTGAACGGAACAAATTTACGGAAAGCAAAAAACGGGCACTTTTATTACCTCATTGTTCTAGAGAGTATTTAGATAATCGTTGTAAAGCGGTTTTTGATGCTAACATTCCTAGTTTTATTTGTGCTCACTGCACAGAGCATTGTCTTGTTAATCGGGCAGATAAAATAGCCAAAGAAAAAGGCTATGACATATTTGTTTTACCGGGTGGTAGTTGTCTACCGAAAATTTTGGATAACACAAAATATGAGGGTGTTGTGGGTGTAGCATGCGGTGAAGAGTCTAAAATGTTGCGACCATTGTTAAACAGTATGGATATAGCAGTGCAAGCTATACCGTTGATAAAAAATGGTTGTGCAAACACCATTTTCAACATAGAAACTCTTGTGAAAATTCTTTAGCTTCAAAAGAGGTAAAAATAGAGTTTTATTGTTAGAAATCAGTGTAACATGAAAAATAAGCTTGAATGTAAAATTTGGAGTTTTAAAAGAAAGAAAAATGATTATTTTACTATTTCACGTTTCTTCCAGCGCAAATTTTTACATTTGCATTTACGACATTTCAGCGCTGTTTCTGCGTTTCGTGACCCACAGTCGCGACAGATTTTCATGTATAACCTAGCTCGTTGAGCAATCGTTTTTTTAACTGGATCTAAGATCGGCATGATAATTTTATCCTTCTACCCCTTTAGTGACTAACTGTCAAATATATCTTTTGTTTACACTTAACAATTTATTTGATTACCTCGATTGTCACATAAGAGCGAGTATCCTCTATGCCGTCAATTTTGTAGAGTTTTTTTAGTACATCATCAAGATTTTCACGTTCAACTATGATTAAAGCGTCAACTTCGCCTGCAATACGAAAAGCTTTGGAAATTGCCAATTGTCGTATTTGTTCATACACATAAATGCGTTTCATAGGAGAAATGTTTAACAAAACAAAAGCGGGTGAGGAAGACATACCTAGAGCATCAAGGCCTTTATCTGTGATGTCAATAAAACCTCTGCCAGTTCTTATGTAGCCACGGACTTGTAATTTACGTAAATGAGCATTTAGGGCTTGACGGCTTATGTCTAATTGATTTGATAACTCATCTTGGGTGGTGCGTAACGTATATGTACTGGTTGAACGGCTTTTTTCGTATAGGGTTTTAAGAAGTTGTATTGATCGTTTAGTTAATGGTTCCAAAGTTTTCCCTTTATCACATTTTGTTAAAGTGAATCACTACATTAGCAGCATTGCTTCCTTAAGAACGTAACTATGAGTGAATGAAAAAAATTATCAAAAAAATATTAATATTTAAATAAAAATAAGAAAAAATCAATAGTGAATATTTGAGCGCATTATGGTGTTAGTCTTATTCTGTCACGAGGATACAATGTTGTCTCACGAATATTTTTCCGACCAGAAAGAACCATTGTTAAACGTTCAAGCCCAATAGCCCAACCAGCATGAGGAGGCATACCCCAGTCAAACGCTTGTAAATGATATTTAAAAGATTCAGGATTCAAACCCTTTTCACGCATTCTACATACAAGCTGCTCCTTATGCTCAATACGTGTTCCACCAGAAACAAGTTCAATATAACGCCACATAAGATCAAAACCTTCACAAACCTCAGGATTCTCTCTTCGTGGTTTAATGTAAAAAGTTTTAGCCTTTGACGGCCAATCAGTTACAAAGTAAAAGAACGGATAGAGCTTACCTAGTTCTCGAAACGCCTCAGTTGGAATGTCCTCACCCCATGGAATGTCTACACCATGTTCTTTTAGACTTTCAAGAACCTCAGTGTACGTTAAACGTTTAAAGGGAAGCTCTGGAACTTCAAATTTATACTTGAGCACATGTAACTCATTACTACAGGTTTCTTTGACTGTTACACAAACATGATGAATTACTTGTTCTAAAAGAGCCATTACGTCATCAGCGTTAGCAAACGCCTGTTCAATATCTACACTTGTAAACTCGCTTAAGTGACGTCTAGTATGTGATTCTTCTGCTCGGAAAAAAGGACCCACTTCGAAAATTTTTTCTAAACTCATAGTTAATTGTTCTTTATAAAGTTGTGGACTTTGTGCAAGATAAGCGGTTTGGTCGAAATATTTTACGCCAAAGAGTTCTGCTCCACCCTCAGTTGCAGAGGCTATAATTCGTGGAGTGTGAACTTCAAGATAACCCTTTTCAAATAGAAAACTACGAATTGCCTGTAGGGCAGTGTGTTGGATTTTGAAAACGGCTATAGTGCTTTCGGCTGTTAGGTCAAGGGCTCTTGCGTCAAGTCTAGTCTCAATGTTTGCAGGTGTTTTACCAGTGATGTCTATTGGCAGCTGCTCAATTGCTATGTTTAAAAGTTTAATTTGTGTTGGAATAATTTCTATGCCGCGTGGAGTCATGTTTGTTTTTTTAACGGTGCCCATTACGGCTATGCTGAAACGTTTCTGTAAGAGGTCGGATTTCTGTAGTACTTCGGGGTCTACACGTTTTTTTAGTATGGTTATTTGTATAGTTCCAGTGCGGTCTTGCATGATGATAAAGCGTATGCCGCCAAGATCGCGTACATCTTGAACCCAACCAAATAGAACAACTTGTTGTGAGTCCAAGTCTTGGGAAACTTTGTTAATGTCATGAGTTCTTGTCCAGTTTCCAATGAAGTCCATGTCCATGGCTACTTCAACCGTTAATCTGCAAATTCAACGCGGATAGACACTTTTCTTACGCTTTGAGCAATGCCTTTTAGTGTGGATAAATCAAAAGGCATTTGTTGACCACGTTTGCGTTTTAGAATAACACGTGTTTCTGTTGTTCCGTCAGGTAACCAAATTGTGTTTATCGTCAATATGCTAAATGGTACAAAGAGGTCTTCAAGGAATTTGCGATCGTCAACGCCATACTCAAGGACGCGTACGTTTTTACCTGTTTCATCACCGATGGCTTTGATAATTTTGCCACTGTAACCTAGTAAACGAGGTACATCGCCATGACCTACGAGAATTGCCAAAGTTTTTTCTACTTCGACAGCCCTGTAGAAACAGACGTTTTGAAGCGTAGGATACTTGTCTTCCATATTGAGCAATAGTTTGGCGATTCTAAGGTCTAAGTCACTAATTTCTCCAGCCTTTACTTTAGCAGAGCATTTTTGGCATAGCATGCCACTTTTTAAGCAGAAACTGCATAGTTCGGTTTTCATATTTGAATCGCCTTCATTTTACTGTAAACATGTGCAGAGACCATATTTTGTTAAATGTTTAACGCTTAAGAGTTATTCCGATGGTGCTCACATTGCTAAGTTGTGCTTCCTCATCTTGAGGTTGGACTTGATCAGTTCCAATTGTAATCGCTTTAACTTTTACGCTTGGAAGGAATTTACGTCTTACAACTTCAGCTACATCAATAGCCTTGCTAATTGCTTTCCCTCTTGCTTTAATATTAACTTCTTTGGCTCCACTGTGGAAAAAAGTTATACAGGCAAGCACATAGTTCATTGTTGGTTTTTTGCCAATCAATACAACATTTGCTTCCGACATACTTTTACTCCTAAATCAACATCCAATATACGTTTTAAGTAGCTTTTTTTCCAAACTTAAATACATTGTGGTACAAGATAATTTTTCTAGCTTAAAAAACAAACACACCACACACAACAACTAAACATAAAAAATGAATTAATAACCACAGACCACAAACAAATTTTCACACATTTAAACAAATAAAACACCAACATCAACACACACCCTTATAAGTTTCTAAACAAAATAATTAAGAGGCAAAAACCATCGCATTAACATCTTGATTTAGAAAACCTCTATCAAGCCCAAACACTAACACATAGGAAGAATAAAATGAGCACCCAACAAAACTGGTTTAAAATTCTAATGGACTGCAAAAACAACGTAGAAAAAGCAATAAAACCACATTTAAAAACTTTAAACGACCCCCAACCCGACCTAGGAAAAGGCGCAGGTGGAGACCCAATAAAACCAGTAGACCTATCAGCAGAAAAAGCCATCATAAACACATTACAAAACCACAACATTTCATTTTCATTAATCAGCGAAGAATCAGGTTTTGAAAAATACGGCAACACACCCGAAGAATGCTACATAACAATCGACCCAATAGACGGCACAACAAATTTAACACGGGGATTACCGTTTTACGCATCATCAATTGCTGTTTCAAAAAAACCAATCATGTCAGAAGTTTACGCCGCCCTAGTCACTGACCTACATCATAACATTTCATACATAGCACAAGAAGGCAAAGGAGCATACCGAGACGGCGAAAAAATTAAAACCTCACAAATAACAACTCTTCAAGAAGCAGTCCTTGGAATGGATCTTAACACATACAAAGTTGCAGAAATTGCACCCAAACTAACCGATTTAATTCAACAAAGTAAACACATAAGACACTACGGCGCTAATGCCTTAGAATTATGCTACGTTGCCAACGGATTAACTGACGCATTTGTAGACATACGCGGAAAACTACGCACCACAGATGTCGCCGCAGGCTTTCTAATAATCAAAGAAGCAGGCGGACTAGTAACAGACATAGACAATCAACCAGTTAACGTTAAATTAGACCCCAAACAAACCTTAAAATTCGTAGCCTCAGGCAACACAAAAATCCACGAAACAATACTCAAACTAGTTAAACACTAAAAAACAAAAAACACAACAACACTCCCTTCGCTCTAAATGCTTGCGCTCGCAAAAAGTTAATGAACACACATAGTCTTGTTTAGTAGTCACAAATGACGGTTTTTTAAGGTCTGTGTAGTTTGTTAAGAGGGAACGTGAAAAAAGGGTGCAGAAACAAATGATTTATTTTTGGGAGTTCATTAGATGAAAAATACTGTTAGGAGCTATGAATGTAGTAAATTATTGCATAAAATTTATTGCTTTGAAAGCTTAATGGTATAGTTTGTGAGTTGGTTTGTCTTCAGAAGATAAGGATGATTTTCCAGAAAGGTTTGGGAAACGTCGAGAGGCATCTAAAATACCGTTCTTTAAAGATATAGAGAACATGTTTCATGAAATTGAAAAGATGATGGAACACGAGTTTGAGGATCTTCAAGACAAAGTACCTAAAGAGCATATTAAAGAGTATAAATTGCCCGATGGTGGTACTGTTAAAGAGTTTGGGCCATTTGTGCATGGTTATAGCATGAAAATTGGGTCGGATGGTAAATCAGATATTCGAGAGTTTGAGAACAAAAAAAAGACCTCTGAAAAAATGGAGGTTAAAGAGGAGCAGGAGCCACTTGTTGATGTGGTAAATAATGCTAATGAAATTCTTGTAGTTGTTGAACTGCATGGTGTTGAAAAAACAGATATTAAACTGTATGGAACAGATGACTCTTTAACTATTTCAGTTAACACTCCACATTGCAAGTATTACAAAGAAATTGAGTTGCCTGCAAAAGTTCGTGCTAAAGAGGCAAGATCAACCTATAAAAATGGTGTTTTAGAGGTAATAATTTCCAAGCTTGAGCCAGCAGGTAACCCTAAAGGGGATCCGATTAATATAAGTTGAACTAAAAGGCTAAATTCTCCATTTTTCATAGTATGTATAGTGTAAACTGTTGACGGACAATTCTGAAATAGAAACCTTGAATACTATTTGTAAACAGGCTAAAGTAACAGGTAAACTGTCAGGTGAGAATATTAATGAGCTCTATGAACTTTTTGGGCAGAGGTTCACCAAAGCGTTAGATACTCTTAAAGATAACAGAGTTAAAAAGTATGTTTTTAAGCCTAGTGCACGTATAGTTTGGATTGTTGTAGGTCGTGAGCGAGACTACTTGATTATGCCTGAAGCGGAATACTGTACTTGTGATGATTTTTATTTTAGGGTTTTAGATAAGAAAGTTCACATGTGTTATCATCTTTTTGCTCAAAAAATCGCGCAGAACTTGGACTGGTTTGAACTCATTGATACCAATGATGAGGACTATGGTATGTTGATGAGTGAATGGAAAAAAGCTACACCTTAAATATTTAAATGTGTAAGATATGTAAACACAAGGAGAATTTCAATGGAACTAAGTGGATACTTTACAATATTGCAGTATATCATGATGGGTGCAACAGCAATTGCTATACTGTTAATCTTTCTCTACGTTTATCAAAGTAAAGATAAAGAAGAGGAAGATGAAAAAGAGTAACATTTCTTTTTTAACCCATACTTTTCTTGTTCTCTAAAATGAACGTTAAAAGAGAGAGAGGGACATAAGTAATTGTTACGGTTATTAACACTACAACGAACGCTACGTCAAATTACCACGCCGATTGCATGAATGTTGAGTAAGCAGTCGTTAGATTATGGCGTTATTTGTTGATTGATTCTTAAAATAGGCTAGGTGTATATGTATGTTTTGCA
>JGI24695J34938_10001732_pt1 | contig 18032 bp, 26 predicted proteins | sample TergutCo191P3_FD_34938 | JGI IMG/M metagenome (IMG submission 34938)
CCTCCTTTTCTTTAAAATATTTATAAAACCCCCGGCAAGCGTTATACTTTACTTACCACAAGCTCCGCCGTATGGCGGTGTATCTCACTCACCAGAGGGTAACCCCATGAACCAAGACCAACAAATCAGAGCTAAAGCTCTAGAAATTGCCGCGATGATAATCGGACATATGCCATCAATTGGAACCGATTCGATAACCGGCGTGGATAAACCAATAACAGAAGAGTCCATCAAGAAACATCTTGATCTTGCTCTTTTATTTGAGCAGCAAATTCGCAAATCTTAGAAACAACATCTTTTGAGATCGGTGTGAAAAAATATAATGGAGTGTCACTTTCAATCAGGCGCGGCGGAGCTATTTTTATATTGATAGCCGCGCTAAGCCCTCTAATTCCCATGCTTTCTACGCCAATTGAAAGAACTTCATAACCGACCGCTTCAATAAGTCTCATCAGCTCGTTGAATGGCGCTCTTCCTTTTACCTTCTCAATCTCCACTCCCTGCCTCCTTACGCCGTTTTCCTGTCTTCTGCCGGCTGGTCGATTTCTTTGTCCCCAAGTGCGCTGCCAATCGCCAGCCCTTCGGTAAAGCCGTTTACCGTTGCTTGTTTACGTTCCGGTAATTTGCGTATCTTATCCAGCATCTTCTTTTCTTGCTCTGTTACTTCTATCTGCATATAATCCCCCTGCTTATTTATAAAAACCCTCATGACTGATATAATCAGCTTGTTACAACCGTTCCGCTTTTCAATAATCAATATTTGTAATAGAATATTTAAAATTTACTTTTGGAGTTATTTAAATGACCAAAGCAGAATCTTTAATGAACTCGGGACCGCTTAGCATCACGCTTTCCTGTGTCAATGAGGATGATAATCAACTTAAAAAATATACCGCTTCATTTATGCCGGATTATATAAATCCTTTGCAAATCAAAGATACTCATGATGAAAATGATGATCCTTATACCGGAAGCGCCATATTTCTATCCTATGAAAGCGCTGTCAAATTAGCGGAATTTCTCAAAGACCTTTTTCTTGACGAAATTCCAGACAAATAGGTCATTCAATAACCGATTATTTTTATGTCTTTCTAACCTCCCTTCTGGCTGCTGCCTTGGCTCTGTTTATCGCTTCATATACTGGAGTCATAATCTTACGCTTAATAAACTTGTTCCGATCAATACAAAACCGTTCAACAAAATCATCCAAGTCTTTCTTTTCAGCCTCTGTTAAATTAATTTCAATTCCGTAAGTACAGCCTTTCTCTTCATCGCTATCCATATATACCTCTAAATCCTTGTATTTCCGGTAATAAACCTCGTCAACCTGCGTTTCGCCATTACTCGGCCTGCCGTGGCAGCGTACCGCCGATGTTTATTCCTCTCTCTTTTTTCAGACATTCAGAATTAGATAAACATAAAAATGAATATCAATGTCCAAAATGTGAAAAATGCTATCTGATTTAATGTTTTTTGCCCATTATTCTATCCAAATCTGACTCCAACTTATTAAGGTCAATCTGGTTTTTTATCCATAGAATAAATCCCGCCAAGCCAAATACGGCCGCAACTATTAAACAGACACATATAAAAATCTCAGCATTCGTCATTTCCCTGCCTTCTTACGCCGTTTTCCTGTCTTCTGCCGGCTGCTCAATGCCGTACTGCTTTTTAATGCCTTGCTCAGCTTTCAATACAATGTTGGCATACGATAAAATTTCAACTTTTCCAGATGGTGAAAGCTGCTTAACCGCTTCCATTATTTTTTCTTCATTGCTCATAAAAAACCTCCTATTTTATTTTTATGTTTCCAGTCTCTGTTAATCGGCTGCTGAACTTCAAATTTTTTTCGCACGCTCGATGCTGAAAGACATTTTGCTTTTCAACAATATGTAAATAATAACCTACATAATGTAGACTTGTCAAGAGGTTTTTCAACATTTTGTTGAAAAATATTGATTTTTTTTTACATATAGGCGATAATCAATTATGCAAGAAAATAGAGGTATTATTGACCGTTTTATTCAGCTAAGGAATAATAAAGGGATTACTCAAGCCAATATTGGTAAATTATTAGGGATTTCCGATGTTTCAATCTCAAGGATGGAATCAGGACAAACGCCAATAAGCGAAAAGCATATAAAGCTCATTTGCGGCGTATTTGGCATAAATGAGGAGTGGCTGAGGACTGGCAATGGATCTGTTGAAAAAGAGGGAATTAAGCCTATTGAAGAAGAAATAATTAATATTTTCCGTGAACTCTCTCCAAAAGGGCAGAATATTGTCATGGATTACATTGAATATGTACTGAATAACGAAAAATCAATGCAGGGGATAACCGACGATAAGTATAATAATACCAAAAAAGCGGAAGATGGCAAATAATAACTATTTTTACAATATTGACAATAAAGCCCCGTAAATGGTAAAATAATACAATTCAATCACTATTTAGAAATAATTGTAGTGTATATCTATATAATATTATTGGAGGCTTCAAAATGAAAAAGATTTTTGTTATTACATTTGTGGCAATGGGGTTATTTTCTACATGCGCTACAACAGGAAGCGTAGGGTCTGGAGAACCAATTTCGGAACCATTAACTTTTTCAGAAATTGTCGATGTAGAAAATACTTCAAAAGACGACCTATTTACTAGAATAAATATGTGGTTTGTCAGTTCATTTAGAAGCGCAGATTCTGTTATACAATTCAGTGACAAAGATTCTGGGGTTATTTCAGGAAAATATAATGCAGATGTATTTGTTGGAAGTCAAGCAATGGGGGAGTGGATAAAATATTCAAGTACAATTACCATTGAGATAAGGGATAACCGCTATCGTATTACGTTATCTGAGCCATCATTTCGTACTACTGGAAATAGCTTTGGAGGTCCCAATTCATACCCAGGAATAAACCCAACAAGATCTGTATCAACCAGCGATGTCGCAACAGCAGTTTTGGAAGGTTGGACAAACCTTGCTAAAAATTTAAAAAATCAAATGATAACAATTGATTCATCTAATTGGTAAATCAATGCGGAGCTTGAGACATTGCAGCCTTTACCTGACAAAAAATAGTGCTTGCAATAAATTGAAAATATTACGATACTGTATATATGACTGATTTTTTATATGCAAGACCTTCTGTTTCTGAAGGTATTGGAAGAAACATTGATTTTTATGGATCGCTTAATAATTATAATTATTCAATAGATGAAGAAACAGCGGATAAAATCGCTTTAGCGTCAGATTTCCTTGCTGTTTATATTGATTTCTATAAAGCCTATTGCAAAACGCTATGTCAAATAGAATCAAGAAAGAACGCCGTTTAACAAAGCTTAATTCCGATCCGAGTGTTCCAAGCGTTGAATTTTGGGCAACATTCAGAAAAGGACCTTTTCCGCCGCCTGACGAGTTGGAAAAGTATGAGGTATTATACCCTGGTATAACAAAGCTCTTTTTTGATAATTTCGCGAATCAATCCAATCATCGCATGACACTGGAAAAGACAATAATAGAAGGTGATAACAAACGGGCAAACACAGCCCAGCATTATTCTTTTATTATTACATTAATATTTCTTATATTTTCGGGATTTTTATTCTATACCGGTGTGAATGTAATTGCTGTAGGCGCGGCGTTAACTTCTATAGTGCCGGTAGTTATTTCGTTCATCAATAGTTCCCGTAAAAGAATGAAAGAAAGAGATGATAAACGCAAAAAAACAGGGTTGACTAATTAAAATAAAATTGTAATTTTGTCATATGTATATTAGAATAATGCAATTCAGTTTAAAGATGGAACGGAAGTGTAGCATTTAAATAACGGCAAAGAAGTAAAAATGCAAGATAGGACGGGGCTTTGGTACGAGATTACTACTAGAGATAATATAAAAGGCTGGTGTTTTTCAGGAAGCCTTGAAAAAATTTAACTAAAATATGGATTAAATATGAAAAATATTTTATTTTTATTAATTTTTATTTTTATAGGGCATTTTGCCTACTCACAACAAAGTATTTCTGACGAGTTAAGAACGGCAAGTCAAATTACAAATCCAACAGATAGACTAAACGCTTACGATAGAATCCTTGAAGCGCATGGTATAAAAACTTCCGCTGTATCTCCGACCGCTAACAATGGGAGATGGAGTTCTAGTGTTAGAATAGACCCAGTAACGGATAATAAAGTAATAACTTTCTCGCTACGATCTTCATCTGGTGTTAGCAGATTTGGAGATCCGATTTCTTTAGTTATTAGATGGGACAATGGTAGATTGCAGATGTACATTGATTGGAACAGTTATTTAGGTTCTTCGATTGATGTCACTTTCCGCGTAGGCGATAATCCACCCGAAACAAGAAGGTGGTCATTATCTACGGATTCAAGAGCTTCATTTTATCCGGTTACTCCACTGTCTATCATTCAAAGCTTCTTAGATGTAAATCAAGTAATTGCTAGATGTACCCCTTATAGCGAATCGACAATAACAGCCATTTTTGACATCAGCGGTTTACGCAATATCGCTTCGCAATATAATGATGATCTAAAATGGTTTTAACATCTACTTTCGCATTAATTTCAAAACTTGGAGTTGCTGCATTTATAGTCTATACTTGACTTAATTTTGAAATGTGATATATTTTTATTAATAACCTTGGAGGGTGATATGTTGAGAGAGCGAATTAAAAATAATAAAAAAGATAATGACTCAACGCTAATGTCCAGGGAAGAGTATGATTCTTTTATGTCCAGAATGAAAAGAAAAGGATACAATAACGATGCTGTAAAGGAAGCAAACGGCAGCATTATTAATCCTAATAAGCAAATCTCGGCAGGTATAAAATTTCTTGAGGAAAATAACATAAGAATATAGCTTTATGGATGATTTTACAAAAGATAGATGCCCGCCGCCGTCGCTTAAATATTTAAACACGGAATTAGCTGAATTTGACAGTAAATTAAAATCCTTTTTGGCAAATATGAATGTTCCTTATGGTCAAGTAAAAACTGATAGGGATATTGTCAATGAGATAAATTCACGCGTTCATCAGAGAATTAATTATTATCTGTTTTTTCACGGTAAAACACTTCAGCAATCAAGACAGGTAGCGATAAGATCATATTGGATATTACGGCATCGTCCGATTAGATTATTGGCAAGCGGTTCATGGAATAGAGATTACGATATTAATGTATATTTCGCTTTTTATTTAATGTTTACACAAATTATAGGCGAGTTATTCGCGGTCTGCCCAAAAAACATTCAAGCGACAGCGGCGAATAATATTTTAAATAAATATAAAGATGATTATATACGCGCTTTCAGTGAGTATGATATTAGTAAAGAAGCAATGATGGTATTGTCAGAAAGTTTAAAAAGTATCGTGAAATGCGAAATAATGGAATTACAAAATCCTAAGCGGTAAAATTTTAATCATTCTGATTTTTCGCTGACAACTTTAAGAAGCGCGAGCAAAACTTCCTGTGGGATGGTAGTCGCTATGGGTTTTTCCAGGATTATTTTGCATACACTGTTAGTCTCAATTTCATAACACCAAATATCACCATTTGAGTCTTTTATACATTTTCCAAGGGGCATAAAAATTTTCCTTTCCGCTATCGCGGCGGTAACTTTATTTTTTTTATCATAAAAATAATCCAGATCGCTAAAATTAAAAATATTAAAAATATTACCACGCTCAAAATAATAATCGCCGTTCTCTGTTTAGAAATCGTGACGTTCCTTTTTTGAACATCGATTTTTAAGGCGTTATTCTCCGCGTACAACTGGATATTTTCGTCTAACAGATTTAAAGCGCCGTCCTCAGCGTCATTCATTCTGTCAAGGGCTATCTCCAAGCGCGTCTCGGAGTTCTTGATAATCTCCCCAGAGTTCTCTAATAAGCGCCTCAATTCGTTGATTTCTATACTCGATACGGTCGAGTATGTCCGTAGCAGATTCCGCGTATCGTCGATAATCCGCCTCAAAGTCCTTATGTCGCTGCTCTGTTCTGTTGATAATCTCAATAGCTCGTTCATTATTTCCCGCGAGCCGCTGGAACTGTTCTGTGATAACGGCGAGCTCGAGCCTGACGGCATCGAGTTCCCGCTGTAATTCCATTCCGGCTGTTGAGGGGACGTGACTTGCGCTGACGCAACCTCCGTAAAGAAAAACAAAGATAATCCAGCTAAAGCGTAGATTAAAAAGATTTTTTTTATACACATTTTTTCTCCTTATAAATAATATTTATGCTACAAACAAAGTGCATTGTTTTTTTACCGCTTCGTCTATTCGTTTACATGCGATGTTAAAATACCTTGCGTCTTTTTCGATACCGATAAATTTTCTACCTGTTTCTACACAAGCCACACCTGTTGTACCGCTTCCCATAAATGGATCGAGAATAACTTGATTTTCGTTACTATATGTTAAAACTAGATACTCCATCAACTTTATAGGTTTTTGGGTCGGATGTTCGGTTTTTTCTTTAGCGGTACTTACTACTCCCGGATAACGTAAAATATTGCTAGGGTATTTTAAATTAGCATTAAAAGTATTCCAATCTCTTGCAGCATATTCAGTACCATAATGATCTGTTTTTGTTTTCCATTGTTTACTGTTTCCTTTTTGCGCTTGTCTTATTCTGTCGGATATTCTTGGTTGCATTTGTGGATTAAAGGGATAAGCGCTTTTTGCCAAAATAATTATATCTTCGGTATATTTTAAATGTCTTATTTTAGCATTTCCAAAATTTCCAGCCCTATGTTTTTCCCATATCAATTTTTCCTTAAAATACTTTTTGTTGTTATGTATTAAAAATGAACTAAATGGTTCTGTTGCAAATGAAACTATTAAATTAGTATTTACAAGAAAGACTGATAAATCAATTTTATTATCCCATTCACAATTAGTTATTCCATAAGGCGGATCGGTTATAACAGCGTCAACCTTGCCTAGTATTTTAATGACTTCTAAACAATCGCTATTATATAAAGTGCAGTTCCCGATTATTTCTTTTCGCATACATATACACTCCTTATAAATAATTGAATCCGGTTTTAGTAAGAACCATCCACATATTGGTTTTTTCATTAAACCAGTAATCGCCAATTTGCGCTTGTCTGTCTGACTTGGCTATCTTCGCTCCCGGGGGCGGAGCTTTGCCTATTACTATGTTTTCTTTTAGTGTGAGCCAGCCAAGAATATTCCAGTAATTGTACACGCGTTTCTTTAAGCCTTGCGAATCGCCGAGTTTCACATTTTTAGCGGGGTTATTAAAACCGTCCTGTTCAAGCACCACTAAGCCTGACTGTGACGCGCTATCGCATATCGCCACATGACCGAATGAGTTGTCCTTAGTGGTTCCCCAGATAACAAACGCACCCTGCGGTACTATTAAGCCTTCCTGATACTTTATCGCGTAGTAGAATTTCTTTTGAACAGGGCGCGACTCATGCTTAGTGAAAAAATCTACAGCGCCTATTATACCTTCAATGCCCTTTACGCCTTGAACATCAAGCGCGTACTGCCCGACTACATCAGCGCACTGCGCTCCGTACACTCCGTCAAAATCAACCTTTTTATTTAGGTTATAACTTACCCAATCATCATGTAATATCATAACGATCCTCCAATTTTGATTTCAGTTTTTATTTCTCTTACCGCTTTTGATACAGCTCCGGGTATCATAAATATCACCGTCACCGCCGCGCTAATCCATAAAATTAGACTTGTGTATTTTTCATTTACAAGCGGAGTAAACAAAGCGATAGATTGATTTAACATATAATAAGCCCACGCGATAAAAATATTACCAGCTTTGCCTACCCAGAACTTGCCTTTATCAAATTGAAACTTATGAGTGTGCTTAAAACCGCAACTAGGGCATTTGTGTATCTCAAGCGCGTTCGCGTTATCATAAATTAATTTTTTTTCTGTCATGTCAGCCCGTCCTCGATTTTCTTTACGCAATCTTGAAAGTGTTTATCGCCTTCTTGATATTTGTGTCTGTTGTAACTTAACTCACTGTTCCATATTTTTAGCCCATCTTCTTTCATGATTTTTATTTTTGTAGCGCTGACTGTGTTTCCGTTGACGCCTTTTCTCCACAAATCAAACACAATTCTTAAATGGTCGGTCAATGATAAGTCGCCGCCTGTCGCCGCTAACCCCGCGTTTATGGTCGCGCGCGCTATTTCCGCGTTCATTTTCTTTAATGTTTCTGATATCGCGTCAACGCTTTTTTGTATGTTTTGTACAGATGATTTAACGCAATCATTGCAGATTTCATCGACAAGTGGTTTATCATCCCTATCATCTTTACGGCGCTTGTTTTGTCGTCTCTCGTTCTCAGGCGTGTTTTTTCTTTTAAAATGAAGCCAATTATTAAACAGATTAGGGTTAGTTTTACTGACTGTGATAATAATTGTCCCTAATACAGCGATTAAAAGAATCACTATAAACCAAATCAATAGACTTGGATATTCCGCGAACAAAACAAGCGCGTCCGCTTTTTCTTTTACGTTGATATCAATTTGTAATGGATATAACCTCATGATATTCCCCTCCTAAAATTAATATGTTTTTATATATCCGTAGCTGGATCTTCTGGCTCTTGGGTAACTACCGGCTCCGGCTCTGCCTCCGGCTCGGGTATCAACTCCCATTCGTTTAAGTCCTCATTCCATTGATAACCGTTATTAGGCGGAGCTTTTTCGGTATAGTTATCGTCGATTTCATTATCTCTTAACCAGTGACCTGTTAAATTTATTTTGTGATATTGTAATTTCATATAATCCTCCTGAAAATATTTATTGTAATAAAGAGAAAATCTCAACATAACCCGCGGCGGGGTCGCCTTCTTGCCTTCCCCATCCCGGTGCGCCACCGCCGCCCGCGTTTGGGTCAAATGAAACTGGAATGGAAAAGGCTCCGCCGCCACCAAATCCACTACCTATTGATTTTCCCGCGCGTATAAATGTATCATTAGCGTTAGGTGCCCCTGTTCCATTTATATTAGGGACACGGGTACTAACACCATCCCCAATAATAATAAATATGTTTTGTCCCATTGATGTATGCGGCAATGTTGCTAATATTCCTTCGCCTCTTGCGGAATTACCAGTTGTAGCCATTGAACCATTTCCGGGTTTAATATGACCTGTTGTTATTTTATCAAAACCATTTAATGTTATATAACTTTCCTCACCAGCTCCGCTTCCACCCGCGCCTGCGCGGACTGTACTATCACCAGATGAAACAGTTCCATTGCCACCTCTAAAACCATTGCCGCCAACATTTACAATTATCTCACCACCATTATGAAAAAAAACACCTCTTAATCTTTTAAATTTTAATGGCACTCCGCCCGCGGCGTTTACTGTGCTTGTAGCGTTTGTCGCGTTTCCTTCGCCCAAACCACTAACTAAATCGTATCTATACCAGCCCGTTGGTAACTCTATAATTTCATTTATTTTCACATTTTTAAAATAAACGCTTACGCCTCCGGTGTTAGGCGGTGTCGAACTGTATAATATTCCAGTCATTTGCGCCATTGCCCATATAGCTCCGCTTTCACTTGTAAACACTCTTATTAACGCCCGACCTAAATTTTCATTATACCAGCCGCCTTTTAAATTATCCCATTGTGGAATTTCTAAAGACGCTTGAAAGTTTACTATCTCATCGGTTATTGGGACGGCGTAAACAAAAAACATTCTATTATTTCCCTGATTTAAAAAATCAAGAATTACCTCGTCACTTTCAACCCTGAATAATACGCCGTTCATTTCAAATACAGTTCCGCTTGTTATAAATCCATTCGGGGATATATTAATATTCATAAATCCAGTATTACCAGCGAATAAAACCGTATTTTGCCGCTGATAACCTGTTGTAACTCCTTGCGGCACATTGTCAGGATTATGTATGATGTTCGCCATTTGTTTATTACCTCTCTCTTTTAATTAGTTTATATTTCTTCTAGTGTTAAAATATCTTGACTAGGGTTTATTTCTTTAATAAAATAATTTTTAATATTACTTATTTTCCGACCGTTTACATCCATATTAATTTTGATTCTGTCGAGTAACTCATACTCATTTGTATTCGCGCCAACTGAAAATTTCATTGTTTGTTTTAATGTTGTGTATCTCTTACTTAATAAAACCGCCAATTTTTTCGCGTCTTCAATATCAATTAAATCAGTGTCAAAAACCCGATTTAAAACTTTATTATTATATTTATTTTTAGCGTTCGCTTCATTGTCATTGAAAAAATAACTTGCGAAATTCTCTCTGTCAATATAATTAAAAGTGATTACGCAATTTGTGAAAAAGTTTTCATTCGCTTTATCATAATTTTTATTCGGTTTTAGGTTTTTTGTTAAATTCCAGCTTTCAATATTGTGTTCGTTGTAATACTCTCCGTATTTTCTTATAGTGAATTTATCGTTTATCTTTTGTATAAAATAAGCCATATCGGATTTTAAAACATTTTGTATAGCGTTTCTTACGTTTCCACTATCAAAAATAATATTTACTCTGGGTGATATATCTGAATATAAATTAAATTCATCAACATCAAAATATGTATTTAAAAAGTTAATAACTGTTTTATTAATAATTAAACTTTTTATAATCTCGCCAATTTTATTTTCAGTATATCCAGTTATAATAGCGTCAACGGCGTTATTAGATGTTATAATAATATTTTCTATCGGATTATAAGTAAACGCTAAATTATTATTATCTTTGTCAGTTATACTTAAAATATTATTTATGTATTCGGCGGCGGTGTAAGTTGTGTCATTTAAACGTAATAATTTTATTTTTTTAGTTCCATAAACAACAGGCAGGTTTTTCCCATTATCGTTTTTATCGCCAAATATCACGTTAGGGAATAAATCATTTGTTATAATTTTGCAAACAGGTTGATTCATTGATTTAAATCTATCGGCTACATCAATTTTAAAAGTGTTAAAATTTGTTTCTGTATTTTCTATATGTCCGCTTCTTATAATTTTAAAATCTGTATAAACTGGATTATCTGTATTCGCTCTTTTTAAATAAACTGGAAAATTATACATATTCCATATATCTTCATTATCAAAATAACCGTCATTATTAATTAATGAAACCGATAATCCCTGATTCAATTCAATTCCGTTTATGCTATCCGATAATTTAATCGAGAAATTCGGGATTTCTAATCTTATAGGAGCTATATCAAGTTTATTTCTTATAATATTATATGAGGGGTTATCTTCCCTTAATGATGATGATAAAAAGAATTTCATTGTCATTCCGTAATTATTGTTATCGTAATAAATCCACGGGTGCATAGGAATATTAAATATACATCTATCGGGCAAAACCAGCATTGTAAAAGGGACTATTTTCACTTCGTCAATTTCATAGACTTTTCTTAATAATCTGTCGCCATAATAAATTTCAAGTTGCGTGCCGATATAATTATCAAACCAGCCTCCCCATTCTATCCAGTAGGATTCTGTCGGATAATCTTTTAAATCTATATAATATAAATTATAGTTTTTTGAAAAATCATTAACAGGTGTCGGAAGTATTTCAAATTCAGTCTCACCCATTACTTCAAGTAAATATCTAATCATTAAAATTTTTCCTCGAAAATAAATCTGCGGGAATATAAATATTTTTTTACTCCAGATTCAAAACTTAATTCCAATTGGTTTTTATCGGTAGCGTATAATTTGTTAAATGGTATTTTGTAACTTTCAACTGTTAAATCAATAAAAAATGGGAATCCTTTACCGATTGTGATAGCCCCATTTTTGATTTCATTCATTATGAATTCGTCAATTTTATATCTTGAATCTAACGAAATGGATTTGTAATTATAACCGCCTATACCAGCGATAACTTGACCTGATAATGTGTAGCGCGGCTCATTTGTCGAATTGAAAGCGGGCTCTTTAGCTATCGCTGTTGGTATTTTACAACCGATTCCCGCGCCTATTCTGCCAATAAAACCAGCGTTTGAATTTATAATTATTTGATTACAAGTAACTGTTTTATTCATAACGTATAATCCGTTATTTGTAAAAGTGAAATTAAATTCTGTTTTATTATCATCGTTAAAAGTGATATTAAATTCAGTGCCGTCAGTATTGCCGATTCCAATAGAATTAATTAATCTCTGTTTGTCTAAATTTATTATTAATGGATTTGTTATATATTTAATATCAGAAAGCGCGGGCGTTTTTAAATGCTCGTCAATATCCGCGTATTGTAAAATATCGTTAAATAAAATTCTCATTTCTCATTTTCCTTTTAAGTCGCTAATACCAAATTGTAAAGTTCACCAGCGCGGGCTTTTACATTCATTAAATTAGCGAACACTTGACCGTCAACTATTAAATTGAAATTAAAGTTTTCGTTTCCACTCATTCCCCTTGGCGTTATATTCACAACTTCATCTTGATTCGCTCTGAATAACGCGCCGTCAACACTGTTTGTTTTTGGCACAATAAAGCGACCGCCTGTTTCAAAAGACGGGATTTTAGTGTTTTGAATTTTAACTTGTTGGGCTATACCAGAGGCTAGTACACCAGCGGCGGCGATAATATTAAATGGCGGCGGTGAGGCTGTCAACGCTTTTGTAAACGCTAAAGCGGAATTTATACCAGCCTCGGCGGCTGATAAAAATCTTGTGTACTTCGCGTTCTCTTCGTTTTTCTTTTGCAAATTAGCGATTGTTTTTTCATTATCTCTAATTAATGAAGCGTTAGCCTGTTCATTTTCTTTTTTTAACTCTCTGTTATTTTTTTCCAGCTCTCTTATTGTTTTTTGATTCTTGTCAATAAAAGCGTCAAATATATCATTAATACCGCTTAAAAAATTTGTTATATGATTTATTTTCTCTTCAATTTCGGCTCGCTCCATTTCTTTTCTTTTTTCATGTATATCCTCTAATACGGACGTTAAAGCTTTTTCAATCGCGATTCTCTCATCGGAATATTCCTCATACATATTTAAATTATTTTCCAAATATTCCTGTAAATACTCTATTTGTAAATTGTAGTCGTCACTTTGATTTTTCGCTCTCTCCGCGAAAAAATCTTTAGCGAATTTTAATTTCTCATCATAAGATGATAACTCCGCTTGCGTTGATAAATTTAATTTTTCTTGAAATAACTCGAATCTTTTTTTTGCTTCTTCTTTTAACTTATCTGTTTTTTCGCCTTCTAATTCTTGTAACTGTTCCAAATTACTTTGATTTATTTCAAGAATAATGTCATTAACCGCTTGCTCGGCGGCTAATCTTTCAGCGTTTGACAAATTTTGATTACTTAATAATAACTCTTTTTGTTTTTCATAGAATTCAATTCTCTCATCACCAGCCACATTTTCCAAATTCGCCCGTTGTGATAAAAAAGATTTAATTATATTTACTCTCTCATTTAATTCCTGCGTATCTGATTTTTGAATATCGTTTAATCTCTGCTGTAATGATTTTTCAGTTTCGGCTCTCGCGTTATTATTCACGCTTCCTATAAAATCTGTTATTACGTCATTAATCTCTCTTTCATTTGTAATTGTTACCTGCGGCGTTACGGGTAAATTAATGAAATTACCGCTTTCAGAATGGAACATCATATCAACCGCGCCTAGAATAGTATTAATTTGTTTTTCCGCTAATCTCGCTGTATTTTCCCATACTTCTAAGTGCTTCAATGCGTCACTGTTTGGCGAATTACTAAAATTATAAATTTGTGTTTGCGCTTTTTGCCAGTCTCTAAAATAATCCATCGCGGTATTTATCGCTTGCTCTCTATTTAATTCCGCGATTGCTTTTCTATAATCTTCTACACTCGCGGTTGTAGTGTCGATTCTGTCAACTAGCCCCGGATATAATTTTATTAATTTTGTGCTTGTTTCTAAGTCAACCTCTTTTTCTTTGTTTAATTTTTCAAATTCATTTAAAAGATTATTCGCTTCGTTACTTGTATCATTTAAATTTTTAGCGAAATTCTCACCAGCTTTTTCAGCTTCTTTTTGATTAGCGGCTAATAATCCTATACCCGTTGTTAAAGCCGCCACTCCTACTGCTATACCTCCAGCGATTAAACCTATTGGATTGGCTTTAATAGCCGCGTTAACAGCGTGTATCTTTATTTTTAATAACTCCATCGCGCCGCCAGCGGCTTGAATCGCTTTAGTAACTCCCTGTATAATAGGAATTATTTTCATGGCGACTGTAAATGTTATTAACGCGGCTGTAGCGCCTGCAACCGCTATAGTAAGCGCGCTTACAAGTTTCTCAAAATTATCGCCTTCCTGTATCCAGTCGTTAAAACTTGCTACCGCGTTATAAACCGCACCCGCGACATCCTTAACCATCGGCAGAAATTTCTCTCCGATTGTTCCAGCGAGAATCGTCATGTTTTCTTTTATACCAAGGATACGCATATTGAAGGTATCGCTCGCCGAGTCCATGCCATTAAAAAATAAACCGCCCTCGCTTGTCATTCTTTTAAACGCGCCTGTTAAATGCTCTCCTGTAAGCTCTCCTTGTTTTGACATTTCCATGAGCTTTTCAACATTTATCCCCATAGAGGCTGCCATCTCATTGAATATTGGAACGCCCGCGGAGTTTATTGTGTTTAACTCCTGCATGGAGACTTTATTTTTCATCATGGCTTTTGTGTAGGCGTTGGTTATTGATTCCAGTTTTTGAGAGTTGCCTTGCGCTGTGTCACCTAACATTCTGAAAGCCTTGACAGCCTCGTCAGCGGAGCCTTGAAACGCTGGCATCATAGTTCTTACAGACGCTGTTATGCTATTAATCGCGAACGGTGTGGTCGCGGCTTCTTTTTGAATCGTTTTAAATAGATTTGTCGCCGCTTCCTCGCTGCCGCCCATCATTGGAACTAAACTCGCTACTTGGTCTTCCACGTCAGCGGCCGCTTTCACCGCGAGAGTCCCCGCCGCTAAAATTGAGGCTCCTATGCCAATTAACGCCGCGTTAGCCGCTTTAACGGCTTTCTCCTGCATTTTGTGAGCCATTTCATTAGCTTTTACTTCTTCCGTCAGCTTGTTATATTCACTCTCTAATTTTTTGACCTCATCGCTTTCAGGCGATATCCCTGATTTAATAAGGTCTTTTATTTGGTCTTTAAGCTCTTTTTTTCGCTCGTTAAGTTTTATTAACGTTCTTTCATGATCATCATGAGCGTCAAGTAATTTTCCTGTCATGTCCGCGAGACGCGCGTTTTCCGCTGACGCTTTTTTCGCCGCCTCCGCGGCTTCTTCTGTTGACTTATTTACAGCTTCTTGTTTTTCTTTTAACGTTATGTATTCACTTTGAAGTTTTTGAATCGCCTCATCTTGCGGGTCAAGCCCTGATTTTATAAGTCGCTCGATTTCTCTCTGATAAGCGTTTATCTGCTGAGAGAGACCATCGGTGTCTCTGCCTGTCGCTGACATGGCGATAGACATTAATTTTTGCCTGTCAATAAAAGCGTCTATTTGGTCATGCTTGAATGTGTCAGCGAATTTCTCAAGCTGTTTTCTCGCGGTTTCAGACGATAAAGACAATTCGTGAAATTGCCGTGACGCGTCAGCCGAGTCCATTTTTATTTTTAACGCTAGGTCCGCCATTTATCTCATCCTGTATCCATGCAATTGAGCTTGGAACTTGTAATCTCTCGATATCTTCTCGTTTTCAAATTCCATGTCAAATGTCACGATTAACTGCGTAATCCACGCCGGGAGTTCTGTCCAGTCTTTATTAAAAGGAAGCCCCGCGCGCTTACACGACAAATAAAAGTTGTGATAATAAATGAACTCTTCATTTACATATTCCTCAACTTTATAACTAAGTATTGGTTCAGCCCTGCCCGGTATGTTTATCGGGTAGGGGTCTTTAAATCCGTCATTTTTCACAATGCCCAAATTATATAGACGGAGTCCTATAATCAGGCTTTCAAGTTTCCCATTGTGAATTCTTCGCGCGTATTCGCGTAATCAAACGCTTCTTTAGCGATTGCGTACGCCGCGTCTTGAGGCAGAATCTGCCAGAAATCATTTACTGTGATTATTTTTGATTTTTCAAACTCAAGATTTTCCACGCTTTCAACGCACTCGTCAAAAAACCTTTTATAATCTATCGCGCCTGAGCGTAAATTATTCATAAAGTTTTCAATGATGTTATTTACAATCGCTGATTCAAGCTCCCGTTTTTTCGCGTTATTTAAATCTATCCCCTCAAGTATGTTTTTCTTGTCAATCATTGTGAAATTCTCACCAGGAATTGGAAACCTACTGAAAATTATTTTCGCTGGTTTTTCTTCTTTGTCATTCTCATAAGATGTAAACACAAAATCTTTATTTTTTGATTTTAAACTTTTTAATCTCGCCATAATTCCTCCGTTTCGCTTATACACGATATCGTGTGTTTTAAAATAACCCTACTCAACATTTACCTATTCCGGCGATTTATGTTTTTCGGGTTTATCGCTTATTCCGATCTTGGCACGTTGTAAGAAACCGCCAAGCCTTGACCTTTACTCCATGATATTTCCATTGTTTGAGCGTCCGTGTTACCGCCTGACGCGGCTACGCTGTTTATGGTAATCGGCGTAATAAACCAATTCTCGATTTTACCTACGCCCGCGTCGCCGTTTAAACAGAATCCTACGTAAATGCGCTGGTCTGACGGTTGATTGTAGGAATAACCGCCCTTTCCGTCATCTTCCATGAATGGGACAAACAGATTAAATATTTTTTGCGAAACATCAATCATCGCCTCTGTCGCGTCATCGAAGACAAAGAAGCCGCTAAGACTTCCGGATACGGCGGTCACTCCGTCGCGCATGGTCGCTCCCGGGTCGCAGTCATCGCCTATGTCGATGCTTCCCTGTTCCATTGTCCAGTTAGCGGCGGTCTTGCAGTATCTCTCAAAATCAAACTTGATTAACTGGTCGCCTGCCGCGAGAGTGAATTGATCCGCTCCGTCCGCTGGCGATCTAAACGGCGCGTTAAGAGGCACCGCCGCCGGAAGCGCGGTATTGTTCGCCTTTTTGAGTATCACATACCATGTGTTTGACTCTGTTTTAATCGCGCCGTCACCATCGATGATTTCCGGCCCGATTGTTAAAAACGCTCTTCTTGACATTCCTGATTTTTTCATTGTCTCTCCTTCTGTCTCCCGACAGTATCTTTATTTATTTCTACGAATCGCTTCGCGATTTTTCCGCTTCAATTTCAGCGGTAATTTTTTCCGCTGTTCTTCGCGCGTTACGCATTTTCTCGCATGGCAGACAAACTACTTTATCTGACTCTTCATTTGTTATGCGCCATATTAATTTACCGTTTTCGGTAACCTGTTTTAATTTTCTTTTCATAAATCCCTCCTTAACCGCGGCGGTTTTAACCGCGGTGATTTTAATCACAGTGATTTTAATCACAGCCGTCTAAATAATCAATAATAAGATCAATCGACATATCAATAACGCCTACAAGCGGAGATAAAGGTAAAGGATCAAAATAATTTTCATCTTTACCCATTACGGTATACGGAAAAAGCTCAGAAAAAATAATTGAATTTATTTTTCTGACTAATTCCATTTGCGAGTATGAAATAATATCAGCGGATTTTTCTACTACAGATATTATAACTCTGATAGTAAAGTACGCTTTTTGTTCCGCTACAGAGCTTCTATCCGGAAGAAAAACAGTTTGATTTTTATTAACTGAAAACGGATCTTCCCAGTGTGTCATTATTTTGCCAAGTTCCGGTACATTTCTTGATAGTATTTCTTTAATATTGTTAAAAATATTTTTAATATTCATCATTATTTACCATTTCCCATTAACCGTTTTATATCTAAACGTCCAGACGCGATATTATCAAAAACTTGTGAAAGTCTTTTTTGTCCTCCAAAATCCCGCCATGTCTCTGTTATTAAATTACGAGCTCTTAAATAGGTAAACTCCTTACCCGATTGGGTAGTCGCTTTACCTTTATAAAGTCCCGCGAGATAATTAAGA
>JGI24695J34938_10001736_pt1 | contig 18013 bp, 15 predicted proteins | sample TergutCo191P3_FD_34938 | JGI IMG/M metagenome (IMG submission 34938)
CTCACCTGTAAGGCAGTAAATTTCTCGAAAGCTTTATTACTGGTCAAAGGATCCGGGGTATCCGGTATTGGTTCCGGTGTTGGCGTTGGCTCAGGTGTAGGGGTCGGTGTTGGCGTAGGCACTGGTACCGGCGCTGGCGGTGCCTCGCTTATATTTACAAAGAAATTGGCTGAAATTCCCCTTACTATAACTGTAACTCTCTGCTGTCTGCCGATCCGGTTAGGTTCATAACCGCTTGTTGTAAGCTGTTCTATAGGGATAAGTCTCGTTCTTCTCTTGGTCGGGTCCGAGCCTGTATAATTACCGGTAACTTCGATACCTGTAAGGTCTAATGCCTCGCCTGCATAATAGTCGGTTTTGGTCGGCGGTTTTTCCAGTACAATACTTGAAAGCGCCATAACCTCAATATCAAAATTTACACTCTTTCCATTTTTAGTAACTGTTAAATGCTGAATACCTGCTGTGTTCCCGTTAAAACCGGTAACATCATTCCTTGTTATGGTAAGCGTTTCATCAGGGATACCGTCGCCCCATACGCCCCTAACCGTAAGACCGGTAAGATCGAGAACATCACCTTGAAAATAATCAAGCTTTGCCGGAGGCTGGAGAATATTAAGACTCGCCATACTGCGAACATCAATTTCGAAAGTAGTTTGTATTCCCTCGTATGTAACTCTGATAGTCTGCTTACCCGGCTGGTCTTTCATAAAACCTGTAATTTCAACGTAAGAGAGAGCAATTCTGTCACTGCCCATCTGATCCCATTCACCGCGTATTTCAAGACCCGGCCATGAGGGATCCGGTGTCTGTCCTTCTTTAAAGAGAACAACTCTTGGCTGAGAAGCGATAGTTAATGAACGCAGCGCCATAACCTCTGTTATAAAGCTTACCTCCAGAGTCGTTGACAAACCTCCTACTCTTACTTTAACCGTCTGAGGGCCCGGTGTGTGTTTATTAAAAGCGATATTACTCTGAGAGACATTGACAACTTTCCGGTCTCCGTTTTTGTAAAGACCCCAGATAGTGATTTCCCTTGGATTAATATCCTGCCCCTGCCGTACCTGTTTTGGACCATCTACAGTGTCTTGCTCAACTGAAACAAGCTGCATAGAAGCACAGCCCGTAAAAACAGTCATTAATAGCACCGCTACGCTGATGGCTGACAACTTAAGATTCTTCATCGAAAACTCCTTGAATTGCTTTCCGCCCCAAAAAAGGCAGGACTATACGACATTATATCACGCTTTTTGAAACTGCGGGAGCAATTTTGATACAAGAACAGTAAAAAGCCGTATAGTACAATCAACAACCTCGCCCTGAAGGGACGAGGTATGTTGTTATCATAAGTTATTGGTCTCGGGTTTAATACCGAGAAAAAACACCCTGAAGTGATCTCGCAAAGCGAGCTCTTGGGTATTAAACCCTCGCCACGAATAAAATCAATTATTTTCATTATCAAATTTCGCAAAGAATTAAGAGTGATTTATTCCGGTCATATTGCTGTTGGTATCTCATTTATCAATTTCCAATACCCATCTAATTATATCGCCTTGTATATCCCTGTATTGTCTTCTTGTTTCGGTACCATGAGCATTATTCGGATAATAAATATACTCAAAAGGTTTATCAGGCAGACTGGTCTCAATATACCTTGTAGTTTCGACAGGAACATTTGTATCCAGTTCTCCGTGCATAAATAAAATAGGGATATTTATTTTTTCATAATATTCAAAAAGCTTTAAACGCATTCCGCTTGAAACATATCTATATGTCATTGATTCGGGATGATCATCAATGAATTCAGGTGAATCAGGATATGGTTCTGTTTTGTATATAGACAATCTTGTTTCAAAATAATGAAAATTAATGTTACGCTCATCTTCTGTTAGTGATCCAAAAGCTCTATCATTAGCTAGTAATTTATTAAATGTAACTTGATATTGATCATAACGGCTAAGCCCGCCTCCTCCTGCAAAAGATATAAGAGCTTTGATATTCGGATTATTAAGACGATCATATAGTATAGGAAGGACAGTTGCTCCTTCTGAAGAACCTATAATAATAATTGATTCATAATTATTAACAGAAAGATACTCAGAAATGACATTATAATAATTATCTATTAAGTTGTCCAATGTGTAACGCTGCCATTCGTTTATATCATCGCGGTAATCTACACCGATTTTCCTGTCAAACTTTTCCGGGAAAAAGAAAGTATATCTGGAGGTAAGGTCTTTAGTTGATAATAATAAATCCGCCATATGTTCGCCTGTCATTTGGATGCCAATTGCAGAGTCCCAGCCTGAACCTCCTAAATGAATAATTAATTTATTCGAAATATGATTCTTAAATTCATAACCTTTTCCGCCGGAGAAAAAAAGCTCATTATAATTGGGGTATTGAATAACCGCCTGCACATCGTTTATGTTAGAATAAAAAATTTCCTGATGGGTTTTATCAGATATTTTATTATCTTTATAAAAAACATTAATTAATATTGCTGAAACGATAATAACCGGAGCTATTACAGCGCACAGAATAAGCGGAATATTTTTTTTAGTTTTCATAAGTAATTTATTATTTTATCACAAGATACAGTTTTATTTGTAAAAAAAATAGAATGATTTTTATTTCAATATGTTAATAATGGCTTACTTTGTATTATTTTTTATCAATGTCAAGGAAACATATTCTCACTATGTTAGTGAATATTTTGTTTTTCTACAATTCACTTGACAAGAAAATTTTCATATTTGAGAATATTTGTATGAAGCATATTAACATATTTTTTTTATTAACATTATTAATATTTTCGGTATCAGCCTGCCCGGCTTCAAAAAAAGCTGACGATATTATAATTAATGAAGTTAAACTTGAAGAAAAGCAAATTGAGATTAATTATGCCAATGAAGAATTTCTCGGAATATTAATTAGGTTTGATAAAATTAATAACATAGGAAGAAGTGTTGTAACTTATGATTTAATATAACCTGAAAGAAATCAATATTATAAAGATTTAATAAAATCTGAAATGAAAAGATATCCTGATGATTTTTTTGTAAAACTAAATTTTAAAACAATTTCAATTGTCCAGAATTTAAATGTAACTGGTCGTGGCAGACTTGGAGGCACTTATATTTATGATCATAATATTATTTTTATCAATATTAATTATATGTCAGACGATTATTTTATAAGAGCGTTTCATCATGAAATACAGCATCTTGTCGATTATAGATATTTTGACAGATACTTAATTGAATGGACGGAATGGCAGGAATTATTTGAAGCAAGCAACAAAAGCACTCATTCAGGTTTTGTTAGTGATTATTCAAGAAAAAATCCCAAGGAAGACAGGGTTGAAATGTTTGGTCATTATATGGGACTGGAACGATCAAAAAATATTTTTATTCAAAAAGCAAAAAACGATGAAATATTTTATCAAAAGGCGGTTTTATTATTTACATTTTATAAAGAAAGAGTAGATTTTAATTTACTGGATGATTTTTTATTAGAGATGAATCAATGAAAGAGTTTGCCGTTTTTTAGTTACCTGTTGCGTCCGCATCATTTCCGCTGTAGTATATAAATATGAGATTTGGAAACAATAAAATATTTACAGCTATATCTATTTTTTGTTTTCTGCTGATAATATCTTCAATATTTTCCGCCGTAAACGGAGAAAAAATATTTGGAAATATTTATAACACGCCAATTGACAGTTTACTGCAAGATCCATCAGGAAGGAAACTCAGCTTAATTAAAAATATACAGCAAGCGCCGGGCAGTTATATATGCGGAGCTATAACAATAAAAATGGTGATGAATTATTATTTTTCACAGTCAGAAAATATTATGGATATTTATAATGAAGTCAGAAGTTTAACACACAACCGCGGAAATTCTATTGAGAGAATGACAAAATATTTGATAAATAATGGTTTATACGCCAGTATCATACAATTTACTGATCTGAAAACAATACTTGATTATTGCAAAAATAATCAGATTCCTGCAATAATGATTATTAATGCCTTAGAAAATATATATACTACCCATACTATATTATTTACCGGATATAATGAAAACAAAGGGATAGTTCATATACTTGATCCCGCTTACAACTCAAGAAAGGTTTTAACAGTCGGCCAACTGGAAAGTAATTTTACTCATTATATTTTCGGTTATCGCACTATTCCTACAATTTCATATCAGGGAAATAATATAATATTAGTAAGCGACAGATTAATTGGCAATAGAGAATTTAAGTGTTCCTGCAAAAAAATAAATTTTATTGAAGATTACTTAATTGACGCTATTCGATATTTTACCTGTTATTACTGTCAAGTAAAAATTTATGTCCATAGGAATGGTCTATGAGGATAGGTAAATAATATAAAAGGTTTCCAGTAATATATCAGGAACCTCTATCACAAATTCACATAGCGGCATAACTGGTGGAGCGAGGTTATACTGTTTATGAAGTTTTCACCTGAAATACGAAAAGCCGTTTATACAACTAACGCAATTGAATCTTTGAATTTAATTATTGCGGGTTTCATTTAGTTTCGTGTTTATGTAAATGTATAGACCTAGCATCTGTTATATGATAATGCTTATCACCACCCCTTCTGTCCAGTCTGTCGAGAACCTCGTCTTCAAAGTCCATTCTTGCTAATTCACGCTCGTAAGGGTCTTCCCCACCGAAAAACAGAGCCCCTATGCTTAATACTATGAATATTACCAAGCAAACAAAACCAAAAATTATAAGAAAAATGATAAAACCCATGTTTACCTCTACTTCCTTTTCTCAAAAACTAGTGTATTTCCTTATTTATAGATGATAAGTTAGGTATTAAGCAACACTGTAAGGTATAAACAAACAGTTTTCTGGCAGATGGTAATTATTTTTATATTACTCCATTACAAATCGCGTAAAAATACGATAGATTTGCTCTATTTTCCATTGTTTTCCAAAATCTCTATTGCTAAATAATAATATGGATAAATCTAAAAAATATTCTCAAAACCTATCCACTGTGTCAGCTCTCATTTCTCTGATCATGCCTGATTATTACAATCATGGACGAGCAGAAAGAAACGGAAATATTACATACTCTTATTCCACCTGATGAATTCAAGGCTTTTGTTTGCTTTGTAAAATAATTGTAAATTTCTAGTACAAATTTAATCGTCCGACTGGCTTACTCTTTAGGTTTTTTATTTATATATTTAACAGTCATTTTTTTTGGAATATCATTAAACTTTCTCAGTTGCTTCTTTGACTTCCTTTATATCTTTTTCATCCGTGTGGCTTGCATACCGCTAAAAAACACTTTCTGTAAGATGTCCCGAAATTTTAACAACCTTTTTACTTTCAACAAACCTGTCAATGAAAGGATCATCTACAGACGAATCAATTCTTAGATGAGGATTATCTTTCAGTAAATCCAATAATGCGTCTCTCACGCCATCAACCAATATGACTTCCCTAGTTTCTCCATTTTTTGGACATTTTATACCATCAATTGCTGAATAACTGTTATGAATATTAAGCTTGTCAATTCCTATATCTGAGTGACGCAGAGCTAAACATTCGCCTTGAGAGCGCCTGTAAAAACAGATAAAAGAGAAGCAACATAAGCCCGTTTATCATTCCATACCTTATTCCATTCTTTTGGAAATATTGCGGTTACTTCACGGTCAGTTAATATCCCGCGTTTTTTATTAATAACAGAAAATTTTATTAATCCTAAACACGGATTGTCAGGGATAATTTTTTCATTGAAAGCATATTTTAACGGAGTTTTGCAAATCAAAAGCATTTGATTTATAGTAGATGTCGCAAGCCCTTTATTATAAAGGAGTTTAGATAGCTCTTTTAAATCCTCTTTTGTAATACAATTTAATTTTTTATCGCCAAAATAATCTGATAATGTAGATTTTATCCGTTGCTGACAGCCTATTGCATAAGCTTTACTAGACCTATATCCATGAGCAATACGATCTCGAATATAATCTGACTTTTCATAATCCCAAAAATCTGTTAAGTATTGAACAAAAGAAACAGCGCCCAGCCTCGTTTTGTAGAACGAACAGACATTTTCTTCCATTTTCAGGGTTGACAAACTCAATAAAGAAAAATCTGTTTTTGCGCTTATGAAGATAATAATCCCGACGCATAATGACTCCTTCTTAGAAAATTCTAACGATTTTCTAATTTTTTTTTTGAGTCTTTACGCCGGTTCTTCCGATGGTAAAGTTTATTAAATCCTTATAACACAAAGACTTGCGAGAAGAGGGACTTGCCTTCCATTCGCAAACCTCCTGTTTGCTCATTTCAGGCCGCGGTTCAGCCCTTCCGCCGTCATCCTGACGGCTCTTCCTTCGGCGGGTTGAACCGTTCAAGTCCCATTAAGATATTTTTATTTTATTAGCTCGATATAACAATTTTTTAGTTGTTAAATTTACTGCTCTGCGAGAAGAGGGACTTGAACCCTCATGCCAAAGGCACCAGATCCTAAGTCTGGCGTGTCTGCCAATTCCACCACTCTCGCGAATATTAAAAATTCATCTGAGTAAAATATACCAATTTTTTTTGATTATTGTCAATTGAGGTTATTTAAACACTGGTTTTATAAATCTTTCTGTAAACCCGAACTGTTTTATCAGCGTATTATTTTAAACATTCAATTTCACCGCAATACGGACATTTATAAAAATCTATATTTACCCTCCTAAGGCAATATTTACTTTCTTTTATTTCAACTATATATTTATCCTTATTTTTATCCGACGACTCATTTTCTGTTTCCTATTAAAACCGTATTTCAAAGGCGTAAAACATATCTTCCATCTTTTTAATTTTTATTAATAAATGTTTTACACAAACGGCATCAATTCAACATTACTGGGAATTTTCTTTTTAAAAATTTCTTCCAGCGAATCAATGTTTTCCATTTTATCATTAAAAATGACTTCTCCTTCATGCAGCAGAATGCAGTTGTCAATAAAATTATCAAGAAATTCTATTACATGACTTGAAAACAGAATTGTAACATTTTTATTTTTATAATGATTTAACAGATTTTTTATTTTGATGTTTGAAACAATATCCAATCCGTTGTTTGGCTCATCCCAGATTATAGTATCTATATCACCTAACAGACTTATAACCATCTGTACTTTCTTTTTCATTCCCGAGGAACATTCCTTAAATATTTTATCTTTATATTTATCAATTTCGAAATAACGGATTAAATCATCTGTCTTTGATTCTAATTTATTTTTGCTTGTTTTTAATATTGCCGCAAGTTCGATATTTTCCATACAGGTTAAGGAAGGATATAAATATTCATCGCTCGGCATAAAGGCGATTTTTCTACGGTAAGAGAGAAATTCATTGTCGTCTGTCGTCTTAATTCCTGAATGTGCAACTATTCCCGATGTCGGCAAATAAAGGCCTTCGATACAATTAAATAAAGTTGTTTTTCCGGCTCCGTTATATCCGATAATGCCGTAGATAACTCCCGGCTCGAAAGTTAAATTAATATCTCTGATACCGGACGCTTTTTCATCAGCTCCGCTTCCGCCGAATAATTTAAAAAGATTTTCGCATTTAATCATAATAAAGACCGCTCCCTGATATCATTCCTTGCTTTAAAAAATGTAATTGCCGCCGGCGCTGATAAAACAACAAGAAAACTTTCGTTTAATGTGCTGATATATATTGTAATTGCGATTAAAAACATTAATAATATTCCTTTTATTAAATTGTTACCGGCAGAAAACGCTATATTAATAGAAATAATCATATTTATTAATAAACAAAATATAAATTTTATGAGTAAAAATAAATTAATAATACATCCGATTATAATAGAAATAATAAATAGTAATCCGAACATAAAAACAAAAAATAATAATGTTCTTTTATAATGATATCTTAAGCTGTTTTTTGATAATATTGCATGGTATTTCCAATTGATTCTTGAAATAGAATCAATTATCGCCGAAAAGCCAATAGAAAAAACAACAAGCATGAATATAAAAACATAAAATTGATTATAAGGACTGATAAAAAAATCTATACGTCTAATAAATTCAACGATAAAAACAATTACCGCGCCTGTGCAAATAATAAAAACAGCCAAAAAATCAACTGTCAGATAATCATAAAAAATACTTTTAATATACGGACTTATCTTTAATCGTCTGCTTTCTTTTTTAGGTTTTATTAAATGAAAATATTTATGCTTTATATAAACAATCAAAAAAGATAAAACAACCGAAAGAACGGCAATTCCTGAAATAATAAAAAAGTAAAATTTTTCCGGAAAAAAATTAAAAGAAAACATGCTAAAGATAATTAATAATAGATTGTTTTTAACTGCTTTCTTAAAGAAAAACTTGAAATATATTCTGTTATTGGAATAATGACTCTTAGAAAAACGAATCAATTCGATTCTTGTATTTAAATTTCTAAAGGAGCCAATAATCGAACAAAGAAAAAGAAATAATATAATAACTAACATCGTCATGATATCAGGTTTTATAACCAGATGCCTGTTTGAAACCGCAAAAATAAAAGCTCCGATAATAACAAAAACCCATATAAACATTAAAGGAGAAGATTTTAGAAGAAAAACAATTCTTTTAAACGCGATTTTTACCCAGAAAAGCGCCGGAATCATAAAAATCCTCACTCAAAAACAAGGGCAAGAAAACCCTCTGATGTAATGTTATAGAAAAAGCGGGATAAATCAATGTCTTTTAATAAAGAAAAAAGTTCGTTATATTCAAGATGACTCCCTTTAATTCTTTCAGCTAACAAAGAAAGATCATCATTATTAAAGAAATCGCCGTAAAAAGCGATATTCTCTATTATTCCTTCTTTTCCGACATTTAAAAACAGCTCAATTTTACCGCAGTCTTCGATACGGCGTATCTTCCGTATATTATAAGGCGGAGAGCTGCCGAAATTCCAGCTCCATTTACTGTAACGGTTTTCTTTAATCTCAGCGATTTTTGTTACATCGCTGGGAGATAATAAGCATTCATTTAAATCCAATTCTTTAACTAAATAATTTTTTAATTCTGCTCTGAAACTTTCCGCCGGCATATCAATTTTCATATAACGGCGTATATTCGCTACTCTGCTTTTTACGGATTTAATTCCCTTGGTATCAAGTTTATCATCAGTTACATTTAAAGCGTTTGAAAGCATATCAAGATTGGTGTCATACAATAAAGTGCCATGGTGCATAACGCGGCCTTCTCTGGTATACTGCGCGTTACCGGAAATCTTTTTTCCGTCATCCACAGTTATATCATTTCTTCCGGAAACAACTGCCGCAATGCCGAAAGAAACAAGCGCCTTCTGAATAATTTTACAAAACATGGAAAAATCAATTTTTCTGTCATCTGAAGAATCGGTAATAAACGAAAAATTTATATTTCCCAAATCGTGATAAACCGCTCCTCCTCCTGACAGCCGCCTTACAACATTAATTTTATGTGTATTAACAAAAGATTGATTAATCTCCGCTGCTGTATTCTGATGTTTGCCGATAATTATCGAATTATCATTTTGCCATAGCATAAAATAACTGTGAGCGCGGCCGAGACAATCAAAAACAAACTGTTCAAGCGCGAGGTTAAATGCGGGATCATAAGATTCGCTTTCGATAAAATACATCACAGATAAATAATATCTAATAATAAAACTTTGACAAGGTACGTTTTTTCAAGTTATAATATTTTTATTATTTTTGGAGGATAAAATGGGAATTAAACGTTTTGAGGGTGAATATCCAAAAATCGGAATACGTCCTGCAATTGATGCGCGGCGCGGTGTATTAAAAGTAAGGGAATCGCTTGAACAGCAGACAATGAACATGGCAATAGCGGCAAAGGCGCTTCTTGAACAAAATGTGCGTTATCCCAACGGAGAGATTGTAAAAGTAATTATTTCAAATACAACCATTGGAAGAGTCAGCGAAACCGCTTCCTGCGCAGCGCAGTTCCGCAAAGAAGGAGTCGATGTCACATTAACTGTTACTCCGTGCTGGTGTTACGGTTCGGAAACAATGGATATGGATCCTTCCACTATCAAAGCAGTGTGGGGTTTTAACGGCACTGAACGGCCGGGAGCGGTTTATCTTGCGTCTGTGCTTGCGTCTCACGCGCAAAAAGGTCTTCCTGCTTTCGGGATATACGGCCATGATGTTCAGGAAGCGGATGACACGGCAATTCCTTCTGATGTCAGAGAGAAAATTCTAAGGTTCGCAAGGTCTTCGATTGCGGCAGCCGCAATGAGAGGAAAAAGTTATCTGCAAATAGGATCGATCTGTATGGGTATCGCAGGCTCGATTTTGAATACTGATTTTTTTGAAGAGTACCTTGGGATGAGAGTTGAAAGCGTGGACGAAGTTGAAATTATCCGCCGAATGGAAAATAAAATTTATGACGAAAAAGAATTTCAAAAAGCGCTTGCGTGGACAAAGCAGTATTGCAAAGAAGGATTCGATAAAAATCCTTTAGAGCTGCGGCGTTCACGCGAGGAACAGGATATGGCGTGGGAATTTGTCGTTAAAATGATGTGCATTATAAAAGATTTGTTCAGCGGAAATCCGAATTTAAAACAGGGTTTTGAAGAAGAAATGCTAGGCCACAACGCGATCGCCGGCGGTTTTCAGGGACAGCGGCAATGGACGGATTTTTATCCGAACTGCGATTTCCCCGAATCAATGATGTGTTCTTCCTTTGACTGGGAAGGAACGCGCGAGCCTTATATTCTGGCAACAGAGAACGATACGTTAAACGGCATAGGAATGTTATTCGGAAAACTTTTAACCGGCACAGCTCAGATTTTCGCGGATGTGCGCACATACTGGAGCCCCGATGCGGTAAAACGCGCGGCAGGCTGGGACTTAACAGGAAGGGCAAAAGAAGCGGGCGGTTTTATCCATTTAATAAACTCGGGAGCCGCATGCGTTGATGCGTCAGGTGAAATGAAAGACGCAGACGGAAACAGCGTAATTAAACCTTTCTGGGAAGTTACTGACAAAGACTGGAAGGCTTGTCTTGAAGCCACAACATGGAACGCCGCGGATTTTGGCTATTTCAGAGGCGGCGGATTTTCTTCGCGTTTTATTACAAAAGCGGAAATGCCCGTAACAATGTCGCGCCTTAATCTTGTAAAAGGAATCGGCCCTGTGCTTCAAATCGCCGAAGGCTGGACAATTAATCTTCCTGATAATGTGTCGGAAATTTTATGGAAACGCACCGATTATACATGGCCGTGCACATGGTTCGCTCCCCGCGTTACGGGCAAAGGAAAATTTAAAACAGCTTACGATGTAATGAATAGTTGGGGCGCGAATCACGGCTCAATTTCATACGGACATATCGGCGCGGATTTAATAACTCTCTGTTCAATGCTGAGGATTCCGGTCTGCATGCATAATGTTGACGAAGATAAAATTTTCCGCCCCGCGTACTGGAACGCGTTTGGAATGGACAGTGAAGGCTCGGATTACCGCGCATGTTCCGCGCTCGGCCCGATGTATAAATGAAAGCTAAAACTTAAGCCGCGGCGGATTATCAATATTGCTTTGGAGAGGAACATGAAATACGCTATTGCAGTGATTGATATTGGAATGACCAACAAAAAGGTCGCAGTCTATGACGATTCGCTGCGCGAACTTGAAGCCCGTTACCGCGTACTCGATCCGATTGTAATAAATGATCTTCACTGTCATGATCTTGACGCAATGGAAGAATGGTTTTTAATTGAGTTAAAATTATTTGCGCAAAAGTACAATATTAAAGCAATTTCGATTAGTACGCACGGAGCGACTTTTGTATGCGTTGGGAAGGACGGAAAAGCCGCTCTTCCGTGCGTTTATTACACTCACGAGCCGGGAGAGGCTTTTCATAATGAATTTTATACGCGGTTCGGTGACGCGCAGGAACTGCAGGTAAAAACCGGAACCCCTGAATTTAAAGCAATGATCAATCCCGCCAAGGGCATATTCTTTGTAAAAAAAATGTTTCCTTCCGAATTTAAAAATGTAACATCGGTGCTTCCTTATCCGCAATACTGGGGATTTCGTTTAACAGGAAAGGCCGGAGTTGAAAGCACATATATGGGTAACCATACATATTTATGGGATCAGACTGATTCGCGCTTTTCTTCCGTCGCGCGCGATTTAGAAATTGCAAATCTGATTCCCGGTAAAATGAGCAAATCGTGGGATGTGCTTGGAACAATTAAAGGTGAAGTTGCAGCTAACACAGGATTGCCGGAAGATGTTATCGTTACAATGGGCATCCACGATTCAAACTCTGCCCTTTTACCGCACTTTGCAAAAAAAGGAGAAAGCGGCTTTATTTTAAATTCAACAGGAACATGGTGCGTTATCATGAACCCAATAGGAAAATACGGATACTCCGATGATGAGATTGGCAAAGTTGTTTTTTTTAATATATCCGCGTTCGGAACGCCTATAAAAACAGCGATATTTCTCGGCGGATTGGAATTTGAAACATGGTCTACGCTATTTCAAAAATTGCACGGACGAAACGATAATCCGCAGTATAACGATGAAATATACCGCAGTATTTTAAAAGAGCGAAAACTTTTTTTACTGCCTGAACTAACGCAGGGTTCGGGACAGTTTCCGTTATCAAAAGCGCGAGTAACAATCGAAGGGAAAAATTACTTTTACGAAAAAATAACCGAAAAATTCGCGGATTATGAAACATGTTACGCGATTTTGCGTATTTCGCTTGTTATGCAGACATTAACCGCTCTTGAACGCGCCGGCCTTAAAAAAGGTTATGATGTTTTTTCAGAAGGCGGTTTTAGAAAAGACGAATCATACAGCCGCCTGCTCTCTTCATATCTTAATGAAAACAAAGTATTCTTAACAAATATAAATGAAGCATCAGCGCTGGGTGCTGCAATGATCGCGAAAATGGCCATCGAAGGAAAATCATTAAATGAATTGGCGCAGGATCTTGATATCAGTTATATAGAACAGAAAAAAGAAAATTTCTATGAACTTGAAAATTACAGGCAGGCATGGCTGAAAGAAGCGCAGAAGAAAGGAAACGATAATTAAATATTTTTAATATTATACGGAGAGATTTTAAATATTGAACGTTATGCGCTATATATTTGCCCGCTTGCGCATATCATAATATTCAGTGCACATAAGAAGAAAAGCGCCCATGCCGTGAAGGTCATTTTCCACTCTTGGCCTGTCGATATAGAATTGATAATCGCCCACTCCGGTTCCAATGCAGATATTCGAAATAATTAAATCATCGCCGATAAAGTTAAGAGATTTTATAATTCCTTCGTAAGAGAAGTGAACATATTTAACATAAGATTTATGCAAGAGTCCTTTTTTTACCGCTTTTGCGATTGCGTATGTATAAAGACAGGAACATGATGTTTCAAGCCAATTTTCCTTCCTGTCTCCTTTGTCAACTACCTGAAACCAGAGACCTGATTTAATATCTTGAAACCGTATAAGCGCGTTAATGACGTCTATTCCGGCGCTTATAAACTCATGGCGGCGCGGATTATCCTCAGGGAGAAAATCAAGGATATCCATAATCGCTACAGCGTACCAGCCGATTGCGCGCCCCCAAAATTCCTGAGAAAGACCGGTTTTTTTATCGCACCATTCAATCACTTTTGAATCATCCCATGCGTGATATAAAAGTCCTGTTTTAGGATCTGTCATGTTCTGCTTCATAAGGTTCATCTGCCGGCAGACAATTTCATAGTAGTAGGGCTTGTTAAAATATTTCGCGTACATTACACAGTAGGGTCCAATCATATAAAGTCCGTCAAGCCACATCTGATTAGGACGAATATCTTTATGCCAGAACCCGCCTTTTGCGTTTGTCGGCCACATGTCAACTAACAAAGAAAAATCATCTAAAACTTTTTTATAACGTTCGTCTTTCAGTTCATTGTAAAGATTAAAAAGCATGATCGAAGGCATCATGTCGTCAAATTGAAGCCCGTTATCGTTATTTTTTATTTTTCCGTTTTCATCGATATGATGATCCATCCAGTTTTTAATGTAATTGTAATATTTTTTTTCACCGCTTAGAAGGTAAGTCCTTTCCACGCCGGATAAAAAAACTCCCTGATGATAATGAAAGCGGTTAACAGGCGGAAGCTCTTCTACAGAGAACTTTCTCATTATCGTATCCGCGCCCATTTTCGCGTAATCCAATGCGGTTTTACCGTTAATTTCCATAATTATCCTCCTGCGTTTTAAAAAAGTTACTAAAAAAATAATATCACATCAATTAAATGCCCGCTATAAAAACGGACGAATCCGCACACCGGCAAGCACATTATCCAAATCGGATAACAGCTGATCCGTATATGCAGATAACGTAAAATGAGCCTTGCCATTGTTAAGGCTTGTTAAAACCCGCCTTGTCGCTGTTTCATAAAAACTGACTGTATCAGGATTCCTTTTATTGTCACGGTAATTGTATACAATTTCAAGAAACGAAGATGTTAAAATTGTATCAGCATCATTGTACTCGTCATATCTTGCTGCGGCTAAATTCTGATAAAATATACGGAAATTTCCTGTATCTATCCGGCTGCTGCCTGACCTTACAGTTAAATTATTATCTGTGCCTGTCAGTGAAAAAGATACTGTCCTCTCAGGTGTTTTAATATCGATTGATGCTACACTGTCAATAAAAGGAAGCAGCACCATTTTATCCATTAGATCAAAATAAGATATTTCAAACCAAGCAAAATCATAAATATAAGTTTCATATAACACAGGCGTACCTTCGCGGTAAATATATGATACCCCTCGGCTATCCGGTTTTGAAAAAAGAATACGGTGATTAATATTATTAACTGTTATATCAATTACCGACCACGGACGTAACAGCCCGCAGCTTTCTAGTTCATTGCGCCTTATAGCAGTGTCAGCAGAAAGAACTGAAGTAAAACGATCTGCGTAGATTCCAAAGAGCGACTCAAGCGTCTGAGAATGTGCCACGGCGACAGCCGCGTATAACGGGTTAATAATTCTAAAAGGAGAAAAGATAAAACCTGCTGTACCCGCGGATATATCAGCTTTTACAATAATAATTTCCTCTCTTGCCTCTCCTGACAGAATTATTCTGTCAAATACAGGAACATCGTCTTGATCAAAAGCGAGAGGAGGCGTCAGCGCGGTATCTATCAAAGAAAAAAGACTTGAATGAAAAATACTGACATCAAAAAACGAAGCAAGAAACACCTGAGGCGAATCCGCGAGTTTCACATACATGTTTCCGTCAGGCGCACTGTAGCCGATCAAAAGAGTTATTTCTGTTTTATTTCTTGGCTTTATAATCAGCTCGGCCTGCGCGGGCGAAAGCCCAAAAATTGATAGGTCATCCGCAGATTCTATTACAAGCCCGCAGGAGACTAAAGCTGATGACACATTAAGAATATTTAAAAAATAAAAAACACTGATTGGAAGTTCTTCATATCCGGCTACAGATGGGTTTTCTCCGCCATTAACAGTATATTCGCCGTAGATGTTGCGTATAACAACAGATTCAATATCTTCCATGTTTCCGGTATTATAAATATATTCAATTGAAAGCGGTTCTGGTTCAGAAAGCGTTTCCTTTTTATCTTCTTTAGATAAAGCAAAAATTATAAGCCCCAGAACGGCTGACACAGCGAGCAAAATAATAATTAAAATAATTTTTTTATTCACATGCTTTCCTATTTATGCCGCCTTTTAAGCCAAATTGCGATTCCCGCGCCTATTACAGCTAACGGCAGAATTATTACAAAAATAATTATTATTGCGATAACCTGCGAATAAGACGCTTTTAAATCTGTAAAACCTATAATTTTATCTGTTATATAAAAATTATCATCGCGGCCTGTAAGGTTTCCGATTAAATCTAAAAAATAAGCCGAGTTCGCGATGTAAGGATTACCCAGAGTAGTTTCTTCAAGCGCGAGGATAGAGCCTAAAACAAGCACATGCGAACTAATTATATTCCAGTTAACGTCATTTTTTGTCTGCGTGCTTAACAATAAAGCGGGAACATTTCCCGTGACGTACGCGGCAGACGGAACCCAGTCATTGGGAGCGTTTGAAGGCCTTATGCCTGAGGAACCGGAAAATTTTAATAATGTTGTGACGAAGCGCGATCGGAACTCTTCGTAAACCATTCTTAAAGGACGCGACTGCGCCATCATCATTTGCAAATTTCTTTGAAGCATGTTCCTGGAATGTTGACTCTCTGCGTAATCAACAATGGCGATATAGGACGAGGGGGATATCAGGCGGCTGTTATCTGATTCAAAAACAATCCCTGGGTCTACAGCGATTCCCCATTCCTTTAAGAAGTCATCAAGATTCGGAAGTTCAGGCTGCAATAATGAGGCAATGTAAAATAAAACACGCGCGTCTGCGCTGTCTAAAAACGCGTCAATTTTTCTAAGTTCGTTAAGAGAAAGATCCCGCGAGGGATCGCAAAGGATTAAAAGAGAGACATCGGACGGGATATCTTCGGTTAAAAGATTGACCTCTGTTATTTCATAATTATTTAAAATTAAAAGTTCAAGAAAGGAAGCGATATCCTGTATTCCATGCCCTGACACTAACGCCGCTTTAAATATTTTCCCGCTTATAACGTTTACAAGCGCGGAAGTGAGCGCCTGTTCAGCCCGGGAGGACGCTACAAAACTGCCGTATTCGGAACTGAAAACATTAAAAAGCTTAGACGGAAAAATCACTTTATACTTGTCCCCGGAAGCGATTATTATGTCATTCATCTGTATTTGATCATCGGGATAACGTGATGCGAAATCAGGATTGCGGATTAAATCAATATACTCTATTCGCACGCGCCCTGATGGTGAATACTGCGCGTATTTTTTTATTATCTCGTTTGCCTGTATAAAATATTCCGCAGGAGAAGTTGAGATAAAGCCGCTTTCGGTATTCATTACATAAATAACAACATCTTTATCAAGGTTTAAAAGAATATTTCCGGTGTCGCCAGAAATTTCAAACACACGATTTTTAGTAAGATCGATATTCAAAGGGAACCTGTTAAAAAGAAAAGTAAGCGCGGTATTTAAAAGAACAATAAATGCAATTACAATAATTGTGATGATAACGGAAACAGCACCGTATTTTAAATTTCTGTTATTAAAAATATTTTTTTTTCCCTTTACCATTCAGCTCCACCTTCTTTTTTCCAGAACTCTCGTTGTAAGAAAAAGGAAAATAGCCAATATGCTGATAAAGAAAAACAAGTTTGATATTGAAAGAATACCGCTTGTAATCGGAGTAAATCTCATTGTAAATGACAGCTCTTTTATAATTGAAGCTAAAAGCGGATCCGGTATTATTAAAGGAAGCGCGTCTAAAAATAAAATGCCAAGAATTGCGGCGAAAGTGCCGATCGCGGCGACTACCTGACTTTCAGTGAGCGATGAAATAAACTGCCCGATAGAAATAAAAGCGAATCCGGCAAGAACCAGCGCGATATAATTACCCAGAATTATCGCCCAGTCTATCGACGCGAAAAAACTTAAAACTGCCGCATAAATTAAAGTAACCGAAATCGCAAGAATATACACAATACCCGCCGCGATAAATTTTCCGAATATAATTGCGCCTAACGCAACAGGCGATGTTAATAAAAGCTGATCTGTTCTCCTTCTTCTGTCTTCGGACATAAGGCGCATTGTAAGAATGGGTGTTAAAAACATGATTACGGTTAATAGCGAGGAAAATACAGGCCTTAAATCAGCGCTGCCCGATCCTATTGCGCCCATCACCAGAAAGATACCGGATAAAAAATATACAACGCCAATGTAGATAAAACCAACAGGCGATGAAAAATAGGCGTAAAGCTCTCTTTTAATTATCGCGCTCATTAAGCCGCTCCTTTTTTAAAGAGGCTTGAAATTTTTTCATGTTCGCCTGCCGTTAGACGAAGG
>JGI24695J34938_10001739_pt1 | contig 18011 bp, 18 predicted proteins | sample TergutCo191P3_FD_34938 | JGI IMG/M metagenome (IMG submission 34938)
CTACATGATGGCAAACTCAGGCGCGCGCGGAAGCCGCAACCAGATAAGACAGCTCGCCGGTATGCGCGGTCTTATGGCAAAGCCGTCAGGCGACATTATCGAACTGCCTATCCGCTCAAATTTTAAGGAAGGCTTATCTGTTATCGAGTTCTTCATTTCAACTAACGGCGCGCGCAAGGGTCTTGCGGATACCGCTCTTAAAACAGCGGAAGCCGGTTATCTAACGCGCCGTCTTGTAGACATTGCGCAGGACATGGTTGTAAACGAAGATGACTGCGGCACTATTAACGGTATTTCCTATTCCGCAATCAAACAGGGCGAGGAAATTGTTGAACATTTAAAAGATCGCATTGTAGGACGTTTTACCCTTGAGCGCGTAAAGCATCCGATAACCGGTGAGCTTATAATGGATGTTAATGAAGAAATCACGGAAGAGCTCGCTAAAGCAATAGAAGACGCGGAAGTGGAAACAGTCCGTATCAGAACAGTTCTTACCTGCGAAGCGAAATACGGCGTCTGCCGCAAATGCTACGGACGCAATCTTGCGACTAACAGAACCGTTGACATCGGAGAAGCGGTCGGAACAATCGCCGCGCAGTCAATCGGACAGCCCGGCACTCAGTTAACAATGCGCACATTCCATATCGGCGGCGTTGCGACAAAGATCAGCGAAGAAAATCACATAACGCTTAAGTATCCTGTTTTTATAAAAGACATAGTAGGAACAAACATTATGCTTGACAACGGTCATCTTCTCTTTACAAGAAGAGGGCACGCTGTTGTCAATAAAGTTATGAGAGAATATAAAATCGCTCCCGGCGATAAATTAATGGTTCAGGACGGAAAAAGAATTAACAGAGGAGACATTATAATAAAACGAGGCTCCGAAAATATTACATCATCCGAAATTGCGTACGCGCTGGTCTTAAAAGACAAGGATCGCGAGATGCTGTATCTTATCGGACAGGAACAAAAAATAGAAATCAGAAACGGCTCCGACATTGAAGTAAAAAAAGGAACAGTAGTGGAAGCCGATAAAAAAATCGCAACATTCGATCCGTTTTCCGACCCGATTATCGCGGAAGCAAGCGGAATAGTCAAATACGAAGATATGATTTTAGGTTCCACCTTAAAAGAAGAAATTGATGAAGACACCGGCAATATAGAAAAGCGCATAACGGAATTTCAGCATGAAAGCAAACAGCCGCGCATTATAATTTTAGATGAAAATGATAATGAAGCTGCGTCCTACTTCCTGCCTTCAGGCGCTTACATTCAGGTTGATGAAGGAGAGCGAATCAAAGCTGGCCGCACAATCGCGAAGACCTTAAAAGAATCCGCGAAAGCTATGGATATTACATCAGGTCTTCCCCGCGTCAGTGAATTGTTCGAAGCCCGCAAACCGAAGAGTCCCGCGGTTCTCGCTCAGGTGTCAGGAACCGTATATTTCCGGGGCATCGCGAAAGATAAGCGGAAAGTCTCTGTTGTTGATAATTTCGGCAGGGAATTTTCGCATCTTATCCCGAAAGGAAAACGTCTTTTGGTGCGCGACGGAGACACCGTGGAAGCCGGAGAGCTGCTCTGCATGGGTTCAATAAATCCGCATGATGTTCTTTATATTTTGGGTGAAGGAAAACTTCAGCGTTATCTGATGGATGAGATTCAGCACGTATACCGCCTTCAGGGTGTTTCGATTAACGATAAGCACATAGGCGTAATAATAAGACAGATGATGCGCAAAGTTGTTATCTGCAAAGTCGGCGACACCAAATTTATTCAAGGCTCTTCTGTTGACAAGTACCGTTTCCACGAAGAAAACACCCGCGTAATCGCCGAAGGCGGACAGCCCGCAATCGCTCAGCCTATGTTCCAGGGAATAACAAAAGCTTCGCTAAACATCGATTCGTTTCTTTCCGCCGCAAGCTTCCAGGAAACTACAAGGGTGCTTACAAACGCGGCAATCGCCGGTTCCACGGATTATCTGCGCGGCTTGAAAGAAAACATCATCATAGGACATCCAATCCCGGCGGGAACCGGAATGAAGCGCTACCGTAACGTGAAACTTTTCGATGATGAAGGACAGAATTTGGACGAGCAGATGCAGGAAGTTCTTGACAGGCGAAAACATGAAGCTGAGCTTATCGCGGAAGCCGCGAATGTTGTTCAGGACGAATATGTTATTGAAGATAACGACGATTAAAGGAAATATGATTGCAGTATCGTATTGATAAAAGAACAGGCGGCAAACTGTCTGTTTTAAGTTTCGGCTGTATGCGCTTTCCGATGTCTCCGCAAAAAGTTGAAGAACTTGTTACGCGCTCAATCGAAAGAGGCGTTAATTATTTTGATACTGCATGGATGTATCCGGGAAACGAAGAAGCTCTCGGCGCCGCTCTTTCAAAAAATAAACTGCGCGAAAAAATTTACATTGCGACAAAAATGCCTCTGATACTTTTTAAAAGTTCTGATGAAACGATTGATTTTGATAAATACTTAAATCAATCGCTTAAAAGGCTTAAAACAGATTACATTGATTATTATTTACTGCACATGATTACCGATATGGATCAATGGACGATGCTGAAAGAACGAGGAATTGAAAATTGGATTGCGGAGAAAAAAAAATCAGGCGTAATTAAGCAGATCGGCTTTTCTTTTCACGGTTCTGGAACCGAGTTCTTGAAAGTTATAGATGATTACAACTGGGAACTGGCTCAGATACAATACAATTATTTTGACGAGAATTTTCAGGCAGGCGTTAAAGGGCTTCGCGCGGCTGCGGAAAAAATGCCGGTTGTGATCATGGAGCCGCTTCTCGGCGGAAAGCTCGCGGCAGGTCTGCCTAAAGACGCTGTAAAAATATTTAAAGATGCCGATGCGAATTTATCGCCCGCAGGCTGGGCATTAAACTGGCTGTGGAATCAAAAAGAAGTAACGTCTGTTCTTTCCGGCATGAATACAATGGAGCAGCTTGAAGAAAACTTAAATCTCGCGGAAACAGCCGCTGAAGGAATGTTAAGCGACACACAAAAAAACGTGTATAAATCAGTTCTTGAAATAATAAACCGCTCCTGCAAGATTCGCTGTACAGGCTGTAATTACTGCATGCCCTGCCCCGCCGGAGTAAACATTCCCGGCTCTTTTTCCACCTATAACACAACATTTTCCATGGGTTATTTCGAAGGTTTTAAGCAGTATATTTCCACCACAGGCTTTACGCAGGTAAAAAGCGCAAGCCCTGCTCTTTGCACCAAATGCGGAAAATGCGAAACAAAATGCCCTCAAAAAATTTCAATCATGAAAGAACTTGTAACAGTTCACAAAAAAATGGAGCCGTGGTTTGTTAAGTTATTGGGTTTCTGCGCAAGAGCTTTCTTTGGAAAAAAACGCAAGAAGAAATGACAAGAATTAACTGTAAAATTACTCGAAATTGGGAATCGGGAATCGGGAATCGGGAGTCGGGTTCGATGTTTCCAATCATTGCCCGGTGTTCTTTCTCCGGATTTACAAATAACAACTCTACTCCCTGCTCCCTACTTCCCACTCCCTGCCTTTTTCTATTTACTATTTTTTTTCTTGTTATTTTAACAACATCCTGCACAAGACAATCATCTCAGCATGACGGCATCATAATCGCGGTAAGTATTCCTCCTCAGGCGTGGTTTGCGTCTAAGATTGCCGGAGATAAGGCGGAAATGCTCATTCTTGTTCCGCCGGGGCAGAATCCTCACAACTACGAGCCTGCTCCAAGACAAATACAAAGTCTTTCTAAAGCGGGCGCGTGGATTCTTTCCGGCACTGAATTTGAAATAACTCTGCGCCCCAAAATAAAAAAACTTTTTCCAAATCTGTTGATTGTTGACGGAACAGAAGGCGTAAAGTTCAGGCTGTTAGAAGAACATGATCATGACGATTATGATCATCATGATGATGATCATAATGATCTATCTGCTCCCGACTCCCGGCTCCCGGCTCTCAATATTGACAGGCATACATGGCTTGGACGGGAACCGGCTAAAATTCTAGCGGCTCATATCAAAGATACGCTTTCCAATATCGACAGTAAAAACGAAGCGTATTACCGTGAACGTTACGAGAAACTTGTCTGTGAAATTGACGAAGTATTCGATGAACTATTGATTAGCCTTGCTCCTCTAAAAAGCAAAAGCGTTTTTGTATATCATCCCAGTTTCGGATATTTTCTTGATGATTTTTTTATTATTCAGGAAGCGGTGGAAACAGGCGGCAAGGAACCGACGCCGCGTCAATTAAACAGTTTAATGGAAAAGATTAATAAGGAGAGACCTGCGGCAATTTTTGTGCAGACTCAGTTTCCGGTAAACGCCGCAAGAACGCTTGCTGATTCTGCCGGCGTACAGGTAATAGAGCTGGATCCGCTTGCTCTAAATTGGCTTGATAATATCAGGCGCATGGGACAAATATTGCAGAATATTATACAATAAATAAATATGGATCGGGATATAGCTATAAAATTTGACTCTGTCTCGTTTTCTTACAGTGATGTTTCTGTACTGGAAGACGCTTCGTTTCACATCCACAAAGGTGAATTTGTCGCTATGGTCGGTCCTAACGGTTCAGGAAAAACCACAGTGCTAAAGCTCCTTTTTGGACTTGAAAAACCAAGCAAAGGAAATATTATTATTTGCGATTCTACAGCGTATGTTTCCCAGCATATTCCTTCTGACAATTTATTTCCAATAACGGTGCGCGGTATAGTAAGAATGGGATTATTGCACCCTTATAAACGTTACTTGAAAGACAAGTCTTCAATTACAGAAGCGCTTGAAAAAACAGGAATAGCTGATCTTGCTCACCGTTCTTACCGTCATCTTTCTGGAGGACAAAAACGCAGGGCGCTTGTCGCGCGCGCGTTAGCTGCAAATCCCAATCTGCTTGTGCTTGACGAGCCGACAGCCAACATGGACAGCGAGAGCGAGGCGCGTCTTTATGAAACACTCGGCTCTTATAAAGGAAAAACAACAATTCTGGTTGTAACGCACGATACGGAATTTGTCTCTTCGCTGACAGACAGAGTACTGTGTCTTGGAGACGGACGTAAAGTTGTTCAGCACGGAGTAGAAGCGGATACTTCCCGCAGGCATGGCGATGAATTAAAACAAGCAAGAGTGCTGCATGAGAAAAATATATCAGGGGATGATTGCTGTAAATAATAAGGAATCTAATAATTAGGAGTCAAGTTGCAAAGTTTTTTTGATGCGTTAACAAATATAAATTTTCCGTTTTTGCGTAACGCGCTTTTGGCAGGTTTACTGTCGTCCGCGCTTTTTGGAATACTTGGTTCTGTTGTTACAGTAAGGCGTATCGGCAGCCTTGCGGGAGCTGTTTCTCACGCTGTGCTAGGCGGAATAGGGATGGCTCTTTTTTTATCAGCGACAATCATGCCCGGTTTTCCGCCGATTATCGGAGCTCTTATTTTTGCCGTGTTATCTGCAATAATTATCGGTCTTGTTTCGCTGAAGGCAAAACAGCGTGAAGACACGGTAATTAACGCGATCTGGGTTATCGGCATGAGTTTAGGGCTTTTATTTATGGCAAAAACTCCGGGGTATGCCGATCCCTCAACATGGCTCTTTGGAAATATTCTGCTTATCTCAAACATAGACTTAATACTGCTTGCAATTCTCGGTATTGTTGTTGCAGCTCTTGCATGGCGGTTTTACGCTCAAATCGAAGCCTCGTCATTTGATGAAGAATTTGCGCGTACAAGAGGCGTGCCTGTCGGGAAAATTTTTCTATTGCTTCTGGGGCTGACCGCTGTCGCTATTGTCTTATTGCAGACATTTGTCGGCATAGTGATGGTAATAGCGATGCTTACTCTTCCTGCGGGATGCGCTTCGGTTTTTTCCCGCAGTCTTGGCGGCATGATGCTTTCAAGCTGTTTATTCGCCGCCTTCTTTTCTGTCAGCGGTCTTGTATCAGGCTGGTTTTTTGATCTTCCTGTCGGAGCAATGACTGTAATTATCGCAGGTCTAGTGTTTCTGGGATTTTCTGTGTTTAAGGCGGTTAGAAGGTAATTGTGAATACTGTTAATCTTGTAATATGGATTTTGATATATGGCATTTGTCTGGTTCATATCACTTTATTTGCGATAGTTTATTCAAGAAACAAAAAAAATGTTGAATTGCTTTATTTGATTGTTTTGTTAAATATATTTTTACTTGCAGTTATCATTATGCTGTCTCTTGCGTTCCGGTATAATAATTTTATCCCAATAATGGTTAACGGAATATTGACATTGTATATTACTATTCCTTTATGGGGTTATAATTTATTTGACGTTGATAAAAAATACATTAAAAATATACCAATATTGGTAATAACGGAAGCGGTTATCGAAAATATTTTACTTGCATATAATTTTTTTAATATTTTATTTATTTCAAGAATTGTTTTTTATATTTTATTAACAGTGCCTATATTTATAAAGAAAGAAAATAAATACGAAAAAAATTCTTTAGAACAAAAAACGCAATTTGTTACAAAAATAACCGTTACTCTTTTTGCAGTCTTTATGGCTTCGCTTATTCCTTTTTCCTCGTTGATTTTTGAAATATCTTATGTATCATCTCTTTTTTGGGCTGTATTCACATTATCGTATCAAATACCCGGGCTTGTATACTGCAAGAGATGTCTTTTTAATCCAATCATAGAAAATGACAGCGCCTCGCCTCAGGGAGCCGCAGCTAACGGCATAGCCCTGAATGATACGGAATTATCGTCATTAACTAAAAGAGAAAATGAAGTTGCATTGGCAATTTGTGAAGGGCTGAAATACGGTGAAATCGCGGAAAAACTGTTTATTACGCTTTCTGCGGTAAAAAAACATGCCTATTCGATTTATAAAAAATTGGGAATAAAAAATAACCGCGAATTGATGCATATATTTATGGGAACTAAAAAAAATAATATCGATAATGAATCCCTTCCCTAAAAAGTATACTTTTTCCTCTTAAAAGTATACTTTTTCTTACTGGTTTTCTCTTTATCTGACGCTATATTACAAGAAATACTAATTTAGGGAGAAGCCATGATAAAAAAGAATTTTTTGCATGGAATGTTAGTAATCGCATGGATATTCAGAATCACGCTTGTTGGGTTATGTGTGATGACAGTAAAAAAGGCAGCGTCAATGCTCAAGGCTAAAATTTACACTCTCCCAATGGGTGAATAAAAATAATTACAGTTGATCATGGAGGAGGCTTTTTTATGAAAATGAAAATTATAGCGCTATTGCTTGTGTTGAATATGACGGTTATGCTTTTTGCGGATGAATCTGATGACAGTAATGAATCTGCAAAAAGAAAACCAGATACCGGTTTTGACTGGAATATCCGCGCAGGCGTCAGTTTTCCTTTTATTCCTGTTGGTTCCGGTTTTTCTGAACTAGGTCAGATTGGAGGCTCTGAGATTGCGTTTATAGGGTATACCCTTGTAACGCTTGCTTTATCCTCAGTTTCCCTGGGCGGAGGCATTCAGACTACAATCATACCTCATTTTCTTGCTCCCGGTATATATTTTGACATACATTTTAATTTGCTTTCATGGGGGCTTATTTATGCGTTTAGTAATATGAATATGGTTTTGCTCCAGAGCGGATTTCGTATTTATAATCAATTCAAGTTTAATGATAATATTAGTTTAGAGCCTTTTTTTGGAGTGAACTTTGTGTTTACCGTTTTGGATGGTAACCGGTTTCCATTTCCTCTTTTGGCAGCCGGATTTATTTTTAATATTCGAAATTTTGGAATAGAATACGGTTATAATTTTTTCCCAAAAAAAGATGGAGAAGATATTCCTTTTTCAGCTATTCACCGTATTACATTATGGTGGAAGTTGAATCGCCGCAGATAGAGAAAATATTTTTTCTAAATTATGAATGAAGCTCTTGCAAAACTAACAAGAGTTTTGCAAGCGGCTCAATATATAAAGGAATTTGAGATATTTTATGAATAATTAATATCTCTGTTACCGTGTAATGGTATAAAATAATTATATTAAAGATGATATGGAAAATAATTCATTCTTAAATTACCCTATTGTTCTGGTTCATGGAATTTTCGCTCATGACAGAAAAAGTAAAATAAATTTTTGGGGCAGGATTCCGGAAATTTATACAAACATGGGAATAAAAGTATTTTTTGGAAAAACAGACGCGTGGGGCGACCGGGAATCAAACGCTTTAATATTAAAAAAAACGATAGAAGAAGTATTAGAAGAAACTAAAAAAGAAAAAGTAAATATTATCGCTCATTCAAAAGGAGGCATAGACTCCCGCAATCTCATTTGGAAATATGGTTTTGGAGAAAAAATATCAAGCCTGACTACAATATGCACTCCTCATCTTGGATCGGAAATCGCAGACCTTATTTATAATCAGAAGATCGTGCATACAAATTTAACTAAAAAAGTGTTAGCAATATTCGGCGAATTATACGGCGACATAAAACCTAATTTATACAATTTGAATTACCAGATGACAACGGCGGAAATGAAAAAGTTTAATGAAAAAGCAACAATGGATACAAACGTATTTTATCAAAGTTTATATACAACAATGAAAAACGCTTTTGATGACTTGATGTTTTTCTATCCTTATTTATATGTAGATAAAATCAGCGGAAAAAATGACGGCTTTGTAAGCGAGGCTTCGGCAAACTGGAGTAATAATGTAATTAAAATAGAAGGCGGAATATCTCACGCGGAAATACTCGATTATAAGATGAAAGACATTTCCGGAAAAAATATACCTGAAATTTATCTAAAAATAGCAGAAGATTTAAGAAAAAAAGGTTTTTAAGGTAAAAATTTTCAATTTTTTTCATTTTCGGGCAAGCATGGCGCATCTACGCACCCATATATATGTATAACTTTTTTTTAAGTTGTGCATGGTGTATAAAATGATAATTTATTCACCTTAATTTTTAGGGGGAAAACCCTATTTGGAGGCAGAGATGGAAGAGAAAGAAGTAATACCTATCCAAGACCTGATTTATGAGATTCGCGGCTGTCAGGTTATGCTGGACGAAGACTTGGCTGGAATCTATCAGGTGGAAACCAGACGATTAAATCAGGCGGTCAAACGTAATATTGAGCGGTTTCCGCTCGAATTTATGTTCCAGTTGACAAAAGAAGAACATAGTAACTTGATATCACAAATTGTGACATCAAGTTTGGGCAGCGGTTTGAAAGAAGGGCATGGCAACTTGATGTCGCAAATTGTGACATCAAGTTGGGGCGGACGCCGTAAACTTCCGTATGCTTTTACAGAACATGGCGTAATAATGCTGTCTTCTGTCTTAAACAGTAAAATCGCCACTCAGATAAATATTTCGGTTGTTAAGGCATTTATCAGTATGCGGCGTTATATCGCTAAGCCTGTTCGTGATAAACTGGATGCTTTGGAAAAGATTTTATTTTTGCATATTGACGATACAAATCTCAATCTGACAAAACATATGTCGGCAATTAACGAAATAATCACTACTTTGAATAATCTGATTGAAATTCCGCCGGCATCAAAGCGGCCAATCGGTTTTAATACAGACTAAAAAGAGAAATGGAGATATTTATGAAGCGCATATTATTTATTATTTTAATTGTCTTTATCATCTATGGTTGCGCGGTTTTTAACAGAAATCTGAACAGGGGTGAGGTTTACGAGGGGACGGGGCAGGGTTACCGCGGATCAATCACAGTTCAAGTTTTTATGAACGGAGCAGACATCATGGAAATTGTTGTTGCCGATTCTGTAGAAAACCGTTTTGTGGGAGCGGAAGCAATTGAGGAATTAATTGACACAGTGATAATGTACAATTCAACGGACATTGACGCGGTCTCGGGCGCGACTGAAACAAGCAGGGGCTTTCTTGAAGCTGTGGAGAATGCTATAATGAAAAAATGAGTAATTGTTTATTCTGCAGAATAATCGCAGGGGAAATCCCAAGTAAGAAGATTTACGAAGATGATGAAATGCTCGCCTTTCACGACATCAATCCAATGGCGCCTGTGCACTTTCTTGTCATCCCGAAAAAGCATATCGAAAACCTGATGGCGCTTGAAGAAACAGACGCGGCTCTTCTCGGTCGGATGTTTCATAAAGCGCAAAGCATGGCGAAACAGCTCGGCTGTGAAGAAAAAGGCGGGCGTTTTGTTATCAACACAAAGACTGACGGCTGGCAGACTGTTGATCATCTGCATATTCATTTTCTTGGAGGGCGCTCGCTCGGCTGGCCTCCGGGCTGACTCGTGTTTAGATTTTTATGGCAAAGCATTAAAAATCGGATACAAAGACTAATAAGACGGTTTAAGGCAGGTTAATTATGCCGATAGAAAAACATATCAACTTTTTTGAACTTGATAAAGCGTCGCAAAAACCGGGATGCCCTCTTTGCACAATTATAAGCGACAGGGCGCATCGTTATATCGACAATACTTTATTCGAGCATATTACAAACAGGAGCTTCCGCGCTCTATTCCGCGCTGCTGGAGGGTTCTGCTCATTTCATTCGAGGAGCCTGCTTTCTTTTCGTGACGGGCTTGCGGTCGCGATTCTCAGCCGTGACATTGTCGAGGACAGAATTAACTGTTTTGAGAAAAGGCTGCCCTGGCGCCCCAAAGGACGATGCCCTGTTTGTATAGAACGGGAAAAAATAGAGCAGGAGTACCTTGATTTCTTAGCTCAATCAGGCGGCAATTCAAGCGAAGAAGAGGAGCTGCGAAATTTTTTTACAAATTCGGACGGTTTATGCGCTCCTCATTACGCAGGTCTTCTTATTACGCCTAAAGGCGCGAAAAGAAACGCGCCTGCATGGATTAAAAATTTTCAGGAGCAAAAATTTAAAACCCTTAAATTACGGCTGGATCAATTTATAGAACTATCCGCATTCGGAAGGCAAAATGAATTCGCAAGCCTAAGTGAAAAAGATAAAATGGTATGGAAGGAAGCCGCCGCCTGTTTAACCGATAATATTGAATAATTGAGGCTATTCCAAAAAACGCGAACCTTAGATGTATTAGTTGTTATTTATTTTTTCTATAATCGGAATCAACGCTTTCAATCTGACCACACGTCCGCCGCCGCCTGTTCTGTGGCGGAAGCGTTCGCCGTCATCGGCGAAAGGTACTTCTTCGCCTGAGAAAGTAGGGAAGCGTTTTTTTGACCAGTGAAGAGACGGGTCTTTTAAGGAGACTGATGTATTTGACGGATCAAAGTAAATGAACGATTCGTGTACGCCTCGTTCATGGGGAAGACCTGCGTTTGTGCATTGCAGATAACGGATTATTCCTCTTGTCATGTCGATTGACTGAATAATCGCGGAGTGTATTATAGTGCCGTCGATGTCTCTGAAAAGCATGATGTCTGCCGGGCTTAGATTTTGTATTTTATCATCTACGGCGGTAATTTGTGTGCTCCGTGAATTGTAGAAAGCCGTGCCGGCATAAAGCGATGGATTGGCTCCGCGCGGGGCTCCAAGCGCCTGAGATAACGCGCTGCCAAGATCGAGATTGCCTTGTTTCGCGATATAAGAGAGAACATGCCACACAAAGCCCGAGCAGTCAATTCCCACATAACCGATACAGTAAAGAAAATTATTAACATCGCTCTCAAGCGCGCCTCTTCCCGATGTCAATACATACGGACGATGGGGAAGACCTCTATAAGCTCCCGATTTAATGCGTGCAATTACAAAAAGATCAGTTGTAGAAGACCAGCGTCTCTCCGGCATATCGAAAATTATTACTTTTTCCCGCCCTGAAGAAAGAGATTTTATATATTTATCAAATTCTTCAGAATCAAGTATTTCTTCTATAACAGCCCAGAGCGTTTCAGGGTTTCCTTTGCCGTCTCCGACTATATGCATTTTTGATTCTAGGAGTATGTCGCGCTCCCCTGTCATTGCAAAAGGCAGGCGGATGTTCATCACCCTGCCGTCAATGATCCGTATCTTAAAGCACTGCCTGTAAGCCTCTTCGATTACCCGTTCAATTCCGTTCCCCCAAAGATGAGCCGGATCGGAAAAGGCTGCCAAGTGATCAGATTGTGCAAATAACAAAGAATAGTGAACAAAGAACAGAGAACAAAGTAATAGGCATTTTTTATACCGGAAAGGCATACTATCTCCGATTTACGGAAAAAAAACCGTACAGGTTAGAGATTGGAAGAAATGATTAAAAATTAATCGCATCCTTCTCAATATCTTTAAAATACCGGACAGTTCCGACTTTTAATTCTTCTGTTGCGTCTTCGTCACAGACAATGATTGCTTTTGGGTGCATTTGCAGGCAGGACAATGTCCATATATGATTTACGCCTTCTTCGATAACAGCTTTCAATGCGCGGGCTTTGCTTCTGCCGTTTACGATGATCATTATTTCACGGGCATCCATCACTGTTCCTACGCCGACTGTCAGCGCGGTTCCAGGCACCTTGTCAGGGTCGCCGCCGAAAAAGCGGGCGTTGGCAGCTTTTGTCTCTGAAGTTAAAGTTTTAATTCTTGTGCGGGAAGCGAGGGAAGAGCCGGGCTCATTAAAAGCGATGTGACCGTCGCTGCCCATGCCGCCTAAGAAAAGTTCTATGCCGCCTTCTTTGACGATTGCTTCTTCGTACAGTTTGCATTCCTGTTCGATGTCTTTTGCCATGCCGTCAAGGATGTGTATGGATGAGCGATCAATATCAATATGATCAAATAAATTTTCCATCATAAAATAATGATAACTTTGAGGATGATCGGCTTTTAATCCGGCGTACTCATCCATATTGAATGTGCGGACATTCTTAAACGAAAGTTTTCCGTCTTTGTGCATTTTGACAAATTCTTTGTAAATCCCAAGCGGGCTTGAACCTGTTGGAAGACCGAGAATAAAAGGTTTATTTTTCGGATAAGCGTTTATTTTATTTGCTATATATTGAGCCGCCCATCGGCTCGCTCTTTCATAATCCTGATGAATGATTAAACGCATAATTACCTCAACTTAAACCGGGTTTTTATAGATTGAATTGTAAATAAAGAAAAAACGGAATTTCATGACACCTCTAATAATAAAAAGTGAGGGCTATACCTAATACACCCTCACTATTAATTTGAGTTTTCTAATTAATTAAACCGCGCAAACAAGGCTTACCGTTTTAGGACGGACACAACCCTTTCCAGAACCTTCTTTCTGTCTAGTGGCTTTACAATGTAACTCTTGGCTCCCATCAAAAGACATTTTTTTACGATGTCTTCTTTACCTAAAGCGCTTACCATTATAACATTGGCTTGCTTGTCAAATTCTAGAATTTTTTCCAATGCGGAAACGCCGTCCATAACTGGCATGGTAATATCCAGGGTAACCAGATCGATAGTTCCATTTCCAGCCTTGTATTTTTCTACCCCTTGGGCTCCATCTGCAGCGGTATCTGCTACTTCAAAACCTTCGGATGTAAAAATCTGACCAAGCTGTTTTGCAATAAACATCGAATCATCAACAACCAGAACTCGGTATGGAACTCCCTCCGGTTTTATTCCTTCAGCGGTTTTTTCATTGATATTAGGCATATCACTCTTTGCTATCATCCGGTACGCTCCTCTGTCTTTAATATTATGGTATAATGGGAAATTAGTCAAGTATTGTTATAAGATTTTACCTTTAATTAATATTTTTCAAAAAAATAAAATTGAAGGCATTTATAAGATAAAACGGCTGTTTGGAGAATTTAATGGGGAAACCTTTATATTTAGCGCCAATGGCGGAAATAAGTCACAGAGCCTTGAGAGAATTAATTGAGGATTTTGGAGGCTGCAGCGGTTATTTTTCTGAAATGATAAGCGCAGCCGCCCTTTCAGCAGGGGGTCCTTATGAAAAATGGTACATAGATTCAGGTCCAAAGCCTGAAAAACTCGTTTTTCAGCTTGTCGGCTCTGATTTTTCGGCAATTTGCCATGCAGCAGCTCAACTTGACAGGCTGGAATGCGCAGGAATTGATATAAATATGGGCTGCAGCGCCCCTTTAATCCGAAAAACAGGCGCGGGAGCTGCATGGATGGCTTCGATTGACCGCGCCGGTCAATTAATTTCCGGCATAAGACCTCTGGTAAAACGCCGCCTCAGCGTTAAATTGCGGATTGGGTTTAAGGATGATTTTGAATACTTGGCGCGTTTCTGTAAACGCCTTGAAGACGCAGGGACAGAACTGATCACGCTCCACCCCCGGCTTGTCACGGAAAAGTTCAAACGCCTTGCCCGCTGGGACTATGTGGGCATGCTTAAAAATGAGCTGAAAATTCCGGTAGCCGGTAATGGGGATATTTCTTCAAGCGAAGAACTTGTCCGGCGCGCGGGCGGTCCCTGCGACGCGGTCATGGTTGGCAGGGCTGCGGTGAAGATGCCTTGGATTTTTTCTGAAGCGCGGGACAGAGAACAGAGAGCAGAGAGCAGAGAGCAGAGAACAGAGAACACAGAGAATTTTACAGCGGACCGCATAAACCGGAAAGACATCGGCTTACGCTTCCTGGAATTGCTTTCTATGTATCAGCCGCCGGAGTTTCATGTTTCCAGAGCGAAAAGGTTTTTTGGGTTTTTCTGCGATAACCTGAAGTGGGGGACTTTTCTGAAGAACAAGTTAAATCGCGGGAATACGCTGGCAGATATTGAGAAGGTATGGAGAGGGTATTTTGAAGAGGACAGAGAATGAGCTTTTTCCTTGTTTCTTTTTTTTTTTGATGTTATATTTGTTGTATGGATACGGAATTATTAAAAGTATTAGCGCCTTATTTTACCTCAATTCTTGGCGCAGTTGTCGCTATTGGGATAGCTATTTTTAATAATTCAAGTAAAGCAAAAAACATTCAAAAAAAGCTTTCTGAAGTTGACGATGAATTACATGATTTAAAAACAAATCATTTTTTCCATTTAGGTGAATACCTTAAAAAATTAAACGCTTTTCTGCGGCGCGGTAAGCTTATGGATGATGTCGAAAAAGCAGACATGGATTCCCTGGCTGAAGGTGTAGCAGGCAAAAAATAGCTCTGTTCATTATTATCTTCTCTGCGCTCTGTTTTGTCTTCTTTGTTCTCCGGGGCTTTTTGTCTGTTCTATATTCTCCACGATCTCTGTGTTCTCTGTTTTTTGAACAGGCAGACTGTACAGTTCCAGATTTGCGTCTAAAAAATCCGTAAATACCAATTTGCTTCCGTCAGGTGATACAGCAAGACCGGTTGGCTGGTTGCGCCCCCAGATTTTTTCCTGAAGCGATAAATCTTCCGCGCTTAGCATGTACACAGCTCCGAAATCAGGTCCCGGCCGCGTGTAGTCTTCGGGATTGTTCATGCCTCTGGAAGAAGCGAACACATAACGTCCGTCAGGAGACAGGATGATTGTATTGATATTTAATCCGACACGCGCGGAGCGAAGAAGCGCTCCAGTTGAAGCGTCAAGAATATTCACTGTTCCGCGGAGCATGTCCGATACATAGAGTTTTCCGTCATTGTAGATTATATGTCGCGTGGCTCCTGCGCCTTGTCCGAAACGGAAACGGTTTGTTATTTTGTTTTGCGTCAGGTTGACAACTACAACGAGCGGCTCATCGTAGATGGCGGTATAGATCAAATTACTGTCGGGGGAAAAAGCCATGCCCCGCGGAGTTCCTCCTACAGGAATTTTACGAAGCAGTTGTTTTGTCTCAGAATCAAAAATACTTAAATCCAGGCTTATCCAGTTAGAGACGGCTGTTATTTTTCCGTCAGGGCTTTGAGCTATTACCTTTGGAAATACGCCGTCGGTATTCAGTGAAATTTTATACTCCAACGTATCAAGATTGTATATGTGAACTTTATTTTCATGCATATTGGAAACCCACAGTTCACGGCGTCTTTCATCGCATAGAGCTTCCACAAAACCTGCGGCATTGCTGTCCGGGACGATGAGCCGCGTCTCATAAGCAAAGCCGCTTCCTGACTGCCGGAATACGTCAACCCCATGCTGACCCAGCAGTGGAACAAAAAGCCTCCGTCCGTCTGGTGAAAAATACGCGCTCTTTGGATGACTGCCGGTTCTGTATTCACCTATGAGCGCCGCCATGCCGTTTTCATTTTCCAGTTTGATGCCTACAATATTTCTTCTGACAGGCAGCACATCACTGTAGTATTCAATAGACTTGTATCCTGAAGCGCTGAAACGCAGCATCCCTGGATTTGGAATTCTGTAATAGCGGTGTCCTCCTCCGGAAGAAACAGGACTTATCAATTCATCGTTAAAATAAACATCTAAATTCGCGGGCGCGGACTTTAGCGTAAATGTTGACTGCGCCCGTAAAGCGGCTGTTTGCGCGGTTATCAGTAGAATTACTGTTAAACAAAAAAACTGCTTGTATAAAAAAAGTTTATGCGGAAATATTTTTTTCTGCGCAGAAAACTTCGCTGCGAGCAGCTGCATTAACGGCTCCTATAATAAAATAGTAATGGAATTTAATTTCCATGATTTAAGTATAATTAATAAAATTTTTTTTTCAAGATGACTGATGATTCATTTATAATCTTTGGTAATCAACGCTCTTTGTTTCCGCCGTTCTTTTTCCTTTGCGGCATAGATCTGTTTCATAGTACCGCAAAGCGAGGCAGTGCGCGGATCCAATCCTGTGTAGTACATCACCGTTGACATTGTTCCCGGTGTGGGATAAAAGTCCTGTGTTTGTTCGGGAATGAATCCTGTTTTTTTCAGATATTTCGATAATTCTTCCGCTTCTTTAATGCCCGCGCCTGGATGCGCTGATATAAAATAGGGTAAAAGGTATTGTTTTAATCCGAGCCGTTTATTGACAGCCGTAAAATCTTTTCTGAACCGTTCGTAACCGGAAGCGCCGTCCGCTCCGCCGCCGCTTGCGGCGCATTTTCCCATCGCGTCAAGTACGTTAGCTGAAACATGCTCCGGGGCGGCTTTTAACTGTCCGCTTACATGATGGCGGCATAAAGTTTCAAGAAATTCACCGCCGTGTTTTTTGTCAAGCTGTATAAAGTCAAAGCGGATACCGGAGCGGATAAAAACTTTTTTAATGCCGTCTAACTCCCTGAGAGCCTGTAAAGTTTTCATGTATGCCGTGTGATCCGCTGTTAATTTTGGACATGGAGAAGGGTACAGACATTCGCGATCCGCGCAAAACCCGCCTCTTTTTTGTTTTTCACAGGCAGACTGATAAAAATTAGCGGTCGGTCCTCCTGCATCGTGAATGTATCCCTTAAAATCTTCGTGAGCTGTAAGAGAGACGGCTTCTCTTAGCAGACTTTCTTTGCTGCGGCTTGTAACAGCCCTGCCCTGATGGCTTGTAATTGCGCAGAAAGAGCAGCCGCCGAAACACCCTCGGCTTGAAACAAGCGAGAATGAAACCTCTTTTAAGGCGGGGATGCCGCCTGCGTACATTGGATGGGCTTTGCGCGTGAAGGGGAGCTCGTAAATATGATCAAGTTCTTCCGTAGAGAGGGGCAGGGCAGGAGGATTTTGAATAACATAGCGCGTATCGTTTTTTTCTATTAACGGTTTTGCGCTTAAAGGATCCGCGTTTTGTTTTTGTATCATGAAGTGTTCAGCATAAGCGCGTAATGATATTTCGTCTTTATTTTTTACGGTTTCGTAGTCAGGAAGGCGAACCGCGTCTTTATATTTCTCTTCACCTAACAAGTTTTTCATGTCTTTTTCATGAATTCGGACGCATGTTCCTCTCTCATCTTTAATGCTGCTGATGTTTTCACCTGACTCAAGACGGCGCGCGATCTGCAGCAGCGGTTTTTCTCCCATTCCGTAAACGAGGATGTCCGCTTTTGAATCAAGCAATATTGAGCGGCGCACGGTATCAGACCAGTAATCGTAATGCGCGAACCGTCTCATGCTTGCTTCGATTCCTCCGATGATAACAGCAGTCTTTGATTGTTTAATTTCTTTGTATGCGCGTCTGATTCCCTCAACATATACCATAATCGCGCGATCGGGACGCTGTC
>JGI24695J34938_10001740_pt1 | contig 18007 bp, 17 predicted proteins | sample TergutCo191P3_FD_34938 | JGI IMG/M metagenome (IMG submission 34938)
ATTTTACATTAGGCTTGGACGTTTATAACTTTCCAATAATTCCGGCAAAGTTAAAGGATTTTACCCGGTATACAGGGCAAATCGGCAGTGACGAACCATTTAATATTTTTGGCGATGAAGACTTACTAAGCATTCTTTTTGGAGATGATGAGATGAGTCTTGACCCCGAATTTGGCGTCGCTGAAAAAGTTAAAGAAATTTATCGTCCGATAAAAGTGCAGCTATGGGCGGACTGGAAACCATTCGGTCAGATATTAACTTTTACGCCTGTCGGCGGCGTTTCAATACAAAGAACCGGCTTTGGCGATGAAGTTACTTTTGATTTCTTAATAAATTACGGAATAAAAGCGCGTCTTGATCTGGGTAATATTTTTATTCTGTCTTTTGGCACAGGCTATTTTGACAAAGTCTGGAAAAACAATCTGGATATCGCGTTAAACTTCAGAGTTCTGGAAATTAATGTCGGTTTAGATTTACGCGCGCTTGAATTTCTTGAAAGCTGGAAGGGCGCTGGAGCGGGCGTAAGCGTAGGATTAAAATTCGGCTGGTAACGTTATTCAAAATTTAGAATATTACTGAAATATTTTTATTTAAATCTTATTAACTTAGATTGTTTTTGCAGTCTCAGTTTTTTTTAACGTACGGTTTTTAAGGCCACACCGGAACAGAAAGTTCCGAGGAAAACGGATTTATTTTCTTAAAGTCGGGCAGCCAGTCATTTCCTGTTACAAGTTCCTGACAGAAACCGTCCTCTATTTCATATTCTTTTAACCAGTACAGTACCGCGTCAAATTCCGCCTGCGATAAATAATTTTCCGGCATTTGTCTTTTTCTGTTTGGAACCGGCGTGTATTGCGTCATTAATGAAAGCTGAGCGTGTTTTTTCGCGTTATCTGCAAACCAGCGCAGCACTTCTTTTGTTGAGTCAATATATCCCGGCAATATTAAATGGCGTATAATAATCATGTTCTCGCACGATTCGTTTTTTTTATTTCTGGTTTTAAGGTTTTCGATCATTTTTAAAATTGAAGCTGCCGCCGTCTCGGGATAATCAGGCGCGTTAAAGAATCTGCCCGAGATATTTTTATCAAGCGTTTTTAAATCAGGAAGATAAATATCGGCATAATCGCGCAGCATTTCTACCGCTTGCGGGCTTTCATACGCGGAACAGTTCCAGAGGATAGGTAAATTGACGCCCAGTTTTAGCATAGCATTAAATCCGTCAATAAGAGCGGGAATCGCGTGGCTTCCGGTCACTATATTAATATTTTCTGCGCCCTTATCGCAAAGCAGCTTGCAAATCCCGGCGAATTCTTCCGCTGATACCGTTTTTCCGAGACTTTGGCTTCCGTTTTCATTTTGCGATATCTGATAATTTTGGCAAAATGAGCAGCCTAAGTTACAACCGCTTACAAAAATTGTGCCTGAACCGCCTGTTCTGACTAATGGCGGCTCTTCTCCGTAGTGAATAACCGCGGCTCCGATTCTCAGAGCAGATGTCTCGCCGCAATAGCCGATTTCCCCAATTTCGCGGTTAACTCCGCAGTTTCTGGGGCATAAATTGCAAAATTTGGTGTCAGTCACTATAACATTTTGTTATGGTGTCAGTCACTTTGCAACTAAAAAAGGCGTTGCGTGTCCTAAAAAATATACCTCTTGACAAATCTATCAAATATGTAAATATTAGGAGTATGACAAATATTCAATATTTGTCATGGAAAAGTATGGCAATTGAAATTATTGGAACCGGTAAAGCGTTACCGCGGAATAAAATTAGCAATAATGATTTAGCGGAAAAAATTGATACGAACGATGAATGGATCAGATCCCACACAGGGATAGGGTACAGGTACATAGCCGAAGAAACTGTCGCCGCGAGCGATTTAGCTGTCGAAGCGGCTAAAAACGCCCTTGCGATGGCTGCAGGTTACCTCGGTGCAGACCCTGCGCAAAGAGATTTCGCGGCTGCACAAGCGGCTAAAACTATAGATTTCATTATCGTCGCGACAATTACATCTGATTATGTCGGCTTTCCTTCTACAGCGTGTATCGTGCAGGATAAAATCGGCGCAATCAATGCTTCTGCGTTTGATATTTCCGCTGCCTGTACCGGCTTTGTGTATGGGCTTGAAACTGCGGCCGGCCTTTTAAGTATCCGTACCGGACGCAGACGGGCGCTCGTTATCGGAGCGGAGGTTTTAAGTAAAATTTTAAACTGGAACGACAGAGGATCATGCGTTTTATTCGGCGACGGTTCAGGCGCTGTGGTTGTTGAAAAAACCGAGTCGCAGGGGAATACAGGCCTTGTTCATTCGCTTTTATACGCCGACGGCTCAGGACGCGAAAGTATTTATATACCGCGCGGCGGTACGCGTAATCCTTTTAAAAAGGGCGAAGTAATCGACACAGGCGTCTGCGTTGAAATGAACGGGCAGGAAGTTTATAATTTCGCCGTTAAAGCAATAACTGACACGCTGGAATCGCTCATGAATGCATGGAATATCGGGATTGATGATATCAGCAGAATTGTACCGCATCAGGCGAACGCGAGGATTGTTCAGGCAGCTTCAAAAAGGCTTGGGATTCCGCTTGAAAAATTTTATTTGAATATTGAGGAATACGCCAACACTTCATCGGCGTCGATCCCGATTGCGTTAGACGAAATGAACCGCTCAGGTCTTTTAAAGAAAGGCGATTTAATTCTTACTGTAGGATTCGGCGGAGGCCTTACCTTCGGCGGAAATATTATTTACTGGTAATTTTGAATTTGATTTGATGTTTTATTTGGAGAATATATTTTGAAGAAATACGCATTTCTGTTTCCGGGGCAGGGAGCGCAATATTCCGGCATGGCGGTTGATTTGCTTTCCTGCGAAAAAGTAAAAAAACTTTTTGACACAGCTTCCGGGATTTTAGAAAAAGATATTAAAACGCTTCTTCAATCAGACGCGGAAACACTTAAACGCACCGACGTTTCACAGCCTGCGATAACCGCGGCAAATCTTGCGGCCGCCGCTTTTCTTGGCGAGAAAGGAATTTTCCCGTCAGCCTGCGCCGGTTTCAGTCTTGGTGAATATTCTGCGCTTGTCTGCGCGGGAATCATTGATGCTGCGGATTGTTTCCGCCTTGTAAAAGCAAGGGGCGAAATTATGCAAAAAACTGCCGATCGATTAACCGGCGGTGATTCCGCGCCCGGTATGGCGGCTGTTGTCGGCCTTGATCCTGAATTCGCGCAGAATTTAATCAGCAAATGGAGAGAGTTCTCTGATTCCGCCGAAAGACTTGAAGATTTATTTGCAGCTAACATCAATTCGCCCAGGCAGCTTGTTATAAGCGGCGCGGCTTCCGCGTTATCTGAAGCCGAAAAACGCTTTAAGGAAGCGGGAGCAAAGCGCGTAATACGCCTTAAAGTAGCAGGACCGTTTCATTCGCCGTTAATGGAAGACGCGCAAAAAGAATTTATGCCCGTTCTGGAAAAAATCAATTTTAATGATCCCGCAATTCCTGTTTTTTCCAATGTTACGGGCAAATTAATTTCTTCGGGATCGCAGGCAAAACAGCTTGCGGCATTGCACATAACAAGCCCTGTCCGCTGGACAGACGAGGAAAAAGCTATTGCAGCTAACGGTATTGACGCTTGTCTTGAAGTAGGCCCCGGTAAAGTTTTACAAGGGTTATGGACAGACTCAGGCAGTGAAATTCCGGTTTACGCTGCCGGCACATTGGAGGATATAAAAAAATTATGAGACTAAACGGAAAAAAAGCTTTGGTTACAGGCGCTTTAAGGGGAATCGGGAGGGCAGTTACAGATTTATTTATCGCCGAAGGAGCGGAGGTTTGGGGAATTGGACGAAATGCGCCCGATGATTTGGATTCAAGAATCGAAACATCAGGCGGAAAACTTCACTGGGTTCAGATGGATCTAGGCGAATTAAGCGCAATAGACAGCGCAATAGAAAATCTTATTAAGGAATCACGCGGTTTTGATATTGTCGTAAACAACGCCGGCATTACAAAGGATAATTTATCTTTCAGAATGTCGATGGAAGAGTGGCAGAAAGTAATCGATGTAAATCTTTCCGCGGCGTTTTTTATTTCACGCACAGCCGCAAGAGACATGATAAAAAAAAGATCGGGTTCTATTATAAATATGTCGAGTGTTATCGGCATTCACGGAAACGGCGGACAGGCGAATTACGCCGCGAGCAAGGCAGGTTTAATCGGCGTAACAAAGAGCCTTGCGGGCGAAGTCGCGGGCCGGGGAGTGCGCGTTAACGCTGTCGCTCCGGGTTACATTGATACAGATATGACGGCTGTTCTGCCGGACACCGTTAAACAAAAAATTCTTGATGTTATTCCGATGAAACGGATTGGAAAATCCAGTGATATCGCTCATGCGGTTTTGTTTCTCGCTTCTGATGAATCATCTTATATTACAGGGCAGGTTCTGCCCGTTGACGGCGGAATGTTTTTCTAGGAGTAATGAATGAAAAAGAAAGTTGTTGTAACCGGAATGGGAATAATTTCACCTATCGGAAATAATGTCGAAGATTTCTGCGCTTCTCTTAAAGCGGGAAAAAGCGGAATTGGAAAAATTACTTCATTTGATACAACCGGTTTTGACGTAACGATAGCAGGGGAAGTAAAAGATTTTGATCCCGGTATTTGGATTGATAAAAAAGAAGCGCGGAAGATGGCGCGCTTTACTCAGTTTGCCGCCGCGGCTGCGGCTCAGGCTCTTACTGACGCGGGTCTTATGGGCGAGATAAACAATGAAGGAAAACGACCTGTTAAGTGCAACGCAGAGAGAACCGGCATTGTTATCGGAAACGGCATCGGCGGATTTGAAATAATTTCCGAATCGCATAAAAAACTTTTTTACGACGGCCCAAAAAGAATGCTTCCTTTAACTGTTCCGATGATGATACCGAACGAAGCGGCGGGAAATGTATCGATGCTGTTCGGCACAAAGGGGCCTGCTTATACGCAGGTTACAGCGTGCGCCGCCGGAACCGACGCGTTAGGACAGGCATTGGATTTAATCCGCAGCGGAAGATGTGATGTTGTTATTTCAGGCGGCACCGAAGCTGTTATCATTCCCTTTTCTGTCGGCGGCTTTCAGATGCTTAAAGCGCTTTCTGTTAAACGCTGCAATGAACCGGAAAAAGCCTCCCGCCCGTTCGACGCTGACCGGGACGGATTTGTAATAGGAGAGGGATCAGGCATACTGATACTGGAAAGCGAGGAGCACGCTAAAACGCGGGGTGCTAAAATACTCGCGGAGTTGGCCGGATACGGAGCCTCGGCTGATGCGTTTCACATAACGTCCCCGGATCCGCAGGGTAACGGAGGAGCAGCCGCGATTAGAAACGCGCTCGCGGACGCCGGGTTTAAAGGAGAGGAAATTCAATATTATAACGCGCACGGAACATCAACAGAAATTAACGATCCTACAGAAACAAAAATGATTAAAAAGGCGTTCGGTGATCACGCGTATAAATTAAAGATATCAAGCACAAAAAGCATGCACGGTCATTGTATCGCAGGCGCGGGCGGCATAGAAGCAATCGCCTGTATCCTTGCAATGCGTGACGGTTTTTTCCCGCCTACCATCAATCTTGATAATCCCGATCCTGAATGTGATCTGGATTATGTGCCTAATAAAACGCAGTACGGTGAAATTAACGCCGCCGCTTCCGGCTCGCTTGGTTTCGGCGGACATAACGGAGTAGTGATATTTAAAAAATATAAACAATAAAGCTGCAAGGAATGTTAAATGAAAGATGAAATAGAAAAACTGCTGCCGCACCGAGATCCGTTTTTATTTGTAGACGAGATTATTGAAGCAAGCAAAGAAAAAATCACCGCAAAGCGTTTATTCAATGAAAATGAATATTTTTTTAAGGGACACTTTCCGGAATACCCTGTAGTACCCGGAGTTATCCTTGTTGAAACAATGGCTCAATCAGGCGGCGCGGGACTGCGCAAGCTCGGCATACTAAGCGATGACGCGCTGTTTTTTTTCGCAACTGTCGATAAGGTAAAGTTCCGCCGTCAGGTCCGCCCGGGAGACGAAGTCCGTCTTGAAATTGAGATTCTGCGCGTATCACCGAAAATGATCAAACAGCGCGGCACCGCGTATGTCAGCGGTGAAATTGCCGCGGAAGCCGAGTGGATGTGCCTTGTCGGGAATAAATAATGGAGTGTCAGGAAATTGCGGCTCCTCGATTCGATATTTCTGAACAACGAATATAAATTTTAAGAGGTATAAAAATGTCAATAAAACCAATGATACGCAATAATATATGCTTAAACGCGAATCCGGACGGGTTTGCGCCTAACGTTCAAAAACAAATTGAGTACGTTAAAAAGAATTTAAAAAAAGAAAACGGCGCGCCGGTGATGGTTCTTGTTGTGGGCTGCTCGAACGGTTACGGACTTGCAAGCCGTATCTGCGCAGGGTTCGGGTACGGCGCCGCGACTGTCGGCTTATCCTATGAAAATGAGCCCACAGATAAAAGAACGGGAACGCCCGGCTATTATAATAATATTGCTTATGATGAAAAAGCGGCAAAGGCAGGAATTGTTTCTGTTACTTTAAACGGCGACGCGTATTCTGATGAAATGAAAATAAAAACGGCGGAAGCTGTTAAAGAAGCAGCAAAAAAAGCCGGCATTCCTGAAAAAATTGATTTATTTGTTTATTCGCTTGCGTCTCCTGTAAGAACGGATCCAAAAACAGGCGTTATGTACAAATCCGCGATTAAGCCCATAGGCACCGCTTTTTCCGGCAAGACGTTAAACGTAATGGACGGAACTTTCAGCGCGGCCAATGTAGAGCCTGCGTCTGAAGAAGAAATCGCTTCAACTATAAAAGTTATGGGAGGCGAAGACTGGGAACTTTGGATGGACGCGCTTAATGACAAAGGATTATTCTCGCCTAAGACATGCGCTGTTGCGTATACTTACATAGGGCCTGAATCCTCGTGGGCTATCTATAAAAACGGAACAATCGGAAAAGCAAAAGAAGATCTTGAACGCGCCTGCCGCGATATAAATAAAAAATACGGCTCAAATATCCGCGGCGCGTGGGTGTCTGTAAATAAAGCGCTTGTTACGCGATCAAGCGCGGTGATTCCGACAATTCCGCTTTATATAACCTGCCTTTTTAAAGTAATGAAAGAGATGAGACTGCATGAAGGATGCGTAGAACAGATTGTGCGTCTTTACCGCGACAGGCTTTATACAGCGGATTGTAATGTTCCCGCAGACAGCGAAAACCGTATCCGTATTGACGACTGGGAAATGCGAAGCGATGTTCAAAAAGCGGTCGAAGAAAAAATGAAGAAAATAACGCCCGAAAATGTTTTTGCCGAAACCGATATCATGGGATTCAGACAGGATTTTCTTGAGGCTCATGGTTTTAGCGCCGAGGATTTAAATTAATCGGCTGATATGAACTTATATAAAGGAAAATTATTTTTCCGGTTAAAAAATATTAAGAGGTAATTTTATGGATGAAAAATTTATTTTATCAATTGTTGATAAATTTAACTCCTCGCAAATAGCGGAGCTTGATTTTTGCAGTGGGAGCTCGCATTTGATTTTGCGAAAAGAAAGCGCGTTTAAACACGCAGATGCGAATTCGGCGGATTATGCGAAAAATACCGCTATTATAACCGGCATTGAAACAGCGACAGCGCTGTCTTCCGCGCCGCAGGCTCAGACTGTCCGCCTCGGGATTTCAGCTAACGTTGATGAAGAAAAAACATATAAGGCGGCGCAAGGCGAAAAAATTACGAGCCCGATAGTGGCGACTTTTTATTCGTCTCCAAACCCTGACGCTCCGCCGTTTGTAAAAGCCGGAACAAAGGTTAAGGCAGGGCAGACTTTGTGTATTCTTGAAGCGATGAAAATGATGAATCACCTTGAAGCTGAGTTTGACTGTGAAGTTATCGAAGTTCATGCGTCAAGCGGAGAGCTTGTTGAATACGGACAGGAAATTTTTACAGTTAAAAGAAATTAAGGAGAGTTTTTTGCCTTCTTTAAACAAATCAAACGGAAAAGTAAAACGAATTCTTATCGCCAATCGCGGAGAAATCGCGGTGCGTATTATCCGCGCGTGCCGCGAAATGGATATTCAAACTGTGGCTGTTTATTCTTCCGCTGACAAGGACAGTCTTCATGTGCGGCTCGCTGACAATGCGGTTTGCATAGGACCGGCTCCTTCCTTGCAGAGTTATCTTAAGATGGATAATATTATTATGGCGGCGATACACACAAACTGCGAAGCTATACATCCGGGTGTGGGGTTTTTATCCGAAAACGCAGCCTTCGCGCGGCTTGTGCGAAATAACGGAATTGTGTTTATAGGGCCTGATCCCGAAGTAATCGAATTGTTAGGTGACAAGGTAAAGGCGAGGGAAACGGCGCAGAGATTCGGACTTCCGGTTACGCCTGGAACAGGCGCTGTTGCAGCTAACGATAAAAAATCGGCTGAAGAAATAAAAAAAATCGGCTTTCCGGTAATAATAAAAGCCGCTTCGGGCGGCGGCGGCAAAGGAATGAGAATTGTCCGGAAACCTGAAGATCTTGCCGAAAACATCGCGCTCGCTAGCCGCGAAGCAGAATCAAATTTCGCTGATGGTACTGTTTTTATAGAAAAATATCTTGAAAATCCGCGGCATGTAGAGCTTCAGATACTCGCGGACGGCCGCGGAAACGTTGCTGTTCTTGGGGAGCGCGACTGCACTGTGCAGAAAAATCACCAAAAATTGATCGAAGAAAGTCCATCGCCGGGAGTGACAGATAAAATGCGGCAGGCGATGGCCGCGGGCGCTGTGCCGATGTTCAGGGAATTGAAATACCGAGGAGCGGGTACTATAGAATTTCTTGCGGAAGGCGATTCGTTTTACTTTATGGAAGTAAACGCGCGCGTTCAGGTGGAACATCCTGTCAGCGAGTATATTACAGGCGTTGATATTATAAGAGAGCAGATTCTTGCATGTACAGAAGGGCGCATGGAAATTAAACCTGATAAAATAAAATTAAACGGCTGGTCAATTGAGTGCAGAATCAACGCTCTGACTCCAGGAAAAATCACCCGGCTGGAAATTCCCGGAGGCCCGGGCGTGCGTTTTGACTCATTTATTTATAACAGCTGTGTAATTCCGCCGCATTATGATTCAATGATCGCGAAATTAATCGTTTTTGATATTGACAGAAAACATGCTCTCGCCAGAATGAACAGGGCGTTACGCGAATTAATCATTGAAGGAATTAAAACAAATACGGAAAAACAAATGATGATCATTAATCATCCTGTGTTTAAAAAAGGCGTATTCGGAACAGCATGGTTCAGCGAAGAAGAAAAAAATTTTGATATATTAAAGGATTAGTAAAATGACAGATAACAAAGATTCAAACTGTCCGAAGTGCGGCATTCCTTACGATGAAAAAAAAGCGAACTCCGCTTTAAATACATGTCCGGGATGCGACATGCACTACAGAATGGAGCCGATGGAGCGGATAGCGTATATTGCAGACAAAGGAAGTTTTTCGGAATTTTCCGCGGGTTTAAGTTCTCTTAATCCTATTGATTTATTAGGTTATGAAGAAAAACTTTCTGTCGCGGAAGAAAAAGCGCGGATGAAAGACGCGGTTATTACAGGCACTTGTAAAATCGAAGGAAAGCCCGTAATTCTCGCGGTTATGTCTTTTAATTTTATGGGCGGTTCAATGGGATCTGTTGTGGGCGAAAAAGTAAGCCGCGCTCTTTTAAAAGGCGCAAAAGAAAAAACGCCTGTTTTAATTTTTACTACATCGGGAGGCGCAAGAATGCAGGAAGGGATTTTTTCGCTCCTGCAGATGGCCAAAACATCAAGCGCGGCCGCGGAGTTAGCCGGAGCGGGAATACCGTATTTTGTTGTGCTTTGTGATCCGACAACAGGAGGCGTTACGGCATCATTCGCGATGTTAGCTGACATTATAATAGCCGAGCCGGGCGCGTTAATCGGTTTTGCAGGTCCTCGTGTAATAGAAGGAACAATAAGACAGAATCTTCCAGAAGGATTTCAGCGGGCGGAGTTTCAGCTGCAAAAAGGTTTTGTCGATATAATCGTCGCGCGAAAGGATCAGCGAAAAACAATATCGGCTTTAATCGATCTTCACAGCGGGAGTAAAACATGAGTAAACAGGAAATGAATAATATTGAATCAAAAATCCTTGAACTTAAAAAATTGTTAAAAGATACCGGCATCGAAGCCGGTGATGAAATTACAATACTTGAAGAAAAAATTAAATCAAGATCAAAGCCTGAGTCTGTCTGGAAACAGGTAGAACTTGCGCGTCACCCCGAAAGGCCTTACGCGATGGATTATATTACAAGAATATTTGACAATTTTATTGAGCTTCACGGCGATCGTTATTATGGCGATGATCCCGCGATTATCGGAGGGCTTGCTTTTCTTGGTTCGCGCCCGGTAACAATTATCGCCAATCAAAAGGGGCGCACCCTTAAAGAAAATGTTTTCCGCAACCACGGAATGGCGAACCCTGAAGGTTACCGTAAAGCGCTGCGCCTTGCCAAAGAAGCGGAAAAATTCCGCCGCCCTGTTATAACTTTAATCGATACGGCCGGCGCATATCCGGGACTTGAAGCGGAAGAGCGCGGCATAGGAGAGGCAATTGCGCATAACTTGCGTGATTTTTCACAGCTGTTAACTCCCGTTATCTGCATAATAATCGGGGAAGGAGGATCAGGAGGAGCGCTGGGACTTGGAGTGGGAGATAAAGTATATATGCTGGAAAACGCGATTTATTCGGTGATCAGCCCGGAGGGCTGCGCTTCGATTCTTCTGAGGGACGCTTCAAGAGCAAAAGACGCGGCGGCGATGCTGCGCATAACGTCAAAAGACCTTCTTGATTTTAAAGTTATAAACGGGATAATTCCCGAACCTCGGGGAGGCGCTCATACCGATCCGAACTGGACAGCAAATGTTATAAAAGAAATTTTAATCAAAGATTTAAACGACATCTGCACAAGAAATCCGGAAGTTCTGGTGCGTTACAGAAATCAGAAGATAAGAAAAATCGGCCACTGGAATGAAATTTCGGAAGGTGTTTAAAGACGCGCGTTTCGCGGACTGAAAAACTGGAAACCGCAAAGAAACCGGCAGAAAAAATCAATTTCCATAAATTCCTTTTAACTGAAGCTTTTCTAAAACTTCAGCTTTTGGGAAAGCTGCCTTTGATTTCAACTGTTAATTAAAATATTTTCAACTAATCCTTTTTCGTTTAACGCAAAAAATTCAGCGCATAAAGGCTCGCCTTCGGGACATTCAACAACAGCGAATGTTGACCCTATATTACTTCTTGGCTGTCCGACGCTTCCGGGGTTAATAAATGATATACCTTCAATATTTTTAAAAAATGGGACATGAATGTGGCCGAATAAAACTGTATCAGCGTCATTATTTTTTACCGCCTCCAGAAGAACATGATGACCTGAATATAAATTGTGTTTATGTCCGTGACACATATAAAACCGGTGTTCTCCAAAATTAAAAACCGCGGCATCCGGCAGTTGTATGCCATAATCATTATTTCCGCGGACAAGTTTCCAGTCGCTGTAAAACCCTGCCGTTTCCGCCGCTTTATGAAGATCGGGAAAACCGTCGCCGAGATACGCGCACGCTAAAATTGTTCCTTTTGGAGGTATTAATTCTTTTGCCCAGCTAAAAACCGCTGTCAGTGCCGGTACATTGCCGTGCGAGTCGGAAATTACAAGAAGTTTTTTTCCGGGAGAAGCTTCGCCGGATATCTCATTCATAGTTTATTTTACTATAATTTGCCGGATTTTTTAACAGCCAGATACTTGTTTATTAATGCAGATGAAATTTGCGACGGGGAAGTTTCCAGAATAAGAAGCCCTGAATGTTCCCACTTACGGTACAAGCGGCGGCGGTTTGCAAGATACGAATATGCCGCCGCAGATTGAAGTATCTCATCATCGGCTTTTTTTTCTTGCGCTTTTCCCGCGAAAGGTTCTCCGGATGCAAGTTGGTAAAGAGATTCCTCATGAAAACTAACCATTAAAAGAAGATGACGCTGATTAATGCGCGGAAGAATCCATGAAAGTGATTCGCCGTCTTCTTCGCGGAAATTGCTTATCAAAATTATAAAACTTCTTTTATGAAGATGATTCAGCGTATTTTCCATCGCTTTAAAAGGCGATGACGGAACCGGAGCGCTGTGAAGATCGTAAAGCGAATTCATTAAATTATTATACGCGCTCATTCCTTTGCGTGGAGGTATCCAAATATCGTGCGCTCCGAAACTTGCGGCTCCCGCTGAATCTCCGTGTTTAAGCGCGGTGAATGAAAGCAGAAGCATTGCTTCAAGAGCGCTGTCAAACTGGTAATCAGGAAGCCTGTAGCCCGAATCTATTATTAATAAAATCTGCTGATCCTGTTCTTCCTGATAATTTCTGACAATTAGCTTTGGATTTCCTTCCAGATTTTTACACCTGCTTGTCGCGCGCCAGTCAATCGATCTGATTGAATCACCTTCCTGATAATCTCTTAGACTTTCAAATTCCATTCCATGTCCGCGCATGCGAATTTGCTTTGTTTCGCCTTTCTCGGGGTTTGCGTTAAGCTTAACGCCGCTTGCAAGCTGCTTGAAATTGGGATATGTCCGCCCCTCGCTGGTTGTATCATGCGTTACGCGCAAACGCCAGAAACGAAGCGTTGATCCCATCATAAATTCCGCGCCCTTGAACGCCCACTGTCCGCGCTGCTGAGGAGTTATGCTGTACTCAAAGATAAGACTTCCTGAATTAATAAAAGTTTTTCTTGCAATTTTATCTTGGCACAGCTTTACGGGAAAAATATCCGTTTTCATTATATCGGGGTATAAATCGAAAAGCTGAATCGAGCCTGAAAGCAATAAACCTTTATCGCGTTTTATTATCAGCTTTACCTGCGCGCTTTGATTCTGCGCAAGGGACGCTGAGATTTCCCTTTCTGTTTTTAATCTGTCGCATAAAAGCAGAAGGAATAATAAATCAATTATTAAAAACGGAATCAAAGCCGCGCCTGTTAACAGCCAAATCATTACAATGCCGTTAAAGAAAAAAGCAAAACAACCCAGAACAAGATAGAAAAGCGAGAAAATAAAAAATGTTCTGCCCGGTATTAAAAATCCCGGGCGTTTATTTTCAATTTTCCTCACTCTTTATTCCTTTTGGCGCTTCTGTCTTCTTTAAAATATTTTCGATAACGCGCCTTGCGCTGTGTCCTTCCAGTTCGCTTTCCGCGGAGAGAGTCAGCCGGTGGGAGAGAACGTCCTGCGCTACCGCTTTTACATCATCGGGAAGAACAAAGCTCCTCCCCTGAAGCAGCGCGCGTCCCCGCGCGCATCGTATCAGCGCGAGGCTGCCTCTTGGCCCTGCTCCTGTTTCAACCGCCTGAGAATTTCTAGTCGCCTGTGTTATGCGCACAGCATAATCAGTTATCAGCGGATCAATCCGCAGTTTTGACGCAATATTCCTGATCTCGCTGAATTCCTGCGCGTTCAGCACATTATTTACTTCATCTATGGATAATTCCGCGCCTGAGTTTCCGTTTAAAACTTTGGTCACCATTATTTTTTCTTCGTTTATGTCCGGATAATCCGCAATTACTTTCATTAAAAAACGGTCTTTCTGCGCGTCGGGGAGAGGATAAGTTCCTTCATGCTCAAACGGATTTTGAGTCGCCAATACCATAAACGGAGAGGGAAGCCTGTGATTTTCTCCGTCAAGCGTTACCTGAAACTCCTGCATTGCCTCAAAGAGAGCGGCCTGTGTTTTAGCGGGAGCGCGGTTAATTTCGTCTGCGATTAAAAAATTGGTAAAGACAGGGCCTTTGCGCGTAACAAAGTTTCCCGTAACGGTATCCAGCATAATGTTTCCGGTTATATCAGCGGGCATTAAATCGGGAGTGAACTGCACTCTTTTTGAATTTCCTGTAATTGTTTTTGCAAGACACCGGACAAGCAGCGTTTTTCCAAGACCCGGCACTCCTTCGACAAGAAGATGCCCGCCTGCGATTAAAGTGATTAACGCGTTTTCTACAAGCTGTTTTTGTCCGATAAATGATTTTGCAATCTCATTTTTAATTTTTTCAAGTTTTTCATAAGATGATTGAACCTTTTGAGACTCTTTGTGTTCTTCCGGCAGCGTTTCCCGCGGCGTGTTAAGATATTCGCTTTCCATAAATCTTCTCCTGTGCTGTTTTAATTTCGTTTACTATATCTTTATAATCGTATAATTTTTCTTTAGTATTTTCTTCATTTCTTATTTGTTCGCGTTGATATATATTTAAATAATAATCTAAAGAATGATGTTTTTTTAAAAACTGGATTTCTGCGTTAAAACGATCGTTTATAGATCTGGATACGTTTATTTTTTCTTTTGTTAGTAGTCCAAATACGGGAATTACCATCCAAAATCCGATTATCAATAAAGCGGCGGCGGAAATAATAACGGGAATTAAATTTCCTTTTTCAAAAATTGCCGCGAATAACGGAGTATATGAAGTTCCGTCCATTTGGCGTACAAACAGAATCCCTGTATTATATGCCTCCGGTCTGCCTCCTGTTAGCTGCCACGCAAGATCCGCGTTTGATTCTCTTATTAAACTGTAATTATACATAAATACCGGCATGCCTAAGACAGTAAGAGATCCGTCTCCGATTATGATCTCCGCAAGCCTTGTAATGCCGTTAATATCTTTTATCAGATAAAAATCTTCTTCATTTTCTATTTTTAAAGAAGTCCTAGTTTGAAATACAGGATATTCTGTTTTGTCAGGTTCATCATTAACCGAATCGTCTTTTTCATTTTCTATTATTTCTTTAATATCCGTATCGTCTTCATATTCAACAGCTCTGTTTAAAGGAGTTATAACAGGCTGATTATATTCTGCGGTTATTCCGAAACTGCCAAGAAAACCGGAAAGATTTTCATTTATTGAATTATTTGAAAGATCAAGACATAATACAAAATTACCGCCGCGTTCGATCCATTGTTTTATTCCGTCAGTAGTACGCCAGTTAAACGCCGTGGACTGTACAATTATTACTTTTTCTGTTATTTCCGCCAGCCTTGATGAGTTAAACGAAACTTCGTACCTTATGTTATGGCCTGTTTCTTTAAGCCATAGTTCCATAGCATGATAAAGATTAACCAATGCTTCACGGGACGGGTCGATGTATCTGTTTCTTTTATAGATTTCAAGATAATTATAAGCAAAAAACCCAAGAATTATAAAAAAGAAAATAACCGCGGCGATAATAATTAATCGTTTATTCATTGCGTGTTCCCGGTTTGCCGGAGGCTGCTAAAGACATGCAGAAATTTAAGGCTTCATCAAATTTTCCGTCAGACGGAACATGCCCCGCGTAAACAAATAGTATCCATGTTTTTATTAATTTTATTATAATCACCGCTTGCGCTTGAAGCGGCGTAACAGGCGATGAAGCATTTTGTAAATTCAACGCAATATCGGAATTATTTCCCACAGTCTTTTCTATAAGATCGGCGCAATCGTTTTCTGTTGCGTTCGCGGGAAAAATTACGCCAGTGTATAACGACCATAATTGAATTGAAGCCGCAGTGCAGTAACCCCACGCAAGGCGAAGTTCTCCCTGTTTATAAAAATTAGCGGCCTTTTTCAGAAGTAATTCAGGATCTAATGAATGATTAAAATTAATAAAACTTTCTAAATGATTTTTTTCTTTTGTTTTTTTTCTTTCTGTATTTTTGTACAGATTAAAAAGCAGAAAAATTAATAAAGCGGTAATTATAGAAATTAAGAATAATCTGAGCATATACGCGAAAATCCGCTGAACGCGGGTTAATTGATCACTGTCTATGCTGATTTCATCTTCATTGCCGGAATTATTTTTAAAACGAATGCCCCATGTTTCTTCTACGCCGCCGAATTCCGGGGATTCAAGAATTTTATTTAACGTTTCTATAGGCGCTTTATTTAACGGTTCCTGATTATAAAGATCATCAGCGTGTGATACCGCTGGCATTGTGAGAAACATTAAAAGAAAAACAGCTAAAGCCGCGTTTTTTACGGTTTTAAATTTTTCCGCGATATTTTTAAAAATTATTTCTATATCCCAGCCTTCTGTTTCTGTTCGGCTGTTGATATAAAGGCTAAAACCCATGCATACATAAATTGATTCAACAAGAATTAAATCGGCGCACCATGCTGAAAATAATAAAATTTCAAGATATTTTATGTTGTCCAGTATTAAAACAATCTGTCCTGTTACTAAGTCAAAAATTGATATAAAAAATACCGCCGCGCCTGTAAGAAGAGCGGCTTCAACAGCCATTCCCCAGATTGTTAAAAAAACACAAAACAAGAGTCCGCCTTTTTCAAGGTTTTTTTTTCGTTCTTTATACTTAGCCTGAGAATTTATATTTGTTTCAAGAACACGAACCGGCATCATTGCGCTTCGGTAAGGTGTGAAACGCCGCCATAAAAGGTCTCCTATAAGCCCTCTTTTAATTGTTTTGCCAAGGCCGCGTAAAAGCTGTTTTAATTTCGCGTGCTGATCAAAAAATCGTATTGATATAACATGTAAAATTAATCTGTCGAACAATGGCTTTAATAACCAGATAATGATCCACGAAAGATATCTGTAATTATCAGGCAGTATAACGCGGAGTATAATTGCGAATAACGCGAAAGGAACAGCGAAAAACGGAATAAAAGCGGAAAAATTCTTCCGCCAGATTAATAGTCCCGCGTCAGAAGCTTCTCTTGAATCTTTACGCAGTTGAGTTTCGTTAAAAGGCAGTTTCATTTTTCTTCCTGTCTTTTTCAACGCCGCTACCTGCGTTTTGCATGCTGTTTTGTCCGCGCATGCTATCTTGCCTGCGTACACTGTTTAAGCTGCGAATTCTACCCGCTAACAGAAAATATAATAATACAAGAACCCAAAGAGATATGCCTGTTCCAACGCGCAGTTGTATCGGGAAAAGATGTTTTGATGACCAAAACGCTTCTATAACGGCTGCGATCACAAGCATAAGAGCGCTCCCTGCGATTATAGGAAACGCGTCTTGTCCCGCTTTTTTAACTGAGGCTCCGCGGCTTAGGCCTTTTGTGACAAAGAAACGGTAACCAAGAAGAAGCCCGGCGTATGCGCTGAATATAATTGCGTTCAGTTCAAAGGCTCCGTGGGCGATTATAAACGGAAAAAATGTGACGGCAAAACCTGAGTTTATTAAATGTCCGGCGACAATTCCCAGAAATCCTGCGTTAACGCAAAGAAAAAAAAGACTGCCAAGACCTGCGAAAATTCCGCCCGAAAAAATCCTGAACGCGATCGATATATTATTGTAAATATAATAGCCGAACATATCGGCGTCGTTTGTAATATCGCGCGGTGTCAGGTAATGCCTGCTTTCGGGATTGTACATTGATTCAACATTTGCAAGTTCGCGTAACGGAACCAGTTCGCCTGGTATATCCGGAAAATGAAAACACAGGAAGCCGAAAAAGAGCATAATGCCGTAAAAGAGCAGGGCGGTAGAAAGTATTCCGCGCCAGTGCATGCGTATTTTCCGCGGAAAAATTTCCAGAATAAAAAGCGCAGCCTTTTTTAAAGGCCACGGACGGCGGCTGTATAGAATCTGGCTGCTCTCATTTACAAGAATATTCAATCTTTCAATAATCGCGGGATCGTAATTATTAGCTTTTGCTATATTAAGATCCTGAGTAATTTCCCTGAAACGCTGAATAAATGTATGAGCTTCTTTCCCGATATTTATTTTATCCGCTCTGATTAAAACGGCAAATTCATTCCATGCTTCGTTCCGGCGGCGTAAAAAGTTTTCTTCTGTCATAATGTTTCACCTGACAGTTTGCGCGCGGCTCCAAGAAGAAAAACGGCGTCTGATTTTTTACTTTCTTCGCTTTTTATTAATGGCGCGTAAACGCCC
>JGI24695J34938_10001742_pt1 | contig 17997 bp, 11 predicted proteins | sample TergutCo191P3_FD_34938 | JGI IMG/M metagenome (IMG submission 34938)
TATATTGCTCGCACAAACACCTCTCCTGGCGCAAAGTGCAACGCAGTTCTCTGATTTTCCATCTGTAAAGGTAGCTTTAAGCGACGATCTGTCAATAGTAATTGAGCGCATACTATATGAAGGTTTAAAGCGTTCCGGCTATCAAATGGTTGCCAAGTCAACCGGAATGCGCACTGCCGTAGCTGACGTAAATTACGGCGACGCCGCGGTTTTGCCGGTGCAGACTGACGGCTGGGAAAGAATGTATCCCAATTTAATTAAAGTTCCTACAGCGATTGATAATGTTGAATTTTCCGCTTACTCTCTCAGTAACGCGCAATTTCAATTTACAAAATGGGAAGATATGGCAGGATTAAGAGTTGGTTATCGCTGGCAGAATGAATATATCGCGAATATTATAAACCGGACAAGAGCCGGCGAACTTTTAAGATTTAATGATCTTGATGAATTATGGGTTTCATTGCTGAACGGAAACGCCGATGTAGTTGTGCTTCCCCGCATGTCGCATTATGAGCACAGATACCCTAAAGGAATAAAAAGAGCAGGCGTAGTTGAAAAGCAGCCTGTGTATACATACGTTAATAATATGCACCGGTATTTGGTTCCTCTTCTTGAGAAAGCGTACACTGAAATGTATTCCGACGGTACTATGTCTTCGCTTCTTAATAACCGCGTTTACGCAAATCAGAAAAACTTAAGCGGTAAACCGATTGTCGTTCATGTAAATTCCAACAGCGCGCAGAACGAATGGGAACGAAGTCAAATGGAAATTATCCGTGAAGGCATTGAACGCGGTATTTTGGCTGCGGATTTCAATATGCTGGAATATTACAGCTTCTATTTAAATTCTGATGAATTTCACAGGCAGGGAAGCTATAACGCAATCGTTTCAGATTTAATTCGCGCAGGTTTTATTGAAAGGATTCCGGATTTGATTATAGCTTCCGGCAATGAAGCGCTTGAGTTTGTTTTAAATAATTATTATTTATTATTTCCAAACCTGCCTGTTTTATTTTACGGCGTAAAAGGAATCACTGATTCGGAATTATCAGGATTTGAAGATCGTGTAACAGGTATTTTTGAGTCAATTTCTTTTGTTGATACAGCAATGCTTATGCATCGTCTTTATCCCGGAGCAAAAAGAATTTTTATATTAAATGATCATTTAATTTTAAGAAGCCAAAATATGAGAAATGAAATTCAAAAAAATATTGATCTTATAAATCATGGCTTTTATGACCTGCCTTTTGAATTTGTGTTTAGCGGAAACAAGCCGTTTAAAGAAATTCTGGAAGAAATAAAATCCTTTGGATCCGATACGCTTGTTTTAATTGGAAATTATCTTTCTGACAGCGAACGCATTTTATACTCGGAATCATATGTGCAGAATCTTGTTTGCGGCGCGTCAGTAAACCCCGTGTTTTGTTTAACTACTTCCTATATCGGAAATGGAACATTGGGAGGACTCGTCTCTTCCACCGACGCGCAAAATAAAAAAATATCTTCCATGGCCGCTGATATATTAAAAGGCAGGACTCCTTCGCAGATTCCTGTCATTCGTGATTCAGTTTTTTTAAACCAGTGGCAGTTTGATTCAAATATCATTAAAAAATTTAAAATTAACTCCGGCAAATTACCGCAAGGGTATGTTGTCATTAACAGATCTATTCCAATATGGGAATCCAATCCGCTGGAATTCAGATTGATGCTGATTGTAGCGGCGTTATTAATATTGATGATATTCGTTCTAATGTATTACCTTAGGACTCTGTCCAGAAAGCAAGTTGATAAAAACATGCATCTTCTGCTTGACGCTCTGCCAATGTGCTGCATGTTGATTGATAAAAATTATTGTATTGTAGACTGCAACGAAGCAAGCGTAAAATTTTACGGCTTTAGCGATAAACGGGAACACGCTGAATTATTTATGAAACGCTGTTACCCTGAATATCAGCCTGATGGAATGCGCTCCGATACAGAAGCGCAAAGACTTTTAAACAAAGCGTTTGAAGAAGGTTATTGCAAATTTGAATGGATGCACCGGCATATAAACGGTGAGATGCGTCCTTCCGAGGTTACGCTTATCCGCATAAAACATCATAAGGGGAAATTTTTAATTGCAAGTTATTCAAGAGATTTGAGAGAAGAAAAAGCGCATATTGCGGAGATAGAAAAAGCACAGGAAGAATTGCGTTTAGCGCGTGACGCCGCTGAAACAGCGAATAAAACAAAATCGGCTTTCCTTGCCAACATGAGCCATGAAATAAGAACGCCAATGAACAGCATTGTTGGTTTTGCGGAACTTGCGCAGTATAACGCGTCGCCTGATAGAATAAAAGAATACCTGGGTTACATATCTCAGAGCGCGGAATGGCTTTTAAAAATTATTAATGACATTCTGGATATTTCTAAAATTGAATCAGGTAAAATTATTTTAGAACATATACCTTTTGATTTGCATGATGTGCTTGCGTATTGTCAGATGATGATAAGACCCAAAATTGAGGAAAAAGGCATTATTTTATATTTTTACGCCGAACCTGCGATTAATAAAAAACTGCTCGGAGATCCTATAAGACTTCGTCAAATTCTTATAAACCTTCTTTCCAACGCCGTGAAATTTACAAACACTGGAATGGTAAAACTCATGGTATCTGTAACGGACTCAAGTCACAACAATGTAACGATCTGCTTTGAAGTAAAGGATTCAGGCATCGGTATGACAGCGGAGCAGATTGAAAAAATTCTTGAACCGTTTATGCAGGCTGACAACAGTGTTACGCGAAGATTCGGCGGAACGGGGCTTGGTTTGTCAATAACGAAAAACATTGTTGAGTTAATGGGCGGAAAATTGCATGTGGAAAGCGCCTCCGGTATAGGCAGTAAATTCAGTTTTGAAATAACATTCGATTTAATTGATGATGATGTAATTGCTTCATCAAAGGATGAATCGTTGTATATTCTTGACAAGCCGAATTTTTCGGGAGAAGTTCTTGTTTGCGAAGATAATCAGTTGAATCAGCAGGTAATATGCGATCATCTAGCCAGAGTAGGCTTGAAAAGCGTAATTGCACGTAACGGAAAAAACGCCGTGGAAATAATATCAGAGCGCCTTGCAAGCGGCGAAAAGTCATTTGATTTGATTTTCATGGACATTCATATGCCTGTAATGGGCGGTCTTGAAGCATCATTAAGAATAATCAATCTTGGCGTAAAAACGCCTATTATAGCGATTACAGCCAATATTATGCCTAACGATTTGGAGCAATATAAGAGAAATGGAATTACTGACTGTATAGGAAAACCTTTTACATCGCAGGAATTATGGAAGTGCCTTGTAAAATATCTTCCTGTTGTTTCATACACAGCCGCGGATAAAGGATGGACTCTTGAAGAAGAAAAGAATTTCCAAAAAAAGACGAAGCTGAATTTTGTCAAAAACAATCAAACTGTTTTCACGCAGATTATTAGAGCGCTGGAAAATGACGATATAAAACTGGCTCACAGGCTTGCTCATACATTGAAGAGCAACGCAGGGCAGATCAATGAAAAGAAACTTCAGTCAGCCGCGGCGAAAGTGGAAGCTTTGCTGGAAGGCGATAAAAATCCGCTTGAATATGATGAAATTAAAGACATGGAAAGCGAATTAAAAATAGTTTTAAATAAATTAGCGCCGATGTTAGCTGAAGATAACGCCGAAAAAGCGGTGAAGGCGGCTTTGAAAGAAAGGTATGACAATAAAAAAACAACCGAAATATTTTCTGTGCTTGAACACATGCTGCTCAACAAGAATCCTGAGTGCGAAGAGCTTCTAGATGATATTACAGCAATACCTGGGACTGAGGAACTTGTACGGCATATTGAAAAATTTGAATTTAAACAGGCGGCTTTGGAGCTGCAAAAAATGAAGAAGGATTGGGAGTAAGGCAATGAGTAAAAGAAAGAAAAACAGCGTATTGATTGTAGATGATGAAAGAGGAAATATAAGCTCGTTAAAAGGCATATTGGGTTCCGATTATACAATTTACGCTTCAACTAACGGAAAAGACGCGATTGAAACAGCGGAAGAATTTTTGCCTGACATAATTCTGCTTGATATACTTATGCCTGAAATGGACGGATATGACGTGATCGCCGCGTTTAAAAAATCCGAAAAAACCCGTGATATACCTGTAATATTTATTACGGGACTTGACGGAACAAATGCGGAGATAAAAGGGCTTGCTTTGGGCGCTGTGGATTATATTTTAAAACCTTTTCATCCTGCAATCGTCAAACTAAGAGTTCAGCATCATACGCAGCTTGTAGATCGTTTAAGACAGCAATCGCTGATGACAAAAATTGCGCATAATTTTATCGCTAACCCTTATAATGACGCGATGCATACTGATACATTGCGCATGATAGGAGAGTTTCTGGGAATTGCGACTGTGCTGCTTTTCAAACTTGAAAAAAACAGCAATGTGCTTGTGTGCCGCAATGAGTGGAAAAATCCGGAGATGGAAATTGAAACGCGTATCGGTGAAAAAGTTGAATTAAAAGAGAGCATGATCGCCGCTGTTAATAATTTATTAACAGGCAATGAAAAAGATTTATGTATTTATTCAAACAGCCCAATGATTAAAGATTTGATTTCTATAGAAAGAGAGCATTATGAAAATTATATTTTAACGCCCATTTTTATTAAAGGTAAAATTTCTGCGATTCTTGTATTTTCAAGAGAAGATGAAACGGAGTGGAGTGATAGCGAAACCGCTCTTGCGATTCTGGTCGCAAGTATTTTTTCCGGTATTTTTGAGCGCAGCGCGATTCAGCAGGCGGAGCATTTAAGCCGCGCAAAGTCAGAGTTTCTGTCGCGAATGAGTCATGAAATGCGCACTCCTATGAATGTTATAATAGGCATATTGCAGGTTTTTGGAATGCTTGGAGTTCCAGATAACATGAAGGAACACTGCAATTCAATGACTGACGCGGCGCATACTTTGCTGAATCTGATAAATGACGTATTGGATATTTCTGATATTGGATACGGAACATTTAAATTATCCGAAGCAGCTTTTGATTTTAAATCGATGGTTTGTGAAATAATGCGGAACGCTGACAATAGCGCGACTAAAAAGAATCAAATGCTGGGCTGCAAACTTGATCCTGCGATACCTTCATCTCTGTTAGGTGACGAAAATAGGCTAAAACAGGTAATTTCGGCTTTAATTACAAACGCGGTAAAATTTACTCCAGAAAACGGCGAAATAAATCTTAACGCCCGCGTAATTGATAAAGATAATCAAACTGTCACGATTCAGGTTGAGATATCAGATAATGGAATCGGAATATCAGGAGAGCAGCGGGAAAACATTTTTTCAATATTTGAACAAGCGGATGGAGGTCTGACAAGAGAATACGGCGGAATCGGACTTGGTCTTACTTTATCGAAACGCATAATAGAAATGATGGACGGCAAAATATGGATCGATTCAGAATTGGGCAAAGGATCGAAATTTAATTTTACCTGTAAGCTGAAATTTGACAAATAATTAAAATAATTCTATATTGGATAATATGGATTATATTCTTAACTGGTCGCTGAAAGACGGAAAGCTTGATTATTACACAGGCCGTATTGTAGTCTACGGCGAACATGGAATAAGAAGCAACGGACCGTCATTGGATCATAACGATTTAATCGCGGCTTTTTCAAGAAGAAACAGAATAGACAGATCCGACGTAATGAGCGGCGCTTACAGATTTTACTGGAAACCGGATAAAACAAATCTAATTGTAATAAGTCCTGTCAGAAAGCTGGATGAAGACTGGGTTTTAAGCAATGTTGAACTATTTGACAGAGTTATCGACGAATTATTTAAAGATGATAAACATGTTGGTTAAATCCCAAGTCTCTGCGCGTTATGATATGCTGCGGCGCGTAACTGCTTCACGGTCGCGTCAACAAGGTAATCGTCAAACTGCATCATGCGATCAATATACTTGTCGCCTTTTTCCTCTTGCGGCAGAATTTCAATTATGCGGTTTGCGATAGAATTTATAAATTCGTGATCATGCGAATTAAAGAGAATCACGCCCGGGAAAGCGGACAGACCGTCGTTGAGAGCTGTAATCGCCTCAAGGTCAAGGTGGTTAGTGGGTTCGTCAAGAATTAAAACGTTGGCGCCCGAGAGCATCATCTTCGAGAGCATGCAGCGCACTTTTTCACCGCCTGAAAGCACGTTTACAGGTTTCAGCGCTTCTTCGCCCGAGAAGAGCATGCGGCCAAGAAAGCTTCGCACGTAGGTTTCATCCTGATCAGGTGAGTACTGGCGCAGCCAGTCTGTAATGGACAGATTGGAATCAAAAAACGCGGAGTTCTCTTTCGGAAAATACGAAAAAGATGTTGTCTGCCCCCAGTAAATGTCGCCGCTTTCAGGTTTTTTGTCACCCGCGACAATATCAAAAAAAGCTGATTTTGAAATATGTTCGATTCCTACAAACGCTATTTTATCGCCTTTATTTATAGTTAAAGAAAAATCTTTTAAAAGAGTGTTCCCTTCAAAAGAAAAAATGAGTTTTTCCGCGCGTAGTACATTATTCCCAATTTCGCGATCGGGTTTAAACCCGACATAGGGAAATTTTCTGCTTGTTACGGGAACATTATCAAGGTCGAGTTTCTCAAGCACTTTTTTCCTGCTTGTCGCCTGACGCGCCTTGCTTGCGTTAGATGCAAACCGCTGTATAAAATCCTTAAGCTCTTTCGCCTTGTCTTCGCGTTTTTTTAACTGGTCTCTCGCCTGCCGCTGCAGTATCTGGCTCATCTGATACCAGAAATCGTAATTACCGGAATACGGCGTAATCTTTCCAAAGTCGATATCGCATACATTTGTGCAGACAGAATTTAAAAAGTGCCTGTCGTGCGAGACAACGATTACCGTGTTTGGAAAATCAATTAAAAAATCTTCAAGCCATTGTATCGATTCCAAATCCAAACCGTTTGTAGGCTCGTCCAAAAGCAGAATGTCGGGGTTTCCAAAGAGAGCCTGCGCCAGAAGAACGCGCACCTTTTTTGTTTCATCAAGTTCCGCCATTAAGCGGCTGTGATCTTCTTCATCAAGCCCCAAACCGGAAAGAAGCTGACCTGCCTGCGCTTCGGCTTCCCATCCGCCAAGGTCAGCGAAGTCCGCTTCAAGTTCGCTTGCGCGAAGGCCGTCAGCTTCCGTGAAATCTTCCTTGGCGTAAATCGCTTCGCGCTCTTTTTGCACAGCGTATAATTTAGGATAACCCATCACGACGGTTTCAAGCGCGGGATACTCTTCAAAAGCGAAGTGATCTTGTTTTAAAACCGCGATGCGCTGATTTTTAGCGATGGAGATTTCTCCCTTATCGTGTTCAATTTCGCCGGAGAGAATTTTTAAAAAAGTTGATTTTCCCGCTCCGTTCGCGCCTATTATCCCGTAACAATTGCCGGGAGTGAATTTCAAATTAACGTCTTTAAAGAGAGTGCGCTCTCCGAAGATTAAACTTACATCTGTGACAGTAATCATTTCTTTTTGAAAATCCCTATTATTTTTGATATTAAACCTTTTTTAACAGATTTAACTTGTTCCTGTTTTTCTGCTTCAACATGATCCGTTTTTGCGGCAAGCTGATTTAACTGCGCATTCGCTTCATGATGCTGTGTCATTCTCTTGCCGTGTTCCATTTTTCCGCTGGTTTTAATATGTTTCGCTTCCGGTCCTGCGTATTTCTTTTTGTAATGCGCCATTCTTTCTTCCATGGAAAGATGCGATAAATTCTGCGCCGCATTTGTCTGAGAAGAATCTCTCGCAGACTTCGATCCGTCGGTTCGCAGGGGATGCTGAGATCGCGGGGAAGAGGATGAAATGTTAGATGTGTTATTTCTGTTCTTTGTATGCTGATGAGAAACTTTTTTCTCCTTTTCTCTCTTCCCCTTTGCGTTCTCTGCGCCGCGAACATTTGGTTCGATGCGTCTGTGCGGGAAATTTTTCTCTTTATTCCCTTTCTGCGTATTTCTTTCTTCATAAAAATCAGTCTGAATCCGCATACCGGCGCTCTTGTCATCTTCATAGAGTTCCTGCATCGCAATTTCTGACGGAATCTTTTTTCCAATATAGCGTTCAATCGCGGGAAGCTCGTACACGTCCTGTTCGCTTGAAAGCGTAAACGCCTTTCCGGTTTTTCCGGCGCGTGCCGTTCTTCCAATGCGGTGAACATAATTTTCAGCTTCTGATGGAACATCGTAATTGATCACCATTGAGAGACTTTCAATATCAAGCCCGCGCGCCGCGACATCGGTTGCGATAAGCATTTTTATTTTTCCGCTCTTTACATCATTAATTATTTTGAGCCGTTTAACCTGCGGCAGATCGCCTATTATAAACTCGCAAGTGTAACCGTTAATTTTCAATCTTTTTGCCACAACTTCCGTATGCTTTTTTGTGTTGCAAAAAATTATCGCGCTCTCGGGCTGCTCGCGTTTTAAAATGCCAAGCAGAAGCGGAAACTTTTCTTCCGACGGAACATGATATAGAACCTGAGTGATTTCTTCTACGGTAACAATTTCAGGTTTAATTTCAATTTCAAAAGGCGTCTTTGTGTATTCCCACGCGAGATTTTTTACCCACGCGTTCAAGGTCGCGCTGAAAAGCATAGTTTGCCTTCGATCAGATGACGGCACCACTTTAATCAATTTTCGCAAATCGGGATAGAAACCCATGTCAAACATTCTGTCGGCTTCATCAAGAACGAGGAATGAAATTTCCATCAAATTCATTTTGCCGGATTTATTCAAATCCAGTACGCGTCCCGGAGTGCCAACCAAAATTTGAACATTATCGCGAAGCAGTTTTTCCTGCTGAGTGTAGCCGACACCGCCGTAAAACGCGCCGGTTTTAAAAGGAAGATGTTTACCGAGCATTTTTGCTTCTTCTTCAATCTGAACAGCCAATTCCCTTGTGGGAGCCATAATGAGCGCCTTGCGTTTAAAAAGCGTTTCATCCGTCAGCATTCTTTGAAAAATAATGATTAAAAAAGCTGCGGTCTTTCCCGTTCCCGTCTGCGATTGAACGTACAAGTCCTGCGAAGCATGACAGTCTTGCGCGGGAAACTGCGTTGCACTTTGTGCGGGATTTGCGTTTGCGGCTCCAAAAGCATGAGATAAAACTTGTTCTTGAACCGGCATACAGCTGATGTATCCGGCATCATCTATACCTTTTTGTAAATCAGGATGCAGGTCATAGTCTTTAAAATCCATATAATATGGTAAGTCTAGCGATTTTTCCCGGAAAGGGGAAGGTGTTATAATGGCAGCGCATTTGACTGACAACATTTACCATTGACTTCCTGCTCAAAATAGAGCACCATTACTATATACAAAGAAAAATGGAGGTTACAAATGAGTTTAATTGAATATGTGGAAGCGCGTGAAATACTCGATTCACGCGGAAATCCAACTGTAGAAGTCGATGTAATGCTGGAAGACGGCTCTCTGGGCCGCGCCGCAGTGCCGTCAGGCGCAAGTACCGGCGCTTACGAAGCGGTAGAACTTCGTGACGGCGATAAAGGGCGTTATCTTGGCAGAGGCGTTTTAAAAGCGGTCGACAATGTCAACAATATTATCGCTCCTGAATTGATGGGACTGGACGCTCTTGACCAGGTCGATATCGACAAGACAATGATCGAACTCGATGGAACCGAGAACAAAGGCAAACTCGGCGCGAACGCCATTCTCGGCGTTTCAATGGCAACTGCCCGCGCGGCTGCTGAATTTCTCGGCGTACCGCTTTACAAATACCTTGGCGCATTCCATGCCAATCTTCTTCCTGTACCGATGGCGAACATTATTAACGGCGGCAAGCATGCTGATAATAAAATCGACTTTCAGGAATTTATGGTAATGCCTGTGGGCGCTGAATCGATGAAAGAAGCAGTCCGCTGGACAGCCGAAGTTTTCCACAGCCTTAAAAGCATTCTTCACGCTGCCGGCAAAAACACAGCAGTAGGCGATGAAGGCGGCTTTGCTCCCGATATCGACAACAACGAAGCTCTTGACTACATCATGAAGGCGATTGAAAAAGCGGGATACAAACCCGGCGATCAAATAAAGATCGCTCTTGACTGCGCAAGCTCGGAGCTCTTTGATGAAGGCGGCAAGAAAGGCTACAAATTCTGGAAATCAAATCCAAACAAAATATTTTCAGCCGAAGAAATGATCGAAATCTACACAGGCTGGGTAAACAAGTACCCGATTATTTCGATCGAAGACCCTCTTGATCAGGACGACTGGGACGGTTACGTGAAACTTACAAAGAGCCTTGGAAACAAAGTGCAGATTGTAGGCGACGACTTCTTTGTAACAAACACCAAACGTCTTGAAAAAGGAATCAAGATGGGCGCGTGCAACTCAATCCTTATCAAAGTAAACCAGATTGGCTCTCTCACAGAAACCTACGAAGCCGTAGAAATGGCAAAGAAAGCAGGTTACACCGCGATTGTTTCACACCGTTCAGGCGAAACCGAAGACAGTTTCATCGCCGACCTTGTAGTCGCCCTTGAAACAGGACAGATCAAAACAGGTTCAATGAGCCGCACCGACCGCGTTTGCAAATACAACCAGCTCATGAGAATCGAAGACGAACTTTCCGGCATCTCAGAATACGCCGGAAGAAAAGCGTTTTACAGCATTAAAGGTTAAGTTAGGAGTTAGGAGTTAGGAATGAGGAGTGATATTATTTACTCCTCACTTCTCACTCCACACTAGTCACTTTTATTTTTTACTTATCCAAGTTAAAAATTTGGAAAAAATTATTAAATGAGCGATCAAAACATAATACCTATCGATCAATTGCTTCCTCCAAAGTTGTACCTCGTGGCGCTTATGGGGCGTCCCATTTTTCCCGGGATTTTTACACCCATCATGATAGGGAACCCCACCGATGTAAAAGTCGTGGAAGACGCCAACTCGAGCGACGGGCTTATCGGTCTTATAATGATGCAGCATGATACCGATGCGCCGAGTATCGCCGATTTATACACTGTAGGGACTGTCGCGAAGATAGTAAAGAAAATAAATCTCCCTGACGGCGGCGTTAACATTTTTATTTCTACCTTAAAACGTTTTAAAGTAAAAAAAACACTCAATCCTTCAAATCCCATTGTCGCCGCGGTTGAGTACCTCGAAGAAGAAGAAGACAATACAAGCGAAGTAAAAGCTCTTACCCGCGCTTTAATTTCCGAGATGAAACAGATAAGCGAAAATAATCCGCTGTTCTCCGAAGAAATGCGCCTTAACATGATCAATATCGATCATCCAGGGAAGATAGCGGATTTTATCGCGAGTATTTTAAATATCGACAAAGCGGAGCAGCAGAAAATCCTTGAAGTTTTAAATGTTCGTAAACGCATGGAACAGGTTTTAGTGTTTATAAAAAAAGAGCAGGAACTCCTTCGCATTCAAAAAAAGATTCAGCGCGAGATTAACGAGAAGATCGAAAAATCCCAGAGGGATTATTTTTTAAAAGAAGAATTAAAAGCGATAAAAACAGAACTTGGCATGACAACGGACGCAAAGAGTTCCGATTACCAGAGATTTAAAGATAAATTTGAGGCGTTTAAATTTGAAGGCGAAGTTAAAGAAGCCGTTGACCTTGAAATGGAAAAGTTTTCCCTTATGGAACCTCATTCGCCGGAATTTACTGTTACGCGCAACTATCTTGACGTGATTGCCGCTCTCCCGTGGGGAACTCCCGAGCCTGAAATTTTTGAGCTAAAAAAAGCTGAAGAGATTCTTGAAGCCGATCATTACGGTCTTAAAGACGTGAAATTGCGCATTGTAGAATTTTTAGCTGTTAGAAAACTTCGCAAAGACACAAAAGGCACTATTGTTTGTCTTGCAGGTCCGCCCGGAGTGGGTAAGACCTCTGTCGGTAAATCAATCGCGCGCGCTTTGGGCAAACAATTTTTCCGCTTTTCTGTCGGCGGCATGAGGGATGAAGCTGAAATAAAAGGCCACCGCCGCACCTACATAGGAGCGATGCCGGGAAAAATTATACAGGGACTTAAAATTGTAAAAACAAGAGATCCTGTTTTTATGATAGATGAAATCGATAAAATGGGCGCAAGTTACCACGGAGATCCCGCAAGCGCGCTTCTTGAGGTTTTGGACCCTGAACAGAATAACGCTTTCCGCGATCATTATCTTGATCTTCCGTTTGATATTTCAAATGTGTTTTTTATTGTTACAGCCAACACCCTTGATACAATTCCGCCTCCGCTTTTGGATCGCATGGAAATAATTCAGCTTCCCGGTTACATTGACACGGAGAAACTTGAAATCGCAAAACGCTATCTGCTCCCCAAAAGCCTTGAAAAAAACGGTCTTAAAAAAAATCAGGTTAAATATACAAAAGACAGTCTCCTTCACATCGCGAACTCTTACGCGCGCGAAGCGGGAGTGCGCAACTTTGAAAAAAACCTAGATAAAATTCACCGCAAACTCGCAAAGCAGATTGTTGACGCTCAGGAATGCGGCGATTCAGGCGATGCTGCTGAGAAAAAGCTGCAAAGCGCGGCGCAGAAAAAATGTTCACAGGATGAAAAAGACGCGGCAGCTTTAGCCGCAGATGCGCTCCCGGCAAAAAACGCTGAAGAAGTAAATGAAATAAAACCAATTTACTTTAGCGCGGTTAAACCCATGACATTCAGTATCGATAAAAAATTAATAGAAAAGCATTTAGGAAAGCCCCTCTTCCGCGAAGACGATATAAAAACCGCTGATAAACCGGGAATGTCTGTCGGGTTGGCGTGGACAAGCATGGGCGGCGATACGCTTGTGATAGAGGCTACGTCTCTCCCCGGGAAAGAGGGCTTCACCATTACAGGCAAAATGGGCGACACAATGAAGGAAAGCGCAAGCATCGCGATGACAGTCGCGCGAAAGCTTGCTGTGGAAAGATATAGCGTAAGTGCAGAATGGTTTGAAAAAAATCACATTCATCTGCATATCCCCGAAGGCGCAACTCCAAAAGACGGTCCTTCAGCGGGGATTACAATGGCGACGGCGCTTCTTTCCCTGTTACGCGAAAAAATTATCACGCAGAAACTTGTGATGACAGGAGAGCTTTCACTTACTGGGCAGGTTCTTCCAATCGGCGGTCTTAAAGAAAAGACAATCGCCGCGCGCAGGAATAAAGCGAAGCATATTCTTTTCCCGAAACAAAATGAGCGTGACCTTGATGAAATACCTGATCATGTTAAAAAGGGAATAGAGTTTCACCCTATTGAAAGATTCGATGAAGTTTTAGCGCTTGCCTTGCCGGGTTAATTATTTTTCCTGCGGATTTCCGGAAAATATATTATATGCAAAACACAGATTACGCTTTCGCCGCGCCGTTCTGAGTTTCTTCTTCCTGATTTATACGGTAATCAGCGCGCGCCGAAGTCAGCATATCATTAAGGCGTATCTTAAAGCCCATGGGAACCGAGCCTTCATCAAAAAGAAGACCGAGAGCGACCATTTCTTTTTTTCCTTCAACGTCTTCAGCGCGGATTACCTTTCCCTTGATTGTGTATGATTCTCTTGGATCATTGTATTCAAGACGAACAGACGCTTCCTTGTCAATGAGATATTTCGGAACGCCCATCATTATCAATTTGGTGCCGGAGAAGGAAAGATCTCTTAATATACAGCGGCGCGGAACCTGCTGGATAAAAACGACGGTTTCCGTTGATATCATGTTCAGTTTTCTAAGGTTATCTGCAGTCAGCGGGATGCGTTCATCTTTTCGCTTTGAAGAATTTACATTCGCGTCAAGAACGCGTCCGATTATTTCTATAAAGTCATCAGGCGGACGATTGGAGAATTGAACAGTAAACATGTTAACATCCTGCGAATTGCCGTAAGGAGCGCTTGCCATTACGCGCGCGGCTATAAAAAATGTTACTGTGTTGGATTCCCCGGGCGGTCTGAAACAGAAACGCAGGTTAATAAAATTATTAGTCGTCTGCAGTTTTCCAAGAAGACCTGTTTTTATATTAGCGACAATTTTCGCTCCTGAAAAAGACGCTGTGTAAACAACACATGGCCAGAAATCGTTGCCGCATTTTATATGTATCTGCTGTGTTAAAAGCCCTGTGACTATAATCATATCCTTGGTAAAGGTCACATCAATATCCTTGAAGCGATCATAGTATGTTGATATTTTTTGGCTTGTGAGTACTCCCATACAAACTAATATAAGCAAAAAACGGGACTTATGTCAATTAGTTATAAAAGATCCTGTCTGCCTGCATCCTTTATAATAGTTGTTATATCCCGTACTTTTTGGGTTTGTCCTTTTTTTGTGATAAGCGCCGAGGCTGTTTCGCCGTTTTTACCCGAGCGGATTACGATAATCAAGTCTTCAACGCCGGCGAGAGCCACAGGAATATCAGAATCGACAAAACAGCCGTCAGAACCTGAGCGAAAAACCTGTGAACCGGATATGCCGCCGTTTCCTGAGCGTAATTTCGCGTATTCTTCCCAATTACCAATATCGATCCAGTCAAAATCGGCGTAAACCATCGCTCTTTTGCCGCATTTTTCCGCGACTGCATAATCAAAAGAGATGCTTTTGGTTTTTTTATACGCTGTATCCAATCCTTTCCAGCTTGAAAGAATTTTTATGCCCTTGGAAACAGTGTAGTCAGTCTTTTTCGGTTCCTTTAATTTTTTAAAAGGTTCCATAACATCATTTGCGCAGGTATTAAATTGATCTGCCATGAAATTAACATTAAACGCGAACATTCCCGAATTCCAAAAAAAACGTCCGCTTTCCGTATATTTCTTTGCGTTTTCGAAATCAGGTTTCTCATGAAAAGCCGCAACGGCGAAAACGTTTTTTTTCTGGTTTTGAAGCGAAGAAGCAGACGCTGTCTCTATATAACCGTAACCTGTTTCGGGACGAGACGGAACTATCCCAAAAACCACAAGCGTGTTATCTGACGCGGCTTTCAACGCTGTCATCGCGGCACTCTTAAACATTTTTAAAGGTTTAATTATATGATCGCTTGTCAGTACCAGCATGTCTTTGGAAGAACCGCTTTCTATTCCGCGTTTTTTTAAAGATGAAAAAACAATCGCGCACGCAATTGCCGCTGCGGTATTTTTCGCGGCGGGCTCTCCGATAACAACAATGCGTTTTTTTTCGGCGGCATCCAGTTTGGACGCGTCCGTTATCACATGAGGAACATGCGTTTTTCCTGCGATAACGATAACATTTTCAGAAACTGTAAGAGCGCGTTCCAAAGCGAGCGAGAAAAAACTTTTTCCTTTTGCTGCCTGCAGAAATTGTTTAGGAAGACGCGAGCTGCTGGCAGGCCACAACCTTGTACCTGAACCGCCCGCCATGATCAGGCAATCGTTAAACATAATTTATTATATCATCATTTTAAGGTATTTTTCTACTTTTTCGTTCAGCTCTTCGGCAGTAAACGGCTTTGTTATATAATCATTTACGCCAAGGCGCATTGCGTTATTTTTAATTTCCGGCTGCGCTTCTGTGGAAATAATTATTATGGGAACAATCGCGAATTTGGGGAGCGCTTTTATTTTAGGAATCAGTTCAAATCCGTTTAGTACAGGCATTAACAGATCGAGTAAAATTAAATCCGCGTCATTATGCTGTAAATATTCCACTACTACTTCGGACCTTGACAGCAGCGTCACATTGTATTTGTTGTCAAGCGAAAAATGAATTGTTCTCAGCATGCTGGTGCTGTCGTCTATAATAAGAATGTTCGGTCTTACTTCATTAACATTTTCATTTTTTGCTTCGTCTTCGTCCGCGGCGGTTTTATTATTTGATGCGTTTTCTTTTCCGGGATTTATATTTTTATCGATGCTTTCAAGCAGTTTTGCCGTATCAAACGGTTTGATAAAATAATCCGCGGCGCCAAGGCTTAAACCCTTGCATACGCTCTCTCTGTCGTCGCGGCTGGAAATAAAAATTACCGGTATCTTTGAAGTGCGATCGTTTTCTTTTAATTTGGTAATCGCTTCAAATCCGTCCATATCCGGCATGTTGATATCAAGTATTATCAAGTCCGGTTCAATTTTTGTTATAAGCTCAAATAATTTTACTGCGGATTCAATTGTATAAATTTCATAGTATTCGCCAAGCTGCCTTTTCAGCGTGAACTGGCTGTACTGCACATCGTCTGCATAAATTATTTTTTTTCGCAAACCTGAAACCGGGGATGTTAAAATATAATCTGATATTGCCATAAATCATTGTATAATAAAAACATGAGTGCTGTCAATTTACGGTCATTCTCTTCACTTGGCACTCTCATGTTTTTCTTATATTATTAATTATATGGAAATAATTACCTACGGAGACGAACTGCTCAGGCAAAAAGCGGAGAAAATCGAAAAAATCGACGCTGAAATCGCTGAAATATCCAATAAAATGCTTGAGATCCTTGTAAAAGATAAGGGCGTAGGCGTCGCGGGTCCGCAAGTCGGTTACATGAAGCGCATTTTTATTACATGCGCCGCGGGAGATGAACCGCGCGTTTTTATTAATCCGTCAATACTGGAAACATCGCACAATACTGTTAAATTTGAAGAAGGCTGCCTGTCGGTTCCCGGTGTTTATGCGCAGGTAGTCAGAGCCGAATCAATAAAAATTCAGGCGTGGAATGAAAAGGGACGTCCCTTTACGCTTGAAGCAAGCGGTCTTCTTGCGCGTGTAATTCTTCACGAATATGATCATCTGGAAGGCGTTCTCTTTATCGATCATCTCCCTGAAAAAAAACGCGATAAAGTAATAGAAAAATACGAGAAAAATAAAAAGAAATGAGGATTTTGTTCGCAGGTAGTCCGCATATTGCCGTTCCATCTTTAGACGCGCTCGCGAAAACAGAAGGTATCCGGCTTGCGGGCGTTCTTACCAATCCCGATACGCCGAAAAAAAGGACAGGAGATCAAACTCCGACAGAAATTGCGCAAGCGGCGGAAAAACTCGGCGTGCCTGTTTTAAAACTTAAGAAGCTGGACGCCGCCGCAAGAGATCAAGTCGCCGCGTTAAAACCAGACCTTCTTGTTTCCTTCGCTTACGCGCGGCTTTTCGGTCCGAAATTTTTGGCTCTTTTTCCGCTTGGCGGAGTAAACATACATCCGAGTATTTTACCCAAATACCGAGGACCTTCTCCAGTGCAGGCTGCGATTTTAAACCGCGACAGCGAAACGGGAATATCGATACAAACGCTCTCTGAAAAAATGGACACAGGCGATATACTCGCTCTTGAACGATTTCAGCTAACAGGCAGAGAAACAGCGCAGTCTCTGGGCGGCATAGTTTCTGAAAAAGCCGCTCTAATGCTGCCTGATGTTCTTAAAAAATACGCTTCATCTGCGGAAAATTCAAATGTGAGCGGATTTGGAACGCCTCAGAATCATAGCGAGGCATCCTATTGCGCTTTAGTAACGATGGAAGACAGTTTTATAGACTGGAAAAAGAGCGCTCTGGAAATCGACGCGCAAATACGCGCTTTTAACCCGTGGCCGCTTTCAAGGACTATTCATAACGGGCGGGAATTAATAGTATTAAAGGCGGACGTTTTCTCACAGCTTTTAAATGACGGCTGGAAAGAGCAGCCCGGTCAGGTCTTGGGAATAAATAAGCAATATGGTATACTGATACAGACAGGAGACGGGGTTCTCGCTGTCACTGAACTTCAGTATCAGGCAAAGAAAGCGCTGTTTTGGCGTGATTTTTTAAATGGAGCGCGGGATTTTACCGGCTCACTTTTGGGGTGACGAGGCAATTATGGGTTTTAATTTAAGTTCAATTGAAGACTATGTAGCGAATCATTTAAGGATGTTCATTCTCTCGGTGATAGGGCTGGTGATTTTTGTCGGTATTATCGCTGTAACCGTCTTTTTCATTGCCGTACGCGGCGAAGAGCAGACTATGGTTCCCAATGTTATCGGAAAGGAATTAACCGAGG
>JGI24695J34938_10001746_pt1 | contig 17972 bp, 16 predicted proteins | sample TergutCo191P3_FD_34938 | JGI IMG/M metagenome (IMG submission 34938)
ATGTTACAGTGTTTGCTGTTTGGGGTTATGATCGTAATAATAATGGTGTTCCAGACGTTTCAGAGACTGTTTATTCTGTCTTTTATGATGTGAATGGTGGTGTTGGTGCATTTGTGGATAGTGAACTGTATTACGCGGGTGACTCTGTTACAGTTCTATATGATGTGCCAACAAAGTTTGGTTATGTGTTTGAAGGGTGGTTCTATAATGGGGTTATTTTTGTGGGTGGTGACGTATTTACAATGCCTGCTGGTGATGTAGTGTTGGTGGCTCAGTGGCGTGTTGAGGTGAAATATTATACTGTAATTTATGATGGTAACGGGTTTACAGGTGGTTCTGTGCCTATAGATGATGATAGTCCCTATGTTGGTGGAAGTGTAGTAATAGTGCAGGGTTCTGGTAGTTTAGTTAAAGAAGGCTACACTTTTCTTGGCTGGGATACAAGTTCTAGTGCAGACGCGGTTGTTTATGTTGCGGGTTCTATGTTTAATGTTTTTGAAGATACTGTGCTTTACGCGGTTTGGCAACAAGATGATGTTGAGCTGACTGTTTCATATAGGGTGCATTATTATTTGCAGGGTTCTACAAATAGTGTGGCTAATAGTAAGGTGGTGTCTGGTCAGACGATTGGTGCTGTAGTAACAGAGAACGCTATTGCTATACAGGGTTATACTGCAGTAGCGCCTACAACAGTAACTATAACTCTTAATGCTGTAGACAATACAATAATCTTTTATTATACAGCAAACTCTGGTTCTGGTGGTGGTTCTGGTGGTGGTTCTGGTGGTGGTTCTGGTGGCGGTGTTATGTTTACAGTGCGGTTTGTGGATTGGGATGGGACGCTTCTAAAGTTGCAGCGTGTGCGTTCTGGCGGTGATGCATCTGCTCCTGTTAATCCGTCAAGGGAAGGCTATCTTTTCACTGGTTGGGATCGAGGCTTCTCTAATGTGCGGTCAGATATTACGGTAACTGCACAATACACTGTAGTGGAACCTGACGTTACACCTCCTGCTCCACCTGTTGACGAGCCAGTTTGGGCGTTTGTAAATTTGATGTTAAGCGTAGTGGGTCTTATATTGGCTATTATTGTGACGGTTTGGGTGTTATTGCAGCAGAGGCAAAAACAAAATAAGCTGTTGAAAGGTCTACAAAAGAATGGTGGGAGCCAAAATGCGACAGTGACAGGTGGTTCGCAGAAAGAGTCGCGCTGGCAGGGTCGAAAAGTATGGCTGTTTGCTGTACTTGCGTTGGGGATTGTGAGCGTTATTATATTTTTGCTCACAGAGAATTTAAGTCTTAAAATGGGTTTGGTGGACAGGTGGACAATTGTAAATGCTATTATATTCGTAATGGAATTTATAGCTATAATATTTGTTTTCAAACGTAAAAAGACTCCAACGGCTACTAAAAGCCCAAGTTTTTAACTCTATTCTATAGAGGCTTGGGCTACACTTTTTTCGTATTTCTACTGGTGTTAAATAGTTAGTGCTGCAGGTTAATTGGCTATTTTTTTGTCTTGGCCGTATTCACCGGTTTTTATTTTATCTATAAGCAATCCAACGAATTCTATTGGCCATACATCGTCGCATACGTCGTTTGTGAGAATGTTTCTTTTGTTAAAGAATGTTATTAAATCATTTTTTAAAAGTAAGATGAGCATAAATTTATGGCCATAGGTTTGTTTGAATAGAGAGTATTTTGAGGATTGTTTAAGGTTCATTTCATAGTGTGGTTCTAAGACAATTTTTCTGCCGTTAATTTCTTTATCTAAAATAAAGTCTGGTGTATATTGGTCTCCTGGTAGTGGAAAAGTTATCGTTTCATAGCCATATGGGATGTGCATTTGCATTAGTATTCGTGCGGTTTCTTTTTCCCATCCGCTTTTGTAGCGACTTAGTTTTTGGTAATGCGCTTGAGGTTGTCCTGTGACTTTTTGTATTTGTTCAAAAAATTGTAGGGCCTCTTTTAGAGTGTTTCGATTAAGGTTTTTGCGTTTTAGCCATCTGCCTAGTAGGAAGAGTGGGTAATCTATTTTTGCGGGATCTTTGGGAAAAATTTGTTTGGCGTAATCAGTGATTTTTTGTTGTGCATTTAAAGCAGTGTTTTCGTCTTTCCATAGGTATGGCATAGTTGTTTTTATTAAACCTAAGCTTATTGCGACACTAGCGTTTTCTTTTGTTAGTGGTACTAGTAAATCTTCTGGTTTGTATTGTTTAAAGAGTTCAAGATCAGGTTCTGGGCGTACCATCCAGCGCATGTATGTCCACGCTTTATCTTTATGTATACCTCTCATGCGCTCAATGCTTTTAGTTAATTCTTCAACAAAATCTTTAGGCTTAGCAAACTTTTGTGAATAGCGTATTAGGTCTCTTTCTGCTTTAAATTTGACAAAAATGTTTACTGCCGCTAAAGTTTCAGCAATAGTTTCTTTACGTGGACCTAAATAATTATAGAAACTATATTTTATGATTTCTTCATTAAACAGGTGTGGTTTGGTGATTTCAAATAGTCTTTGAGTTTCAAACTTTTTATGCAAATTGATAAGTAAATTTCTAGCGTTTTCTGAAAACCCTACCATTTGATCATCAAGAATTGACGCGGCAAGCAAAAAATAATGTGCGGTTTTCTTTTTTTCTTCATACTCTTTTGAGTAAGGATTAAATAGTAACTGAGGGCGCATTCTTCTGTCCCATTGTACATCTGTGACGTTTGTATTGATTTTTACAAACTTTGTCAGTAAAGCATGCAGATCATATGAGGTTACCATTTAACATTTTCCTCTTTACCTATTGTAGTTTCAGCTTTTAATAATTACTGATTATTATTAATAGATAATTTGGTATTCTTTGTAAAGTTTTGTGTGCTTTTAAGGTTATAGTTTTTTGAGAAATGCCGTAACTGTGCGTTATGGTAAAATTAGTGAAAATGGTTATAAATAAGCAAGAAGGTTACGCATATCACAATAAGTATTAAGTGAGTGATCATGTCCGCAATAGAATGGAATGCAGTGCCTGTTATAACTATGGTTATCATGGTTATTACTTTTCTTACGTCTCTTATTTTTCAGTCAGCTAACCGTGTGATTATTAACCATTTTGTTGGTTGGAATAATTATCGTGCAATGCAAAAAGAGGCGGCTGATTTTCGAAAAGAACAAATGGCTGCTGCTAGGTCAAATGATCAAAAACAGCTTGAAAAAATGAAGAAAAAGCAAACACATATTAATGCTCTAAATGCTAAAATGATGAAATATCAATTTATCCAGATGGCCCTAACGTTCTGTTACTTCCCCGTTTGGGTCTTTATAGTAGGTCCTTATGTAACAAATGCACGGATAGATGGTGTTTCTAGTGTAATTGCTATGCCTGGTATTGGTCCTGTTTCTAGTTTTTGGGTGATTCCGGCTTACATGGTTTGGTTTTTGATTTCAGGTTTCTTTACGGGGGCTTTAGTGACGCGTATCTTGGGTACAGCGCCTGTTACGTAGTGAGGAAAATGATGTATGTCTACAAATAGTCCTCAAAGTGTTGTTCGTAAGCCTATTGTTCTTTGTATTTCTGGAATGGCCGGTACAGGTAAAAGTACGCTTTCTAAAAAAGTAGCTAAAAAGTATAATCTTAGATGTTATTCTGGGGGGGATGCTCTTAAAGAGTTGGCTAAAGAGGCGGGTTATGAGGTAACTGGTGAGGGTTGGTGGGAAAGTTCTGAGGGTTTAACTTTTTTAGAGCAGCGTGTTAAGGATCCTCAGTTTGATAAAGAAGTTGATAGTAAATTACTTGGTTATGCAAAGTTAGGTGATGTTCTGCTTGATAGTTGGACGATGCCTTGGTTGCTTAAAGATGGTTTTAAAATTTGGTTAATGGCCTCCTTTGACAAGCGTGCGGCAAGAGTGGCTGAACGTGATAAAATGACTTTTGAGCAGGCGTTTACTGTTCTTAAGGAGAAGGAGGCTCAAACAAAGGCTATATACAAGAAGCTTTATGATTTTAGTTTAGGTGAAGATTTTGTGCCTTTTAACTTTATTTTAGATACTGACCACTTGAATGCTGACCAAGTTTTTGCGGTTCTATGTCAAGTGATTGATAACATTGTGTGTGTCTGCTAAGTTTTTGTTACAGAAATCGCTGGTTGGGTATGGTGACTAAAACTATTGTTGAGGTAAATGTTTTGTGTAACAATGTAGTATATGTTTATATCGTCCATGTTTGAGCCTTTAAGTAAACTGTTGTTTATGCGAGAGGGTTTACGTGTTTAAAATCTTAAAGTATCTATCGTCTAAAGAATGGTTAATGATAGGCGTTAGCTTTGCGTTTATAGTTACACAGGTCTGGCTTGACCTTAAACTGCCTGATTATATGAATGAGATTACTAAAATTATCCAGACGTCTGGTGCAATAAGCGATATCTGGGTTGCTGGCGGTTATATGATATTATGTACGTTGGGCAGTCTTGTGGCTGCAATTATTGTCGGTTTCTTTGCAGCCCGTATTGGAGCGTCTTTTTCCCAACGGTTACGCAGTTTATTATTTAATAAGGTTGAATCTTTTTCCATGGAGGAAATTAACCGTTTTTCCACCTCCAGCTTAATAACTCGATCCACAAACGACATTATTCAAGTTCAAATGCTCATTGTAATAGCTTTGCAATTAGTTATTAAAGCACCTATAATGGCCGTATGGGCAATAACTAAAATTGCTGGCAAAGGGTATGAGTGGTCAATGGCCACAGCTGTAGCTGTTCTAGTTATTCTGGTAATGGTTTCTATACTTATGGTCTTTGTTATACCTAAATTTAAGAAAATGCAAACCCTTACTGATAACGTAACACGCGTTACCCGCGAAAACCTAACTGGTCTGCGAGTTGTTCGTGCTTATAACGCTGAAGATTATCAAGGAAAAAAGTTTGAAAAGGCAAACAAGGAACTTACAGATACACAATTATTTACAAATAGAGCTATGGCTGTAATGATGCCTGTTTTAATGACTACCTTAAATGTGCTTGCACTTGCAATTTATTGGATAGGCGCTTACTTGGTTGATGCTGCACAGATGCTCGATAAAATAGACGTGTTCGCTAACATGGTAACTTTTTCAGTTTATGCTATGCAAGTAATAATGTCTTTTATGATGCTAGTTATAATATTTATCATGTGGCCCCGTGCTAGTGTCTCTGCAAAACGTATCAATGAAGTACTAGATACTACACCTAGTATTGTTGATGGTAAAGAAACCCAAGGTAAACTTGGGCTTATAGGCGATGTTGTCTTTAACAATGTTAGTTTCAAATATCCTGACGCCGCCGACTATGTCCTTGAAGATATAAGTTTCACAGCAAAACACGGTGAAACAGTTGCCTTCATAGGCTCTACTGGGAGCGGTAAGTCTACTTTGATTAATCTTATTCCCCGTCTGTTTGATGTAACAAAGGGCGAAGTGCTAATAGACGGTGTAAATGTAAAAGATTACAATCTAGAAGCTCTATACAACAAAATTGGTTATGTACCTCAAAAAGCCGTGTTATTTAAAGGAACGGTGGAATCCAATGTCGCCTATGGCGATAACAGTAGCGTAGATGGATTTAGCGATGATACAGTTAAGAAGGCTATACAAATTGCACAGGGCACCGAATTTGTTGAAAAAATGCAAGACGGTTACAACGCAGCTATTTCACAGGGAGGCGCAAACGTGTCTGGGGGTCAAAAGCAACGACTCGCTATTGCTCGTGCAGTCTGTCGTAAACCTGAAATTTACATCTTTGACGATTCATTTTCAGCACTAGATTATAAGACAGATCGTGTTTTGCGTAGTAAATTAAAGCAAGAAACTGCTGGAGTAACCAGTTTGATTGTTGCTCAACGGATTGGTACCATTATGGATGCTGACAAAATTATAGTTCTTGACCAAGGCAAAATTGTTGGACAGGGCACTCATAAAGAGCTGCTTAGAGATTGCCTGGTGTATAAAGAGATTGCAATGTCGCAATTAAGTGAGGAGGAATTGACTCATGAGTAAACATGAAAATAATTCCAACACCCAAAATAGAGGGCTTATAGGTGGTGGCCCCGGGGGCCGTCGTAACATGGCTTCTAATGAAAAAGCAAAAGATTTCAAAAAAACTTGGGGCCAGCTCATAAAGTATTGTAAAAGTTATATGCCTGCTATTTTGGCAGCTCTTATATTAGCCTCTTTGAGTGCTGTGCTTGTAATCATTGGCCCTAACAAAATAAGCGCCATGGGCGATGAGATTCAAAACGCCTTTAAAATTGTAAATGGCACTCTAGTTTTTAACTCCATAGACATAGGTCTTGTTGTTAGTATTGGTATGTCGCTTATCTTTCTCTATGCAGGGTCACTTATTTTTGGTCTTATAGAGAATTACGTTATGGCAACGGTGACCGCAAAGATTTCTAAAAATATGCGGTCAGATATTTCGCGTAAAATCAATAAAATACCCTTAAAATATTTTGATAAAACAAGCTATGGCGATGTTATTAGCCGTGTAACTAATGATGTTGACACCATTGGTCAAACGCTTAATCAAAGTCTCGATCAGCTGGTTCGAGCTGTTACTTTGTTTATTGGTTCTATGATAATGATGCTTGTCACAAACTGGCTTATGGCTATAGCTGCGATAGGCGCCTCTGTTATTGGGTTCGTGTTAATGATGGTTATAATGTTTAAATCTCAAAAGCATTTTGTTGCTCAACAGCAAGGCCTTGGCAGTATTAATGGTCACATTGAAGAGATCTATTCAGGTCACAATGTTGTCAAAGTTTATAATGGAGGTAAAAACGCAAAGAAGACATTTGAGCGCATCAACGAGTCTCTTTATGAAAGCAGTTGGAAATCACAGTTCATGTCTGGGTTAATGATGCCCCTTATGATGTTTATTGGAAACTTTGGATATGTAGCTGTATGTATAGTTGGTGCAGCGCTGGTTATGAATGGCACAATTACCTTCGGTGTTATTCTAGCTTTCATGATATATGTTCGTCTTTTCACACAACCTTTGACCCAGTTAGCTCAGTCTATGCAGCAATTACAGCGAACGGCGGCTGCAAGTGAGCGTGTCTTTGAGTTTTTAGCTGAGGAAGAGCTAACTGACGAAAGTCAAAAACTTCAAAAGTTAAAAAACATTCAAGGCAGCGTTGAATTCAAAAATGTTCATTTCGGCTACGAAAAAGACAAACCCGTTATTAATGATTTCTCTGCTAAAATAGTGGCTGGACAAAAAATAGCTATTGTTGGGCCTACAGGTGCTGGGAAAACAACAATCGTTAATCTGCTAATGCGGTTTTACGAAATTGATGCTGGTGAAATATGTATAGACGGCATACCCGTGCAGAGAGTTACACGTGAAAATGTACATGAACAATTCTGTATGGTGCTACAAGACACTTGGCTCTTTGAGGGTACTATAAAAGAAAACATTGTTTACAGTAAACCGGGTGTTACCAACGAAGAGGTAATAGCTGTATGTAAAACTGTTGGTATTCACCATTTCATACGAACGTTACCCAATGGTTATGATACTGTGTTAAATGATCAAACAAGTTTGTCTGCAGGTCAAAAACAGCTTGTTACCATCGCCCGCGCCATGATTCAAAACGCGCCATTATTAATACTAGATGAGGCGACAAGTTCTGTTGATACTCGTACAGAGAGAATTGTGCAGGAGGCTATGGATAAACTAGTACATGGTCGGACATCTTTTGTTATTGCACATAGACTCTCAACCATACGCAATGCCGATATGATACTAGTAATGAAAGACGGTGATATAATTGAAAGTGGTAATCACGTTGATTTGCTTGCAAAAGGCGGATTCTATGCTGAGCTTTATAACAGCCAATTTGAGTCCGAATAGAAAGAGCTTAACTGAAAATAAACCGTAGTAAAAGTTAAGCTCTATCTCTTATTTTTATTTTTCTTTTATTTTTATTTTTTTAGTAGAAGTGATGCGTTTTTCCATTGTTCTTTAGCTAAAGAGAGATTTGTTGAGGGTGTTCCGTAGAGTGAGTAGAATATGTAGCAGAGGTATGTGCATTGTGTACAGTTTTTGTATTTTTCTCGTAGAGTGTTGTATTTTTCGCTTTTCCAGTTTTTGGGTAAGTCAAAAATTGATCCTGCAAAGGTGTGGTTGTGGCATCCGGCAATTCTGCCTAGATGATCTACAACTAGAAAGCTTTGTAGGGCTTTGCAGTTCCAAGTTCTTTTTTCTTCTGCGTAGAGACTTTTTATTGCTTTTAAAATTCTGTTGGTTATTAAGATTCGTTTGTTAGTTTTTTTCATTTCCATTAAGGTATCGCAGAGTTTAACCATGGCAGCTTTATCTTTTATTATAAATTCTTCATTAGATTTGCCGATACGAAACAGTTGGTTTGGGTCTTGAGTTGTATCATATGAGTAAAGGGCATACCAGACAGAAATGTCCTTATTTGTAAAATAGTTGGTTATGTCTGCTATTTCGTTTAGATTTATTTGGGAAATTGTTAGACTAATGCTTACTTTAATGTTTTCTTTTTGGAGGGTTTCAACGGTTTCCATAGCGTTTTTCCATGCGCCGGGAACATTTTTTATGTAGTCATGCGTTTTTTCGTTTAGGCTGTCAATGGATAAAGCTACAAAGTCTACTTTTCTTAAATTTTCAATTTTTTTTGCTGCCATGCTGCCGTTATCGTAAACGGTGGTTACAAATCGTTCAGTGGCATAATCAATGATTTCTCCTATGTCATCTCTTAATAGTGGATCTCCACCTGAGATGACAAGTTCAATTATGCCGGCTTCTTTAAGAATGTCCATGCCGCGTTTTATTTCTTCTGTAGATAGCTCGTTTTTATCTTGTTCTTCCCACACGTTGCAGCCTAAGCATTTATAATTACATTTTTTTGTAATTAACCATTGTGCATGGTGTGGTTTGTCGCGAATAAGTGAACGTGCTGCTATAGTTGCTACCTTTCTTACTCCCATGACTAAATGAGTCGCCAGCCACTAATGTTGATATTGGTATTTAATCACGTTTGAACTATAAAACTATTATTAAAAATAGTGCGGTATTGACTGTTTTGTTTTTAGGGTCTGTTATTAGAGTTTATTTCAGTTAACCTTATAGTATGTACCTGTGTAACAGGTATGTTAAACGAAGTGACAATGTCTTGGATGCAATAGACGTGGTTTTATTAACAAAAAATAGTGAACGTGTTCTAACGAAATGTTTAGACTCGCTATATCAAAATGTTCCTGTTCACCGTTTAATTGTTGTTGACGGCTACTCAACAGATGCTACCCTTGCTATAGTGCAGACATTTCATCAAAAATATCATAACGTGAAAGTAATCTCTGACAACGGTACCCGTGCTTCAGCTCGGCAAAAAGGCATAATGGCCGTGCAAACCGAATGGTTCATGTTTATAGATAGCGATGTTGTTCTCTGTCGTGATTGGTTTCAAAAAGCCACAAAAAATGTTACCCCGAAAGTTGGTGCAGTTTGGGGTATTGAAGTGTGGTCAACGTTAAAAAATCCTAAAATGTTAAAACTTTTTCTGATAATAACCCGTAAAATCTTTGATATTCGCGGCGGTACACATGATACTCTTATTCGAACTTGTCTTGTAAAGGATATTCAAATTCCAAGGAAATTACACGTTTTTGAAGATGCTCATATAAAAGATCATGTGGCTAAAAAAGGTTACAAAGTTATCGCTTGCTATGTTCCTTTTTGTATTCATTTTAGGCCTGCCTCTGTGTGGACTTTTAAAGGTAGCTTAAATATAGTTGTCGAATCATTACGGTTAGGTAGTCTACGTTTAATTTCTAAACTATTTTTAGCATATGGTTTCTATACTGTGTACTCGTTTTTCCAGTTTTTTGTTATTAACGAAAAATAATTTTTTCGAATTATGGTATTCCTTTTTTGTATAGTGTCCGTAAGTTAGCGTGATAGTGCCGTCCAGAGATGGTCAGTTACTGGTTTTGGCAGTGTTTTTGTTTTTCCATTTCTTGTTTCCAAGGTGCGTTCTTCTGGGTGGTCATTAAATTCGCCTATAACGGTTGCATAGATGTCTTGTTGTTTTAGGGCGTTAATAATTTTTGGGGTTGCTTTAGGGTCTGCAGCGATTAAAAGTGCACCTGAGCTGATAAGTTGTAGCGGGTCAATTTTGAAGTATTTACAGATTTCTATGGTTTCCGGTTTGATCATAATTTCTTTTTCAAAAATTTTTAAACCTAAATTTGCAGCGTCAGCTATTTCATGTATACCGTTGAGGATTCCTCCCTCTGTGGGGTCATGCATTGCGTGTACTCCGCCTGTTTGATATGCTGTTAAAGCGTCTTTTACGATGCTGACTTGTTTGTAGAATTTTTTAGCGCTTTGTAGTTTTTTAGGGTTTATTGCTTTTGATAATTGTGTTTCTCTATCTGTGGCTAAAATGGCTGTGCCTTCAATACCTGCGCTTTTTGTAAGAATTAGTTTGTCCCCCTTTTTTGCTCCTTTAGAGGTGACGTATTTGCCTTTTTTGGTTAGACCTATAATGCAGCAAACGACAATGGGGCTGGTTAAATTCGGTGTAGACTCGCAGTGTCCGCCTACTATAGCTATTTTGTGCTCTTTAGCAGCTTTATCCATTTGAGTGCTTATAGTTTCAATCATTTGGCTGTCTGCGCCTTCTGGTAGCATGATACAGGAAAAAAGAAAGGCGGGTTGAACTCCAAATGTTGCAATATCATTAGCGTTAATGTTTACCGCTTCAAATCCTATTTGTTCCACTACGCCAGTAATGGGATCCATGGAAACAATAACTGTTTGGTCGCCAATTTCAAGCACTGCGCCATCAACACCTGCTGTGGGGCCTAGGATAACTTCTTTACGATTTAGGCCTAAATTTTTGAAAACAATGTTTTGTAAGATTTCTATAGGTATTTTTCCAGGTGGCAGTTTCATATGCATCCTCTGTTAAAGATAATTTTTAAGTTGTGGGAAAACACGTAGCACCGTATGCATGATAGGTACAGCAATTATTAAACCTGTTACCATCTGAATTATGTTAAATGGTAAACATCCCAATGCAACCGAGTAACCCCATATAATTGTTTCATATGTGAAATATCCAGTGATCATTGTGGCTCCTCCGGTTAAAATTGCAATTGATGCACATAGAGTTAAACTTTTAATTTTTTTGTACAGTTTCTTTGTTATGTAGCCCACAAGAAATCCTTCTGCTGCTTTTATAAGAAGAGTCGCTAATGCATATGATGGTGCTATTAATATGTCTGCTATAACTGCACCAGCTCCTGCAATTAATCCTGCGAATGGTCCTAAAAGTAACGCTGCAACATAAATGAGCACTTCACCAAGATTAAAGAATCCGCCGCTTGATGCTGGAATGAAAATGGCTGAGACATAAGTAATTGCAGCAACAAGAGCTGCAAAAATTGTTGCAGCTGCCAATTGGAAAGTTGATGAACGATACTTTTTTGCGGCCGTCTTATTTTGCATTATCTCACCTAGTAATAGTAGTGCATTGACAAAGTTAGATTTTAGGTTTGATTACGTCTAACTGTTATTGTCTGCCCTTAATTATAACTTTGTCAATGTAGTCGCAGTAGTCTGCAACATAATTAATTGGTTAGAGTTCTCATTGTTGATAAAGGTTGTTTGTTCTTCTCTAATAGCCTTTGTCAACGGTTTAACGTTTTTGTGTTTTAACTATTGCTATGTTGCATTATACGTATTAGTGATGTGGTGTTATCTGTTTTTGAAGATGAGGTTGTGTGTTTACTTACTGCTCTCTCAAGAAGTATTAGTGTATGTGTGGTGTTATCTGTTTTTGGAGGGGAAAATTCTAATGTATGTTTTTATAATTTGTGTATAGTGATTGTTTATGAGTAGTGTTAAAGAAGACCCAATTAAGTTCCATAAAGATGCTAATGCTCTAATGGAAAGTGGTAAACCAATTGAAGCGCGTGATTTATTTGTAAAAGGTGGGGAGCTTTATTTTAAAGGTCAAAACTTTTTTGGTGCCGCTGAAATGTATTACAAAGCTGGTGAATGTAGTGTGTCTCTAAAAGAGTATTCTTCGGCAGTTGAGTTTTTCAGTAAAGCTGCTGATATTGCATTAAGTAAGGGGTTTGATCGTTATGGGTTAAGTGCCCTTGAAGAAGCGCGAAATGCTCAAAAAGTAGTGGGGAATGCTAAAGAAGCAGAGGAAATAGAGTTAAAAATAAAAGAAATCAGTGATAAAATTAACAAACAAAATGCTGCTACTGATGAAGACTCGTCTTTTTCAATTTTCTCTTAAATAATTTTTTCTTCTTTTTCTTTTTTAACATGGTGGTTGTTTTTGTGTTTGGTAGTGAGAAATGTTGTGGTTATGTTTTTTGGGTTTATTTACTGTTGAGCAGAAAAAAAGTTGTTAGATGCGGAGTATTATTTTTTCTGTGTATTTGCTTAGTGTATTTGCGATTTTGTTTATAGTTTCTGGTGTATAGTTTTGGAGTGTTTGGTAATGTTTGTCTAAAGTTTTTTCTGATATGAATTTTTGTAGTGCATGGTTTTTGGAGCCTTTGCTTAATTCTCCTATGGCCTCTATGTCTTGTAGAGTGACGAGTTCAGGTACAAGGGTGGTACGGAATTCGTATGATGTTTTGCCTGTTTTTAGTATGTTTATGCTTTTTTGCAGATTGTTTGTATCTTGCATGCCTAGTTGTTTGTATTTTTCTATACTGGTTTTTATGTCTAAGGCTACATAGTCTATATGTTGAAGGCTTTCTTGTAGTGTTTCGGGGTAGAATCCGTTGGTGTCTAGTTTTACGAAAAAGTTTTGTTCTTTTAGTTTAGCGAGGAATTTTGGTAATTCTTTATGCATACATGGTTCTCCACCGGTGATGACTACTGCGTCAATGTATTTTTTGCGTTGTTCTAAAATTTCTAAGGCGGTGGTTTCTTGTAGGAATGGTGGTTGAGGGTTGAGGACTATGTCTGCGTTGTGGCAATAGGGGCAACGTAAGTTGCATCCTGGGGTAAATAGTACGCTGGATACTTTATCTGGATAGTCAAGTAAGCTTGTTTTTTGCAGTCCACTAAATTTCATTTGTTTTCATCATCATTTGTTGTTTATTTTTTTGTTAGAGTTGTTGTTGGTGTGTGGTAGTTATGGTGTTTGTTTGGTCAAATGTTTTGCGTATGGCGAATTCTGCTTGTTTTCCGTTGTTCCATTGGTCGACTGGGCGTAGGTAGCCGACGACGCGGCTGTAGACTTCACTGTAGGCGTTGCATGTTGGGCAGTATTTGTGTTCTCCTGAGGTGTAGCCGTGGTTGGGGCAGACGCTAAATGTGGGTGTTAGGGTGAAGTAGGGTATGTTTGTGTTTTGGGCTACTTTTTTGACGAGTTCTGCGGCTGATTTCCAGGAGGGTAAGCGTTCGCCTAAGTATATGTGGAAGTTGGTTCCGCCGGTGTAGAGTGTTTGGAGAGTGTTTTGGTGTTCTATGGCTTCGAAGAGGTCTCCTGCGAAGTCAACGGGTAGTTGTGAGGAGTTAGTGTAGAATGGTTCTGCGTGTTCTTTTTGGATGTGTTGTTGGTTGGCAAATATGATGTCTCTGTAACGTTTTTGGTCTATGCGGGCTAGGCGATATGCGGTGCCTTCTGCAGGGGTGGCTTCTAAGTTGTATATGTCATTTGTTTCTTCTTGGTATGTGCTTATGCGTTCGCGCATGAAGGTTAGAGTTTTTATTGCAAAGTTTTGACCTTCTTTTGAGGCGATATTTTGTCCTATTAAGTTGAGTGTTGCCTCATTGATGCCTACAATGCCGATGGTTGAGAAATGGTTTTTCCAGTATTTGCCAAATCTTTCTTTTATGTTGCGTAGGTATCTTTTGGAGTATGGGTATAGGCCTTTTTCGGTGAAGTCTTCTAGTATTTTGCGTTTAAGTTCTAAGCTTTCCTTAGCTGTTTCCATGAGGGTGCCTAGTTTTTCGAAGAATTCGTCTTCGTTTTTTGCGAGGTATCCGGCTCTTGGTATGTTTAAGGTGACTACGCCTATGCTGCCTGTTAGGGGGTTTGCTCCAAAGAAGCCGCCTCCGCGTTTGCGTAGTTCTCTGTTGTCTATGCGTAGTCGGCAGCACATGCTGCGCACGTCTTCCGGGTTTAGATCGCTGTTTATAAAGTTGCTAAAGTTTGGTACGCCGTATTTGGCTGTGACTTCAAATATTGCCTGTGAGACGGGGGAGTCCCAGTCAAAGTCTTTGGTAATGTTGTATGTTGGTATAGGGAAGGTAAATACTCTGCCCTTTGAGTCGCCTTTGGACATGACGTTGGCAAATGCTGTGTTGAGCATTTCCATTTCTTTAGTCATGTCGCCGTAGGTGTCTTTTGTCATGTTTCCGTTGAAAATGATTGCTTCGTTTTTCATAAATTCTGGAATAGTTAGGTCTAATGTTAGGTTAGTGAATGGTGTTTGGAAGCCGACGCGTGTGGGGACATTCATGTTGAAAAAGAATTCTTGTAGTGCTTGTTCTACGTCTTTTTGGTTCAAGTTGTCATAGCGGATAAAGGGTGATAAGTATGTGTCAAAATTGCTAAATGCTTGTGCGCCGGCGGCTTCTCCTTGGAGGGTGTAGAAAAAGTTTACGATTTGTCCTAAGGCAGTGCGGAAGTGTTTTGCGGGTTTGCTCTCGATTTTTCCTGCTACGCCGCCAAACCCTGAGAGTAGTAAATCATTTAGGTCCCATCCAACGCAGTATGGTCCTAGGACGCCTAGGTCATGGATGTGTAAGTCGCCTGAAAAGTGTGCTTTTGCTATTTCTTCTGGGTATATGCGGCCTATCCAGTATTTAGCGATGACTGTGGATGATAAGTAGTTGTTTAGGCCTTGTAGGGAGTAGCTCATGTTGCTGTTTTCTTTAACTCGCCAATCTTCTACATCTATGTATTGGTCTACCATGTCTGCGGAGCTTAGTAGTGAGGCTAATTCGCGCATGTCGTTGTGTTGTTTGCGGTAGAGTATGTACGCTTTAGCTGTGGATGCGTGGCCGTTTTCGATTAATTGTTTCTCAACTATGTCCTGTACTTCTTCAACTGTGGGGACGCCATCGTCTCCGTATTGTTTGTTTAAGGCGATTATTACTTCATCACTTATGCGTTTAGCTTGTTCTTTGTCTTTGCCGCCAACGGCTTTAGCTGCTTTCCATATGGCCTTTGTGATGCGTTCTTGGTCAAAGGGTTCTAATTTGCTATCGCGTTTCCGTACATATTTCATGTTTTCCTACCTCCATAAGTAAACGTCCAAAGTCTTCGGGGTCTTCGAATCTTTTGTAAACTGAGGCAAATCTGATGTAGACAATTCTATCCATATTTTTGAGGTGTTTCATGAGTAAATCACCAATTTCTTGTGATGAAACTTCTCCTGTGTCCTTTAGCATAAGATCTTGCCGTATGCGGCTTGCTAATTCGTTAATTTGTGTCATAGTTACTGGTCTTTTTTCGCTTGCTTTTTGTATGCCTCTGATTATTTTGTTTACGTCGAAGCGTTCGAGTTTGCCGTCTTTTTTACGTACCATTAATTCTATAGTTTCGACGTATTCGTATGTTGTAAAACGTTTGTCACAGTTTACGCATTCTCTTCGTCTGCGTGTAGTGTTATCTGGGGAATCGCGTGTTTCAAGCGTTTTAACGTTTTCAGAGTTGCAGTAAGGACATTTCATAAGTTTCACACGTATAGTGTTAATGTGCTTTCGTAGTACACTATCGTTAGCGCATATTTAAAGAGTTTAGACATTTCCTGTGAAATATTTCGTTATTCTGTGATTATGTGTTCGTGAAAAATAGACATGTTTGAAGAAAACAATCGCTCAAGAAAAGAGTTCTTTATGCTAAATACTATAAACGTCCCAAACTGAAAACTATTTTAAACATTTACTGCTTTTTCTCTTCTTCAACAATAGTTTTTACAATAAAGTAGCCCTTATTAATTAGCCAATGATGGAACTGATAAGTAGTAAACAAACAACCCACCCCACAAGTTTTGCGAATAGCCTCATATGCCTCAGAGCCCTCCGCACACTTATTAAGCTCCATCTGAACAGAACACTTCACATCCTTGCAAAATTCTCTACGTCTATACTCAACAAAACCCTCTAACATGCTAATCAACAATCAACATAGCTCATACATGAGCATATAAGGATTATTTTGTTGACTGCTACTTTTATGTTTTTGTTACGAATGTATGTTGTTTGTTAACAAATTTATGTGTTAAGCTATTTTCTTTTCGAATGTGCATGTCTATTTTCTGTTTTTTGATGACTTGTTCAACTATTTTTGTATCATAACAATGTATAAAAAAGTTTTGTCTCACAACCATCAGAGTGCGTAACATAACTTTTTTAACGCCATAAACAAGACCTCAGACAAAAAGTTAACGTTTTTAGGCTCTTGATAAAGTAAAAATGCAAATCAGCATGGAAAAGATCCCATATCCAGAAAAACAAAATAAGCTTAAAATGAGCTTTAAATAGTGAAATAACGGGGTAAACTACCTCAAAACAGCCAAAATAGAATACCACAAAATACTATATTTCTAATAGGCTTTCTTTAAAACCAATAAAGCATTACAGTTGTTTCATGGTCAAATTCTACAGCGGCAAGAACTTTTCTTGAAGTATCATCTAAAATTGTGCACAAGTACTTGCTATTTGTGCAGTGATGTCAATCAGATGCACCGGTGATAGGGAGTGTTTGTGTTCGTAGCGGTTCTAGGGTTTTTTGCGTTTCTGTTTGTTTGGTTGGTGGTGAGCGTGTCTTGGTTTGATTAAGACTTTGTGGTTTGTTCGGTGTGAGCTTTTTATTTTTTGTCGTGTATAGATGATTTTTTTAAGGTGTCGTGTGTTTAGGTGGTTTTTTTGGTAGGCTTGTTTTGTGGTTTTTATTGTTTGTGGGGTTGTTTGTTTTTTGGGTTGGTCGAGGTTTTTTCTATTGTTGGTGTGGTGTTGGTGGTTTTGTATTGGGCGAGGGTTGTTTGGATCTTTTTGGGGTTGTTTTTAGTTGGTTTGTTGCTTGTTTTATGGTTATGTTGTTTTGTGCGTGTTGTTGTAGGCATCGTTTGATTTCGCGTTTGTTTTTGATTTTGATCATGTTTTTAGTTGGGTGGGTGAGGTATTTTTGGAAGGTGTTTTGCAGTGTTTGGGTGGTGATGTAGTGTGTCGTAAGATAACTTTGTGGGGAAATTATTTTGGGACACGACATTTACATTATTTTTGTATGAAAAATAGGAATTTTTTGATGAAAATGAATGTAAAAATAAGTTTAGACTGGTGGACCGAGCGGGATTTGAACCCGCGACTTCCGCGTTGCGAACGCGGCGATCATACCGCTGATCTACCGGCCCATAGGTTTTAAAGTCTAATCTTTAACTTTTAGAGCTTTCGGTGTAATAAGCGTTCATTAGGCGGCGCGTTGGGTGTTGATCTGTGTTGTGGGGTGTGTTTAAAAGTTTTAATTTTGTTTAATAATATGGTTTGTGTGTTTGTGGGGGTTCGTGTGTGTTTTTTGGCAATTTTTCCGTTCAAGTATGTAGTGTAAACTTTTTTGATTCATTTTTATGTGTGTTACTATGGTTGAAAGTTTTGTTTTGTAACCTTTACTGTCTAGTTTTTGGGGTAATACAATACTTGAAACCTTGTTGCTACGTTTCTTTCTGAAAAATAAGTCAATTTAATGGTAAAAATCAGTTATTTTGTATTACGGTGATAGGGTAATGCATTGAAAATTGTTTTGTGTGCTAATTGTTGCTTGTTTTTTGGAAAAGAGCATATAACGAGATTTTACCCATTGTATTACCCTATGATTTGTGCAGTTAAGGTTTGTAAAATTTGTGAAATTATAGCAAAGTGAATAGACATTGGCGTGTTTTTCATGCCGTAACAAGTTCTAATCCTGAAAAACTATGGAAATAAAACCTTGCTTCAAGCAATAGCTAAGA
>JGI24695J34938_10001749_pt1 | contig 17964 bp, 14 predicted proteins | sample TergutCo191P3_FD_34938 | JGI IMG/M metagenome (IMG submission 34938)
ATAAGCGATGTAACGCCTATTCCGCATAATGGCTGCAGGCCAAGAAAAACACGACGTATTTAAGGAGAAGGAATATGGCAAGATACACAGGCCCTGTTTGCAGGATGTGCCGTGTAGAACAAAAGAAACTTATGCTTAAAGGGAATCGCTGTAAGAGCGATAAGTGTTCTATGAACAAAAAGCGCCCGGCGCCGGGAAAAGATCCAAAGTCACGTCCGGGAAAACGCTCTGATTACGGAGTGCAGCTCAGAGAAAAACAAAAATTAAAAAGAATCTACGGAATGGTGGAAAGCCAATTCAGGCTTTTCTTTGACCGCGCCCAGAGGATGCCCGGCATTACGGGCGAGAATCTTTTTATACTGCTCGAAAGACGCCTTGATAATGTCGTATACCGCATGCGCTTTGCGACATCGCGCAGTCAGGCAAGACAGCTTGTTCTGCACGGTCATGTATGCGTTAACGGCGAAAAGATCACTATCCCTTCGTATCTTGTAAAGCCGGAGAATGAGATCAGCATTACAAGCGCAAGCAGAAATATGACAATCATTAAAGAAGCTTTAAGAGAATACGGTAAATCCGGGGTAATGCCTTGGCTTACCCTCGATCCGGACGCGATGAAAGGCGTATTTGTCGCGTCTCCGCGCCGCAGTGACATCACTGATCTCGGTGACATAAAAGAACAGATGATCATCGAATTATATTCTAAATAAGGAGACACTATGGCTCGTAAGAACCTTATGGCAGGTATAAAACGCCCAAAGAGCATAACTTTTGAACATGGTGAACTCAGCCAGAATTACGGTAAATTTTCCGCTGCTCCGTTTGAACCGGGTTTGGGCACTACTGTCGGCAATACTTTACGCAGAGTTCTGCTTTCATCAATTCAAGGGTATGCGATTACCGCGGTAAGAATCGAATCGATTGACGCTAACGGAACCACGCATAATGTATCCAGTGAGTTTGAAACAATCCCGAATATTATCGAGGATACTCTGGAAGTTATAAACAACTTAAAACAGATTCGCCTTAAATTGCCTCAGGACGGCGAGCAGGATATACTGCTTTATGAATGGTCAGGCAAACAGGAAATTAAAAGCGACGATTTCGCCAGGATGGGACAGGTAGAAGTATTATCAACAGGTCAGCATATAATGACTTTAATGGACAATGCTAATATCAGATTTGAAGTTCAAATAGATCTTGGCAGAGGCTACGTGCCGTCCGAGGTTAATGAGCGTTACATCGAAGTTATTAACACAATTCCTGTGGATGCGATTTTCTCTCCTGTTAAAAAAGTAAAATTCAATGTTGAGTCTACCCGCGTTGGGCAGCGAAATGATTTTGATAAGCTGATTCTTGAAATCTGGACAGACGGAACAGTAAAGCCCGAAGACGCTTTGGCGGAGTCCGCAAAAATCGCCAAGGATCATTTTTCGGTTTTTATTAACTTTGATGAAAATAATCTGGGCATTGATGACGATCTTGATGATGAAAACGACCATATCAGGAAGATTTTAAATACCCCTGTCGAGGAACTTGAGCTTTCTGTCCGTTCATCAAATTGCTTAAAGAACGCGTGCATTAAAACAATTGGGGAACTTACCCGCAAAACAGAGGACGATATCGCAAGGACGCGGAATTTCGGAAAGAAATCGCTTCAGGAGATTAAAGAGAAACTTAAAGAGTGGAACTTAAGTCTTGGCATAACGGATTTAAATGTTCTTAAAAACGCGCGTATGGAAACTAAAGTAAAGGAAACCGAAGATGAAGCATAAGAGAGGATTTAATCCGCTTAATAAAATGGCGTCTCACCGCAAGGCGCTGCATAGAAACATGGTAACAAGCCTTTTAAGGCATGAAAGAATTCATACTACAAAGGCAAAAGCTCTGGAAGTCCGCAGAACAGCGGAAAAAATGATAACCCGCGCCAAAGAGGATTCTGTTCACAACCGCAGAATTGTCTCCGGCCGTTTATTCGATGAAGGCATTGTGGCGAAACTTTTTACCGATATTGGTCCAAGAATGAAAGAAAGAAACGGCGGATATACGCGGATTGTTAAACTTGGAGAGCGCAGCGGCGACGCCGCCGAGGTTGTTATTCTAGAACTTGTCGATTATAAACTCGAAACAGAAAAAGATAAAAAAGCAAAAAAGAAAGATGATAAAAAACCCAAGACTCCCAAGGGAAGTCAGACTCCAAAGGGAAGTCAAGCTAAAAAAAAGAGTGACAAGGGGAAATAAATGTCGAAACCGCACAGAGGCCGGAGTATCCGGGAACTATACGCAAGAGGAAGAGGCGAATGCCCTGTCTGTAAAAGAACAAATATAAAGGTGCTTTATGAACAGGAAGCCGAAGGGCAGAAATTTAAAATATGCAAAACATGCAAGGCCGCGCTGAAGAACGGAACAAAGAAATTGTCTGTAAATAAACCCGAAAAGACTGCTGTTGAAACTATAAAACAATCCGCCGAAGCTGTATAATTAACCGGCTGAAACTTTTTATTTGGCTTTTTAGATTTAGCCTCTATAATAAAAATCTAAGAGGGCGGGAATTGAGTGAGTAATTTAACAATCACAAATGATAATTTTAGTACCGAGGTCTTAAAATCTGCGGTTCCGGTTTTAGTTGATTTTTGGGCGCCGTGGTGCGGCCCGTGTAAAATGATTGGTCCTGTGATTGAGCAGATTGCGCAGGAGTATCAGGGACATTTAAAAGTCGGCAAATTAAATGTTGATGAAAACGGCGAAATCGCTCAGCAATACGGCATCACTTCTATCCCTACATTGATACTTTTTAAGAACGGGGAAATAGCGGCCCAGAAAAACGGAGCCGCCCCCAAGCATGATATAGAATCCTTTTTTAAGGACCTAATTTAATAACGGCCGGTATTGTTCGGCTTTCCTGCTGAAATTCCGCTTGATACAGTAACATACCATGAAGACGCTGTATTCGGGTTTTCCGATGTTTCGTCGCGGTTTATTGTTCTGGTATTGGTTGTTCCTGTGCTTCTTGCCGCGTCTATAGGTCCGCTCGCGCTTCCTTTTTCCGTTACCCAAAACCCCTGATTTAATAGAAACGCCGCAGCCTGAGCGTGGTAATCTTTACTCCACCATGGGTCTGCGCTGTTAGATAATAATAACGCCGCCAGAATATTATCATCTTGATCCAGTACATAAATTATTGTCGCTTCTTTATGAACCAATTTTGAATTTCCCTGTATCCAGATGTCGCGCGCAAGAGGCGACGCATTCCTCCCGCCTGATTCATCAAGCGATTCGCTGTATTCGTTTCTGCTTGCTTCTTCGACTGTTCTTAAATGCAGCACCACATACTCGCCTTTTTTAACTTCTACAGGAAGAAACTCATAAATCGTCAGTTTTGAAGCGTTTGTGTTTCCCATAATCACCGCCCGCATTCCTCCAAGATTACCGTCCGACAGCATCAGGAATTCTATAAACTCTGTTCTTGGGTTTGAATTTTCTGTGCATACTTCATTAATAACAAGATTCGGCATACGGTTATTTTTTCCTCTGAGAGATACAAGCACATTGATTGTATTTTTATTCTCATCTTCCGCGACAATATCGGCTGTGATTAAACTTCCCGGCTCCGCAGCCTCGTTTAATTTAATCCTGACAGTGCTCCCGTTTTCTATCGATTCAATAGAAATATCCGGAAGAAGAGCGGCGGTTTTTACTGTTACCTCCCTTGAAAATACAAATTCAATTTCACTTTCCGAGATCGCTTTACAACCTTCGAATACAAGCGACTGCGAATTGCTTCCCTGTATCTTTACTGACAAAGCCGCTTCCGGTGTTGTACAGGCGCTGATAAATAAACATACGCTGAACAACATTATATAATTTTTCATTTAAACCTCCTTGGGACATTTTTTTGTCCCGCTATATATGGGTTGAAAGTGTCAATTTGCATGACTGAAGGAAATTTTTTTTATAAATATTCTGGTTTTTTCATTGCTACTAGACAGAAACAGTAAAAAATGCTAGTTTTAACTTTCAAAAACAAATTCAGAGGTATTTCATGGCTAAAAAGAAGAATAATCCGGTAAATAATGAAAAAAGTTCTTTTTTAGAAGAAATTATAAAAAAATTTAAACAAAGCCCGGGTATATATATCGGATCTGTTGTTATTTTAGTTCTGGTTATTGTTACTTTTCTTGGAGGCGATTTACTGTCTGGCGGCAGATTCGGCAGTTCCGGCAGCGATTTAACCTTTGGATATTACGATAAAATTCCGATAACCTATGTTCCCGGAAATTTCCTCGCCCAGCATTACAGCAGTATTTATAATTATTATCAGGCTCAGGGGGTTGATGTCAGCGATATCTGGACTTCCGCTCAGCTTTGGCGGCAGGCATTTGAAGGAGCGCTGACCCATACTGCAATCATGGATATAATGAAAAGATCCGGCTACACAATTCCTGACAAATTTGTTGACAGGGAAGTCGCAAAACTTCCGCAGTTTCAGGACAGCGGGCGGTTCTCCGAAGTTTTATTCCGCGCGACTCCCGAATCTACCCGCGTTTCTTTATGGCGGCATGAACAGGAAAGTCTGATTAAAAGTATGTACATTGATGATTATTTTAATCTTATGCATCCTAAGGGAGAAGCGGCTTTTATCGCCAAGATGGCGACTCCCTTAAGAGTGTATCAAATGGTGGCTTTCTCTGTTTATGATTATCCTGACAGCGAGTATCTTTCCTTTGCGCGCAGCAACCCGAATTTATTTCGTTCGGTTCATTTGTCAAAAATTACAATCAGTTCAAGCGAGAGGGAAGCAAGAAGGGTTCTTTCATCAATAACAGACGGAGTGATAACTTTTGAAGACGCGGCTAGAAATCAATCTAGTGATTATGTTTACGGCGCATCGGGCGGTGACATGGGAATCAAATTCTTTTATGAGCTTGAAAATGATATTCCCGGTCTTACGGATCGAAACACGGTTTTCAGCCTTAGAGAAGGCGAGATTAGCGATATTATCGCAACTTCGGATGGCTGGTCTTTTTTCAGAGTAGAGAATGCCGCAAAAGCCGCCGACTTTAACGATGACGCGGTAATGGAAAAAGTCCAATTGTATGTCAGAGGGTATGAAAGAGGCCGGATGGATGACTGGACAATTGCGCGCGCCGGAGTTTTTATTTCCGAAGCTGAAGCGTCCGGTTTTGAAGAAACCTCTGAAGCATGGGAACTTCAAATTGATGTTTTCGGGCCGCTGGCTATCAATTACGGGAATACCGATCTTTTTACCTCTCTTAGCTCTTTTTCCGTGCAGAGTATTGACAACAGCCAGTTCGCTACATTGTCACGTAACGAAAATTTCTGGAAAACTATTTTATCAACGCCGTATAATAAATTTTCCGAGCCTTTTGTTTTTAACACCGATGTGCTTGTGTTTATTCCTACGGAAGAAACAGAAACCGATGAAGCCTTTATCGAAAATCTTGAAACAATGTTTTCGTCATGGTGGCTTACGTATGTTTCAGAGCAGATTGTTCAGCAGTATTTTGTAAATTCAGAAAGAGCCAGTGACAGCGAAGTATTCTGGAACGCGTTCTTCCAGTATATCTGGCCGTTATAAATTAATTTGGGCGGCTTATGAAAGAAGAGCCCGTAATACATGAAAATATTGTAAAAAACGGCAAGACTCTTCTTTCCGGAAAAGATCCGATAGGCCGCGCTTTAAAAATTGTAAATTCAGTTGAGTTACGCGACAGAACTCTTTATTTTTGCCCTTCTCCGCTGTACGGCTATGGACTTTCGGAATTTTTATTCCGCATAGAGAAAGAAACTTCATCTTCCGCGATCCTCTGCATAGAGTGTGACGCGCAGTTGTTTGAACTTTCTAAAAGCGGCATTGATTCTTCTCTTTTAAAAAATCCCAGACTGCGCCTGACTAATATTGATGACGCTGCGGCTCTATCTGCATTTGTCTGCAATGCATGGGGAGCAAGGGCTTTTCGCCGCGCCGAAGTTATCCGTCTTTCCGGCGGCTGGCAGTTAAACAGTGATTTATATAATTCCCTTTATGAATCTTTATGCGGCGGGATAGCCACCGATTGGAGCAATGCGCTTACTCTTTCTAAACTTGGGCGATTATATATCAGAAACGCTCTTCGTAATCTTGCGGGTCTTTCGTGTTTCTTGCCGCTTAGTGATTTATCATTCGGGCGGAGAAATGTTCTTGTTCTTGGCGCAGGCCCTTCGTTAGACGAAACTCTTGACGCGCTTAAAGGCGCTTTTTCCGGTGAACTTAAGCGTCCTGAAAGCCGTAATTTCAAAATTATTTGCGTGGATACCTGTCTTGGCGCGTTAAAAGACAGAGGGATTATTCCTGATCTGGCTGTAATTCTGGAAAGCCAGCATTGGAATCTTTTTGATTTTATTTCGTGTAACAGATGGAACGTTCCCGCGGCAGTTGATCTATCCTGTCTTCCGGCTTCTGCAAGGGTGCTTGATTCAGGCGGGTATTTATTTATGACACCGTGGACATCACTGCGGATTTTTTCAAGGTTTAAGAAGTACGGGCTTTTGCCTCCTGAGATTCCGCCGCTTGGTTCTGTGGGTCTTACTGCCGTTGAAATCGCGCGGCGCGTAACAAGCGGGAAGATAATTTGTTCAGGTCTTGATTTTTCTTTTACCGCTGACAAGTATCATTGTAAAGGCGCGCCGGGATACCGTTCAAAAATTAACAGGCAGAATCGTTTTAACGGATTATTGAGCACAGAAGCTTATAAAGAACAATCCTTTGCTGTTTTATCAAAAATAAATATTGAAGATCAAAACTTCGGCGCGCAAGGAAACAGCATCAAGGACTCTGCTGTATTCAGCAGTCCTGTTATGCGACATTATCTTGAAATGTTTAAAAATGAATTCGGCGAAGACAGGCGTTTACTTGATATTGCCGGAACGGGGGTTTCTCTTGGCTTAAAAACGCTTACGATAAACGATTTTTTAAATTTATTAACGGTGAATGAAAAGCGCGAAGTTAAAAATGAGGAGACTGGCCAAAAGCCGGATAAAATTTTAAAAAGTGACGAAAACAGACAGAATATTATTTCTTTTTTTGAATCTGAGCTGGAGCGTTTATTAAAGTTACGCGGTTTTCTTACAGGCGAAGCAGAAGTTAACACGGAAAATCTTTCTGTTTTAATTGATGAGTGTGATTATTTATGGGCGCATTTTCCTGATTATGCCGCAGGAAGAAAATCAAATTTATCGGATGTTTCGTTTTTAAAACGAATACGCGCAGAGCTTGATCCGATGATTAAATTAATTAAAAACGCTATAATTAACTTCGGAGCGTGAAAATGGAACAAAGAGAAAAATATGAATTAAGCGGAGCAGGTTTTTTGGCACGGCTTAAAAAACCGGCAGGAAAAGTTGATGTAGTTATTGATACCGATACTTTTAATGAAATTGACGATCAATTCGCGCTTGCTTTTTTAATTAAATCAGATGAAAAACTACAGCTAAAGGGAATATACGCCGCTCCTTTTTTTAACCAGAACTCGCTAAGTCCCGCTGACGGAATGGAAAAAAGCTACAATGAGATATTTCAAATTCTTTCGTTAATGAAGCGCGATGATTTAGAACCGCTTGTTAAACGCGGCTCCGCTAATTTTTTAAAAAACGAAACAGAGTATGTTGAGTCAGAAGCGGCTTCTTCTTTGTCTGAACTTGCAATGCGGTATTCTCCTGAAAAGCCGTTATACGTCATCAGCATTGGAGCGATTACAAATATAGCTTCCGCAATTTTAATGGAACCCTGTATAATCGACAGGATTGTAATTATCTGGCTTGGCGGGAACGCGCTGCACTGGGTTGATAACGCTGAGTTTAACTGCGGCGGTGATATCGCTGCAAGCAGAATTATTTTTGGATGCGGCGCCGCTTTAGTTCAGCTTCCTTGTATGGGAGTTGTTTCCGCTTTTACGGCAAGCGGCCCTGAGCTTGAACATTGGCTTCGCGGCAAAAACGAATTATGCGATTACCTTGTTGATGTTACGACTATAGCGGCGGCTCACGACAGCGGTATTTCAACATGGACGCGCGTTATATGGGATGTAACGGCGGTCGCGTGGCTGTTGGACGGCGATTTTATGCTTGACAGACTTGAGCACAGTCCGATTCCTGAGTACAGTAACCGTTACAGTTTTGATCCGCGCCGTCATTTATACCGTTATGTGTATCATATAAACAGAGATAATCTTTTTAAGGAACTGTTTGAAAAACTTGCTAAATAAAGTTCTAAAACAGTCTGTTATAATATACACATATGTATAGAATCCATGTAAAAATCAAACACCAGTTATAATGATTCTTCTGCCATATTTTTAAGCTTTTTTTGCAGGGATTTTCTTTTACGTTTTGATACAATAGAAAACGCGATGCTTTTTCCGTGATCGGCAATTCTTTCAAGATCAATAATAATATCAGTAAATATAAGTCCGCTTTCTACTTCACATGCGCCTGTTTTTAAACGTTCTATGTGATTTTCCGGGAACTCCTTTGATAATTTATCAATTTCGTTTTCAAGCAATTCTATTTGATGCAGCTGAACAATATCAATGTCTTTATAAATGTTCACCGAGGCGTTTATAATTTTTAATGTTAAATCGCTCAATGTTTTTAATTCCGCCAATGCGGCCGCTGAAAAATTTATTTTATTATTTTTTATATTTAAAGCATATTCAGCGATATTTTCCGCATGGTCGCCAATCCTTTCTATATTAGTAATTATTTTAAACATTTTACCGATTTTTTTTGAATCGGAATCGGTTAAAGTCATTTTATTAATTCTTACAAGTTTAGCTGTAATCTTATCATTAAGATAATCGATAATTTTTTCTTTTTCAAAGGTCTTGTTTGCTTTATCTTCATTTACTTCAAAAAAAGATTCCAGCGCCATATTTAAATTTTCATTGGCGATTGTTCCCATTCTGACTATTTCCAGATGTGAATTTATCATTGCAAGCGAAGGATTTTGAATGCTCTGATCATCAAGATAAAGTAATTTTTTATCATACATTTTTTTAGTTTCATCTTCTTTCATAGGAACAATTTTCTGCATTAACAGAGCAATCCATTTTACAAATGGAATAAGAAGAAAAAGAACAGCAGTATTATATAAGGTATGGAACATCGCAACTTGGCGTGCTGCCGCTGTCCATGTTGTTTGAAACCAGATTAGTATTGCGGGAAAAATTAATATCAGCGATCCAAACACTGTGCTTCCGATAATATCGTACATTAAATGAAACAGCGCGGCGCGTTTGCTTTCGCGGCTTGCCGGTATTGAAGCGAATACAGTAGTCAAGCTTGTTCCAAGATTTGTTCCTAAAACAATAAAGGCTGAAGTTTCAAAAGGAATAGGAACACCGTTAAGGTGCATTGTAATCAGCAGCCCCATTGTTGCGGATGAACTCTGGATAATTGCCGTGAAAATAAAACCTGCAAGCAATGACATTATCGGGTTCTCAAATCTGATTAAAATACTGTTAAAACCTGGCTGTTGGGCAAATTCCTTTAGAGGGTCGCCCATTACTTTGATACTAAACAATAATATTCCAAACCCCAAAATAATGTATCCTGCATTTTTTACTTTTTTAGCTTTAAAAAACATATACATTATAATGCCTATAAAAATAAATAAAGGCGCAATTGCGTCAAATTTGAACGCTATTAATTGTGCGCTGAAAGTTGTTCCGACATTTGCTCCCATGATTACGCCAATTGCCTGTGTCAGATTCATCAGCCCGGAATTTACAAAACCAACAGTTAAAATTGTTACAGCAGTTGAACTATTTATGCAAATGGTCGCGATTATTCCGATAAAAGCCGCAAGAAAACGGTTTGAAGTGGCTTTTTTAAAGATTGTCTGTAAACGATCGCTTGCTACAATTTGCAGTCCTGATGTCATTATTTTTAGGCCAAATAAAAGCAGTCCTAAACCGCCTACAATCAGGAAAATATCTGTTAATAACTCACTCATAAGTCCTCAAGTTACTTTGCCAAAAATTAAAATAAATTCATCTTAATCTTCCAATTTATTTAATTTTATTTAATGCTTTTTGTCAATGTTTTTTGAAAAAATTATAAATAATGAGCTGTGAAAAGATTCATTCGGCGATTAGCATTTGTAAAATATTTACGGTTTTATTCGTCGCGGTTTTTTAAGACAGCCAAGAACGCGCTCTGCGGAAGTTCAACGTCGCCTACCATCTTCATGCGTTTTTTTCCTTCTTTTTGTTTTTCAAGAAGTTTTCGCTTGCGCGTAACGTCTCCTCCGTAGCATTTTGCAAGAACGTCCTTGCGGAGCGCGTTAACGGTTTCGCGTGCGATTACCTGATTTCCGATTGCTCCCTGAATGGGGATTTTAAACTGCTGGCGGGGAATTTCTTCGCGCAGGCGTTCGCACACTTTACGCGCGCGGTCATAGGCGCTGTCTTTAAAAACCAGCTGTGAAAGCGCGTCAACGGCTTTGCCGTTTAAAAGAATGTCGAGCTTTACCAGTTCTGTCGGTTTGTAGCCGGAAATATCGTAATCAAATGACGCGTAACCGCGGCTGATACTCTTTAAGCGATCATAAAAATCAAATAACACTTCGGAAAGCGGCATGTCGTAAATCATTTCTACGCGTTTTTCATCAAGGTATGTCATATTTGTCTGCACACCTCTTTTTTCCATGCAGAGAGTCATGACATTCCCAAGATAATCTGTGGGGGTGATAACGGAAGCGCGGATATAAGGCTCTTCGGCGCTTTCAACTCTGCCTTCATCGGGGTAATCAATAGGGTTATCGATCATCTGCTCGCCTGTTTTTGTATGAACCTTGTATTTAACAGACGGAGCCGTAAAAATCACAGATTGATCAAACTCGCGCTCTAAGCGTTCCTGAATTACCTCAAGATGCAAAAGGCCAAGAAAGCCGCAGCGGAAACCAAAACCGAGAGACGCGGAAGAATCTTTTTCGTATATTAAAGAAGCGTCGTTTAATTTTAATTTTTCCATGCTCGTGCGGAGTTCTTCGTAATCATTTGAATCAACAGGGTATATCGATGAAAACACGACAGGTTTCACCTCACGGAAACCCGCGAGAGCTGCGGCGCAAGGGTTATCCGCGCCTGTTACTGTGTCGCCTACTTTCACATCGCTTACTGTTTTTATTCCGGCGATGATGTATCCGACATCGCCTGCGGAAAGTCCTTCTGTTTCAACTAACGCTAGCTTAAAAACGCCGGCTGTTTCAACTTCGTACGAAGAACCGCTTGACATAAAAGTAACTTTCATGCCTTTTTTTATATAACCGTCAAAGAGACGAAGATGAACAACAACGCCGCGGTAAGGATCGTAATGACAGTCGAAAATAAGTGCACGTAACGGATCGTTTGAATTGCCTGAGGGAGCGGGAATACGGCTGACGATTGATTCAAAAAGTTCGTCAATTCCAATGCCCTGCCTTGCTGAAACAAGAACAGAACTTTCCGCGTCAAGGCCCAAATCTTTATCAATTTGTTTTTTTACACGCGGAATATCGGCTGCCGCCATGTCAATTTTATTTATAACAGGAACAATTTCAAGATCATGTTCAAGCGCGAGATACATATTTGACAGTGTCTGCGCCTGTACTCCCTGCGTCGCGTCCACTAAAAGCAGCGCTCCTTCGCAGGAATTAATCGCGCGGCTCACTTCATAGCTGAAATCAACGTGGCCCGGAGTATCGACAAGATTTAGCACATATTCCGCGCCGTCAATTGAAGTGTAAGGAATTGTGACAGCCTGACTTTTTATTGTGATGCCTCTTTCTCTTTCGATATCCATATTATCAAGAATTTGATCTTTAAAATTGCGATCGTCTACAAGTTTTGCTTTTTGAATAAGCCTGTCCGCGAGAGTGGATTTTCCGTGATCAATGTGCGCGATTATGCAAAAGTTTCGTATATTTTTTATGTGTGCCATTGTTTTCACTATAACTGAAAATTATGTTTTTGTTCAAGGCGAATGAACCGGAAAGAGCTGTTCAGGAAATAATAACCAAAATGGCGATGAAGGTAATTTTTATCAAAATTTATTGTTTTGCCGCTGTCTGCTGAATCTCTTTTGTAGGATTAATCATTTTATTTATTGTTTTCGGAAGATGAAGCACTGCTGTAAAACAAATATGTTCGTAGATTTCGCGGCCGAATCGTTTTTGAAATTCATCAGTATTAAAATATTCAATAAAATCATGTGATTTATTATGAAGAGCGGCAAGCAGGCAGATCTGAATGTACTTGTTACCTGAAAGCATATCGCTCCTGATCAAATTAAAGAAACTACCTATATCCTGACATTTTGCAGCTTCCCTGCAAACTAAAAAATAATTTTGCTTGCCTAATGTTTCGGGAATAATATTTTCCAAAGCGGAGCTTGATTTTTTTACCGCCGCCATGCATATCTTAGGATAAAATGCGCTGCCTTTTAATTTATTTAAATTTATATATTTTATCGCGTTGGAATTTTCGATTGCCGCGTTCAGGCAAAGCCCCGCGTAAGATTCCGCGTTAATTGTTTCGATGTTTCTGATTCCGCGCAGTCTTTTTACTGCCTGCCTGTATCCCTGCCTGTCATAAAAAAATTCAATTTTGCGTCCTTTCTGAGCGATATCGTCTATCTTTTTCTTTACCGCGTTAATATAACCGGGACCGAATAAATTTTCTTCTATATTTAAAATTTTTAATTTTGGAAGCGTAAAAATATTCTCGGGCAGTTTTTCAAGAAGATTATCATGAATATGAATGCTTTCAAGATTTTTTAAATCTGCGATTTTATTATCAAGATTTGAAATTCCTGTACAGCCAAACTCAAATGTTTTTAAATTAACAAGTGAATAAATCGAAGGCGGAATATCCAGTACCATATTGCCGGCGAAAGTAAAATCATGCAGGTTTGTCATTTTTTCGAAAATGTCCGGAATATTCTTAATTTTAAATTCGCTTCCTAAAATACAGAGTCTTTCAAGTTTATTTAAATTTTTTATCGAGTCAAAAATATTTCCGTCAACTAACAAATGCCGCAGCTCAAGTTCTTTAAGACCGGTAAGATAAGAAATATTCTGATGCCCTTTTCCAGCCGCTATACCCGACATTTTTAATGATTCAAGCTGAGGGCAGGAAGATAAAATTTTCGCGGCTTTATCAAGACTGAAAGTTTTTCTGTTTTTAAAAAAAAGATCGTTGATTGTGATTCTTTTTAAATTCTTGTGTTTGGCAAAAGACGCGGGTAAATCGGGAATTATCCTCTCGTCATATTTAACCATAATTGATAAATCTTCGAGCTCTGAAAGCTCTCCAAGATTTTCGGGCAGGGGAGCGTCGGAATAAAAATCGATGACAAGTATTTTAAGGTTTTTTAGCGCTGTAATTTTTTCGGGCAGTTTCCATCCTTTGTTAAGGCGCAGATATAAAGCTTTAAGATTTTCCGCCTTTACAAGGTTTTCGGGGAAATCCGCAAGCTCGCTTAAACGGATTGAAAGCGCGCGGAGAGCCGGCAGGGTAAAGACGAAATCAGGGATTTCTTTTACATTTGTGTGGGAGATATCCAAATCTTCTAAAAGATTACATTCGCCTATTACCCCGGGAACTGCCGTCAGCGCGTGCTGGTTATCAAGATTTATTTTTTTAACGGTCTTTTTTACTTGCGCGATACGTTTTGTTATTTCCTGAAGGTCTTTGCACAGTACGCCTTTAGGAGCGATACCAATGTCAGGATCTCCGTCTACATAGTGCAGGTCAAGTTCAAATGAGGCTGATTCTTTATTGGGCATAATTATTTAAATGATAATTTAACTTTGGCGATTTCACAAGTAAAATTTTTTGCTTTATTTTTATCAGACATATAATGTTTAAAAATGAATAATATCAGGCGGAAAATATGGTATAATTGATTTAATTAAATAATTTTAAATAGTGTTCGGAGGTTATATGATAGAACTTTTTAAAGGCGGAGCGTATCTGCTTAACGGAAAAGATATAATAGAAGACGACAGTGATGTTCAGGCAAAGCTTGCGAAACTCGGCGTTACTGTTTCAAAGGACGAGGCTAAGGACGGCACAATCGCGTCCGGCATTCTCCGCGCTCATAATAAAAGCGGCGATAAAAATAAGCTTGAGCTAAAATTTGATTCGCTTACGTCGCATGATATTACCTATGTCGGAATAATTCAAACAGCCCGGGCAAGCGGGATGGAAAGATTTCCTGTTCCGTATGTACTGACAAACTGCCATAACAGTCTTTGCGCGGTCGGCGGTACTATCAATCAGGATGATCATGTTTTCGCTCTTTCTGCCGCGAAAAAATACGGCGGCATTTATGTTCCTCCTCATCTTGCTGTCATTCACAGTTTTAACCGCGAGATGATGGCAGGCGGCGCGAAAATGATTCTCGGCTCGGACAGCCACACCCGCTATGGCGCGCTCGGTACTCTTGCGGTAGGCGAAGGCGGCGGCGAGCTTGCAAAGCAGCTTGTCGGCAGAACCTATGACATGAGCGCTCCTCCTGTTGTCGGCGTTTACCTTGAAGGCGCTCTTAGTAAAGGCGCCGGCCCTCAGGATGTCGCGCTGGCGATTATAGGAAAAGTTTTTAACAGCGGTTATGTGAAAAATAAAGTGATGGAATTTATCGGGGACGGCGTTAAAGGTTTATCTGTAGATTTACGAAACGGCATTGATGTAATGACAACTGAAACCGCGTGCTGGTCTTCTGTTTGGATTACCGATGACAAAGTTAAAACATATTTACAGGAACGCGGAAGGGGAAATGATTATAAAGAATTAAAGCCCGCTGCCGCTGCTTATTATGACGGATTTATAAAAGTTGATCTTTCAAAAATTGAGCCTTGTATCGCGCTTCCTTTTCATCCGAGTAATGTGTATACAATCCGTGAGCTGCAAAAAAACGCGAAAGATATTTTCGCCAAAACCGAAGAAGAAAATAAAAGTTCGGGATTAAATTTAAATCTTGGTTTAAAAATTAAGGAAGGCGGCGTATGGGCGCAGCAGGCTATAATCGCCGGATGCTCAGGAGGAATTTTCGAAAATATCATGGCGGCCGCCGATATTTTAAAAAATAAATCCACCGGTAACGATAATTTTACAATGAGTGTGTACCCTGAAAGCCAGCCTACATATCTTGAACTTGTTAAAAACGGCTCTGTCGAAACATTCATGAAGGCAGGCGTTCTTGTGCGCGAAGCTTTCTGCGGCCCGTGTTTCGGCGCGGGAGATACGCCCGCGAATAACGAATTGTCCGTGCGGCACGTTACGCGAAACTTTATGAACCGCGAAGGCTCAAAGCCGAATGACGGGCAGATTGCCTCAGTCGCGCTTATGGACGCCCGCTCAATTGCCGCTACAGCGGTTAACGGAGGAAAAATTACATCCGCCGCGGACATTGACGCTGATTACGGCAGGCATAAATTTTTCTTTGATAAAAGCATTTATGATAAACGCGTTTACAACGGCGCGGGAAAGCCGCAGGAAAAATCTGCTCTTATATTCGGTCCTAATATCAAAGACTGGCCGAAAATGCCTGCGTTAGATGAAAACCTGCTAATAAAAATTGTCAGCTTTATAACAGATCCTGTTACAACCACAGATGAGCTTATCCCCTCCGGAGAGACTTCATCGTACCGCTCGAATCCTTTAAAGCTTGCGGAATTTACTTTAAGCAGAAAAGATCCGTCTTATGTGCGGAAGGCGAAAGAAGTTCTGGCGATGAAAACAGGGATCGGGGATACTGAAAACCGTGTTGTAAATCAGGGATCGGGGAACATTGAATTAAACGCAATTATTGAAAAAATTAAAATGATCGAAGGCTGCTCAGGGATTTCATTAAATGATTTTGGAATTGGAAGCGCAATCTACGCGCGTAAGCCCGGAGACGGATCAGCGAGAGAGCAGGCCGCGTCCTGTCAGAGAGTACTTGGAGCCTGCGCTAATTTCGCGCTTGAGTACGCGACAAAACGGTATCGTTCAAATCTTATCAACTGGGGAATCCTTCCGTTTTTAATTGATGACGAAAAAACAATTAATTCTGAAAGTTTTATTTTTTTCCCGGACATAAAAATCGCGGTTAAAGAAAAAAAAGAAACGATAACAGGCTATGTGTTAGGTGAAACAGTTTCGGTTATTAAAGCGAGGCTCGGCGATTTAACTGACTCGGAAAGACAAATTTTAATTGACGGCTGTTTGATAAATTTTTACGCTAAGTAATATCTGACTAATTATTTATAAAACCTGCGTTTGTTATAATTCTGTTAAACTCAGCGTAATCAGAAGCTGTCAAATGCCTTCTGTTGTTTTCTAAAAAAATTTTTGCGTCTTGAATTTTTAAGTCTGTTAAGAATCTTGCGATTCTGTTATTTACGGCATTATGAATAACAGTGTTCCAGCGTTCGGCGGACGGATATAAAGATGAAGCTGCTAGTACCCATCTTAACGCGTCTTCTTCTCTGCTTGAATTTAATAAAAAACTTCCGTAATTTAAAAGCCTGTCTATAAGATCATGCCTTGGATCAATAAATAAAGCGCCTGATTCCGTTACAGTTGCAGCTAACGAGGTGCCGTATAACAGCGCGGCGCGGTCGACAGCAAGCGGAACAGCATCGGTAAAATTGTATACTCTTTCAAAATCCGCGATTCTGTTATTCAAAATTAAAGAGACAAATTCCAGTTTACCGATTGTCTGGCGGTCTGAGTAGTTCTGAGCCGGGACATAAGCGAAGCCTGTAAGTCTTCCCGACTGCTCATAAAATTCTCTTTTGCCGCCGGGATCAAATCCGTAACGGCTTGTGGTCTCAACATCAATATCTTCTCCGCCGATATGAACCGTAACAAACGCGTGCTCTCTTGTAATTACTCCGCTTGAATTAATGCCCGCTGACTCGCATAAAATCATATATAAGACCGCCGACGATACGCAGTTATAGCTGCCGCTTAAAAAAATAGTGTCAACCCTTGTCTGATAAAATGAATAAGTTTGTAAATAATTTCTGTGCATAAAATCAAGAATGTATTCGGCTCTTTCTTTTTTTGATAAAGGAAAGCCGGCGGAATTATGTAATGCCGTAACAGCGGCCGCTATTCTGTCGATATTGGAAGGCGCCGGATTTCCCGATGCCCATAAACTAATTTCCGCTAAATCTCTCCACGAAAAATTGATATCGCTTAAAATAAAATATTGATATGCTTTTGGATCCGGGATTAAGCGCGGGAAGGCGGGAATATTCTGTGTAGTCAGATCCTGAGAGAATGTTAAATTTTGAAGAAAAATAAAAAGCAGATTTAATAAAATAAATTTTAAACTTTTTCGCGCAGAATTATGAACTGACGGGATTGTTATTGGTATGATTGACTGTTTTAAATACACAATTTAAAATAAATTATAACATAAAAAATAAATTTTTTAAGGCTTTTTAAAACTAGGTTTAAAAATTAATTGGGAGTATTCATGACATCCGGCGAATTAATTATAATCGGCGCAGGTCCTGCGGGGCTGACAGCGGCACAGTACGGAGCGAGGGCAAATCTTAAAGTAACAGTAATTGAGCAGATCATGCCAGGAGGACAGGCGGCAAGCATCAATATACTGGAAAATTACCCCGGAAATGTCGAACAGCTTGATCCGCAGGGGAATGTAATATCTCCCGTAAAATCCGGTTATGATTTTTCGATGGATTTATACAGACAGGCGCAGAATTTCGGCGCGGAATTTTTGTTTACATCAGTTGTGTCAATAAAAAAAGAAAATGATTTTTTCATTTTAAATTTCGCGGACGGTTCTGAAAAAAAAGCTTCCGCTGTGATTTACGCGGCAGGAGCGAAACCAAAACCTTTAGGCATTCCGGGCGAAAAAGAATTTTCCGGAAAAGGAGTTTCATACTGCGCCACATGCGACGGAAATTTT
>JGI24695J34938_10001752_pt1 | contig 17953 bp, 11 predicted proteins | sample TergutCo191P3_FD_34938 | JGI IMG/M metagenome (IMG submission 34938)
CTGGAAAAAGCGGATAAAATGCGCCTGGATATCAACTACCTGAATGAAATCCTCGCCGGTGAAACAATCAATCTGCTGCACTCGCCTCTGGAAAATGAAAACGGCGGCGTTACCGCCTTTGCTTTCGAAGGCCGAAAAACCGAAAACAGCCAGAACGCCGCATCTGCCGGATGCGCCTTCCGCGCGGAGCTTCGCCTGTGGGTTTAGAGTAAAATTATTAATTAAACACATATTTCCGGTTCTCCGCGATTCGCAAAACTTACGCAAATATGATAGAATTTCGGCAGATGTACACTAGGGAAATTCTGCCTCCACGAAGCTCTCCCGTTGAAGACGGAACGCCGCTGTTCGGAACATGGAACCGGGCTTTTGAAAAGGTCGACTTGCTGGAAATACGCCATCCATTCAAATATTCGCTTCCCCGCTGGGTAAAAGATATGCGTATCAAGGAATGGGAATATTTCAACGCACAAAACAGCTCATTTTATCTGACGATTCTTTTCTGCAACGTCAAACTTTACAGAATGGCGCAAATTGTCCTTTACGACAAAGAAAACGATAAAAAATTCTTTTTCAGGAAGATATTTCCGGGCAAGGGCAAACAGCTTCCGAACAATCTGGCAAATTCCTATGTGGACGGTCATTCACAGCATTTTTTCTTTCGTTTACACAGCTGGCTCGACGCGGACACGGTAAAACTGGATATAAACATAGAGGCCAGACGCGGAAAACCTTCATTCACAGTCCATCTCGCATATAACCTGAGCTGCCAGGATGTTACTCCCCTTGTTGTTTCTCTGGGGACGGCGGAACGGCGGAACATTTACGTTTATAAGGCGCTTGCGCCTGTATACGGAGACATGGTCTTCGCCGGGCGGCATATTATCTTAAAACAGGAGAGTTGCTCGGGGTTTTTCATCGACGGAAAGGGATTTTATCCTTACCAAATGAAAGTTTCTATGTGCAGCGCAGCCGGCTTTGATGACGAAAACAGGCGGATTGGTTTTCATATTGCCGAGAATCAAACCAGAGAGACTCATAAAAATAACGAGAACGCGCTGTGGGTGAACGGCCGGATAACTCATCTGCCGCCGGTGCTTATTACAATGGAAAATGGCGCGGATTCCAAATGGGTTATTCAGGACGTGGAAGGCATGGTTGATTTGACATTTACCCCAAAAGAGCAAAACCACAGCGCGGCGGGACTGATCTTTACAAATGCCGTTTACGATTTTCCCGCGGGATTCTATAATGGAGAACTGGTAACAGCGGACGGAGAACAGATACATATCAGGAATCTTTTTGGTATGGGAGAAAAACTTTATTTACGGGTATAAATATGGCTAAAAATTCAAACGCGATTTACGCGCCGGGGGAACTCAGCCGCGTACGGGACAAATTAGGCGTAACAAACGAAGCCGAAGCGAAACGGATGGCACAGGTACTCGGCGGAGAAGTCGGAACAGAACGGGGCGCGGAACCGGAAAAAAGCAAAAGTTCCAGGAAAGAAACAGTGGAGCTCAGCGTAGGCAAAGGCGGGAAGCGCCGCAGAATTGATATCGCGGGTCCGGATGACGAAGAAAATGTCCTGTTGGGCAAGCAGAAATACAGAGGGCCGTTTCCCGGCGATGATCCTTCAAAACCATTAAGGCTTGGATATTTTGAGCGGGTTAAAATGGATCAATACGCGGGACAGGCGATATTTGACATAAAAAATTCAATTCAGATAATAACGTCGATGTTTTCATTTTTTAAGACTCCGGTTGATTATGTCAGTTCAGTTTTTGTTGTAAAAAGAATGAATGATTACTTCAGCAAAATTGAACAGCTTGTAATGGCGACAAGGCTTCTGTTTCCAAAATCAAATAAAAAACGCGACAATCAGCTGAAAAGAGCTTCGCCGGTTGTTTATAAAACTCTTGACACACTGCGAAGCTGGAACATAGAAGAAATAGCGAAAACCCTTGCCATATTGCAGAGCCGTCCGCGCCAGATTAAAACAGAAGATTTCACGTATATATTAAGAGAAGTATACAAACCCCTGTTTGTGCTGGATGAACTTAATACGGAAGATATAAAATCCGCTTTTAAGCTGATTTATAAAATCCTTTATATTGAAAGCCCGATGGAAGCAAAAGAAAAATATCAGGAGGCAATCCGCGGCATCATCGCTTCTCTGGGATCCGTAAGACGTGAAATTCAATTTGGAATGTATCCTCTTTTAATGAAACTGATTTCGGACCGCTTTATTTCTTTTGAGCGCTTTTTTATTGAAAGACGCAACCGTTATATGGCATTTTTAAATGTAACAGAAGCGGAACAGCTTAAAGCCGAAGACATGAATCCGCAGCAAATAGAAAATCTGGATGTCGAGGCGATTGTCCAGAAAACGGAAGAAGAAGAGGAAAACGCCGAAGGCGCGCCAAAGGAGGAAGAACAGCCGGAAGAAGATCTGAATGATCCAAAGGTAGCCGAGCGCAAAGCGAAAGAAGAGGCGGAAAAAGCTGAATCCAAAGCGGTAGAACAGGGAAAAACATCTCTGGAAACCATTTTTCCAAAAGCTGGATGGGATAAACTTGAAGAATTTCCTGACATGTACCCGTACTTCGCGGGCATATACAGCCTAAGACACGGTTATGAACTAATCGCCCCCGGAGATCCGCTGATGCAGGTCGCGGTAATGATGCACATACTTGAAGATCTTTTTATAGGGGTGCGTTATGTGAACTTCGGATCAATCGCGGGCCCTGACGGAAAACTTATCAGGATAATTGACGAACTGGGCGAGGTAATAAATAACTGGCGGACATATATCAGCGACAGTTTCGACAAGGAGTATCTTCCCCGCTTGTCGGATTACTGCCGGATGCTGGAAAATTCCCAGGACGCAAGATCTTCAGTGTACGCGAAAAGAACATTGAATGAGCTGCACTGGATAAAAAGACTGTATTTCCTTCCCTATTACAAATTTGAATCGCTGGGAGCGCCTTCGTTCCAGAAAAAGGAAATTATTCCCATTTACACCCAGGTCAGAAAACTGCGGAAACTTTTTACCGCCGTAGCGATGGGAATTGAGCAGGGCGTCCGCGCGGGAGGAGCGCAGGCAAGAGCCCAGTGCAACGGTATTCATAATCCGTGGGAAGGATACAATTTCCAGGTGCCAAATCCAATTTCAAAGCGCCTCAATGTAATGCTTCCCCAGGAAAGAAGAATGAACGCGACTCTAATATTCTTTACATTATCAGCGGTCGCAGTGCTGGATCATATCGTTAACGACGAAAACAGCTGGGCATACGGAAACCGTCCTGGGCCGCTTTTCAGAAGCATTAAAAACGAGGGAATTGTTCCGGTATTCGGCGTAGATGAAAAAGTGGACGCGGACAAGATATTCAAGGAATCATTAAGAAAAAAACAATAGCCGTTCTGCTCAGCGGCTTAAACAGGCAGTACCTGCACTTCCGTTCCCAGCGACCTGGCGGCTTCTTCGGCGCTTTTCATTCCCGTAATAATCACGGTTCCGTGAACCTGTCTGGAACCAAGCTCTTTAAACGCGGAGGATAAACCGGATGTTGAGACCGACACAAGCCTTTGCATTTTTCTTTTCTGGTAGCTGTCTTCCATGCCGTAAAGGAACCTGAAAAAATCCAAAAGGCCTTTCTCCGCGCTGGTCCGCGGCCTTGTCTCTTTCGCGTAACAGCCGATAATTGATTTTACAAGGTTATCCTCACCGGCGCTCTGCGAACATGAGGAATCTTTATTGGAGCCGTTTTTCAGTATAGCGGAAATGGCGTCAAGCGAACGCAGAGGATTGGGATCGCGGTATGTCGCGAAACAGACGCAGTTCTCAATATGATCGCTGTTTACAAAAGCGCCATACGCGCCGCCTTTCATGCGGATGTCTTCCCATAACGCTCCTGTGGAAAGCTGATGCGATAGAACCATTTCCGCGGCCTGTTCAGCCGTGTCAAATGGAGCGGCGTCCAGAGTCATCGCGGCAAAACCGATCTGCAGCGACGCGGACGCGAATACTTCCGCGAAACTGCCAGAATATCCGTCCGGCTTTCGGGCGACTGTCACCGCGTCTGCCGGAGGTCCGAATCTGCCGAACCTTTGCGCAAAATGCGCGCCGGTGGTTTCAGGAGCGCGTCCTGTAATATTCGCGATAAGCCCCGATCCGGCAATTTTCTCCCGAAGGTATAGAAGTTTATCCGCTATTTCGTCTGTATCCATCCGCGCAAGCTGATGAACAAAATTGATCTGGGAAAGACCCGACCATGTTTCATCAGTTTTTTTGGATCCTGAACAGAAACGTCCCGCTCTGCCCGACGCGTACATATGTCCCGCCGGCGCGAGGCTGGAGTCCATTTCATTTTTCATCTCCAGCACAAGATCGTTTATGCGCCTTTTATCGGAAAAATCCGTTTCGCTGATCAGGCGAAGAGCCAAATCAAGCGAGGGCGCGATTTTTTCATCAAGGCATTTTATTCTGTATATAAGCCAGTCACGCCCGGCAAATTCCGCCGGATTGGACGACGCTTTCACCGCCGATCCTGTGTGCAGCAGAGAGTTAAAACCGCCGACAGTCCTCGCCAAAAGACTTGACACTTCGCCGTAGTCCATACCCGGCAGCCCGACAGAGACAGCCGCTCTGGAATAAAACGGAAGCCATTTGTAATCATCACCGGAGAGTGTATCAACGGGAAAGGCAATATCGGCGTAAGTAATTCCGTTTGTAAAAAGATCGTGATAAAGAACCGGTACTCCGCGCGCGCCGCTGCCGCACAGTTCTTCATACCGCCTGGGAATATGATCATGCTCTGGCTTAAGATCGTTACGTGAAAGATGGGGAATGGCCGCAAGAGCCTGTTCGCTGTCGGCTTCGCTTTGAATTTTTTCCAGCGCTTCGGATTTTTCGACAATCTGCCTCCGTTGAAAATCCGTTAAACTTCTTTCTTTTTCGGCCAGCATAAGGGAAAGACGCTCTTCCTGCCGCGGCAGATAGTCTTCTTTCGGTTCAATAATAACCAGAGCGCGGTGAGGATTATCAATAAAATATTTTTGAATGAGTTTTTCAAAATATCTTTTATCCAAAGAAAGATTTTTCTTTATTTTCGCGATGGCCGGATTATAAAGCAGGCTGTTCCACGGGCTGCAGCCGTGAATCCATGTCCGCAGAGAGCGCCGCATCCACACAAGGGAGAAAGGGCCGCCTGAACGCTTTATTTCGCGCTGAGAGAATTCCATAGACAGAAGAGCCGCCTCGATTTCCTCCTGCGCGATTCCCTCTTCGGCAAGCCTGCGCAGTTCACGCAATATCAGATCTTCCGCCTCATGCCCCATTCTCTCCGGATCGCCGGCAACACCCTTAAGACCGGCGGCAAATATTGTCTCCCTGATTTCCACCTCAAGTCCGGATACAGGAGTAATATCCTCGCCAAGACCGGATTCAATTAACGCCCTTGTAAGCGGAGAACCGTCATGACCCAGTAAAATTTCCGCTAACGCCGCAAGCGCGGCGCTTTCATACATATCCGTGGAATCGCAGCAAAGCCACGAAAGAAAGACTGTCGATTTGCATTCGCTTCCCGAAGGACATAGAATATTGAATTTTTCCGGCGACTGCCATCTTTGCGTTTTATTAACAGGCGCGCAGGCTTTTCCGCCTTCTATTCCGGAAAAAAAGTTTTCATTTAAAAAGGCGAGCTGTTTTTCCGTGGGAATATTACCAGCCAGAAAAATCCGGCAATTCGCGGGCGAATAGCGGCTTAAATGAAATTCTTTTAAACCTTCCCATGTCAGCAGCGGAATATGCTCCGGATCGCCGCCTGATTCAAAAGCGTAGGGCGTATCCGGCATGACAGCCTTGACAGACCAAAGACCCGCGAATGTGTCCAGAGAGGAATAAGCGCCTTTCATCTCATTGTATACCACGCCGGTAATGGACAGGCGCTTGTCTTCCCCCGCGAATTCGAACCTGTGGCCTTCCTGCATAAAAGTCCATTCCGGAAGGAGCGGCCTAAAAACAGCATCCCCGTAAACTGACATTAGGTTAAAATAATCGCGCTCATTAATGGAGCTGGCGGGATAAACCGTTTTATCGGGGAAGGTGATCGCGTTTAGAAATGTCTGAAGGCTGCCCTGGGCAAGCGTAATAAAAGCGTCTTTTAGCGGATAACGCTGCGAACCGCAGAGGACTGAATGTTCAAGTATATGGGGAGCTCCGGCATTATCCTGCGGAAATGTGGCGAAAGCGAAAGTAAAAAGGTTTTCGGTATCATCATTTAGAACATGAAAAACTTCGGCGCCGGTTTTCTCATGCTTTGCCCAAATGCCCGCGGCGTTCAGTTCCTCAAGATCAACCACATCAAGAATCACGAACCCGCTGTCAAGAACCTGCCCTTTTTTTAAACCGGTCACAGGCGCGAAAGAGCCTGTCTCGTTATGCGATACGCTGTTCATATAAACACATCCTTGTCATTGTAAAGAATAATATCCCCGTTCTCGCGGGCAAGCCTGAACCACGCCAGGAATTCGTTTGCCGCCGCGTCACATTCCCTCTTCGGGATTGGACCCAAAAGTTCAGATTCCTCGCGAATTAATTTCCGCCTTCCGGCCGACACGCAGGACAGTATCTTCTCGCGGAATTCTTCTCTCCTGCCCTTGATTAAAACGGCGATATCCTTTTCTGACATGGACGCAAGCTTGCCCTGAATGGGTTTGTCGACAGTATTTACCACATCATCAAGCGTATAAAGTTTTTCTTTTAAATCCTTGCCGATATCGGGACTGTCCTCTTCCAGCTCATTTATAATCCTGTCGCCGAAAGAATAATCGCCCTGTTTTAAAATCGCGGCCAATGTTTCCATGCCGTTAATTTCGATATCATCAGCCCTGCCTGAAATATTCCTGACTTTTTCCTTTAACGCGGAAGCCACCTGCTCCAGCACCTCCGGAGAAACTTCCCCCTGATGCGCGATGCGGCGCAGAACGTCTCCTTTAATCTCATTCGGTATATTGTTCAACGCCTCCGCCGAGACTTTCGCGGGCAGCCTGGAAAGAATAAGCGCCGCGGTCTGCGCCGATTCATTTTTAAGAAGCATAACAAGCTGTCCCGCGGAAAAATCTTCCAGAAAACTGAAAAGATTTTCCCTTGAAGCGGGAACGGCCCTGTTTAGAATCGCCTCTCCCTTTTTCGCTCCCTTTGAAGCGTAAAGTATCCGCCGCGCGGTTTCGATACCGCCCTGTGACACGCCGGAATAACTGTAAGGCCTGGAAAAGAGAGAAAGAAACTCATCAAAGATTTCTTTCCCTTCTTCCGGACTGATAAACTTGATAAGGGCGATTTCTCTGGATACTTTTTCTACCTGATCAGGATCAAGTTCCGCGAGAATTTCCGACGCCTGTTCGCTGCCGATAAGAATTAAAAACTTTGCCACGCGCCGGTATTTGGAATCTCCCACGCCTTCCCTGGTATCCTGTGGCGAAGCGCTCCGGTTTTTAACGGTTTTTATAAGGTTAACGCCTGGATCACCGGGAGGAATATCAGCGCCTGAATTCGGGTCTTTTTTCATATTCATGGTTTGTTTATACATATCAAGACCGTAACGGAGCGTATCCATGAGGGAATTATATATTATCTTATGCAAATCAAACAGTAGCAAAAAATAGATGATTCGGCGCCTTTTATTTGACAAAGACAGGCCGATTAAATAAAATTAAAAATAAAAAGAATATTTATGGGAGACACTAAAATTCAACCAGTATGCCAGAATGGTGAAATTTACTGATAACGCCGCATCCTCTGCAAATCCGGTTAACTTTCAGCGTTTACTTTAATATATTTAGCGACCTTTTCGTTCAATTCGTTATCTTTAAACGGTTTGACAATAAAATCTGATGCCCCAAGGGAAACCGCCTCTTTTATATGATTAAGAGTCCCTTCGGATGTCAGCATTATAATCGGGGTTTTTTTGTAATCCGGCAGTTCGCGGATCATGGCAATAAGCTCAAAGCCGTTCAATACGGGCATTAAATAATCCAGCAGAATCAATTCGGGTTTTTTTAATTTTAAAAAATCGATTACACATTCAGGTCTGGAAATTGTGTGCACTCTATATTTGCCGCGCAAAGCCAGCTGAATTGCCTTTAATGAACCGGTGACATCATCGACGGCAAGGATGCGCGGCTTATTTTCATCTTCACTGTCCTGGGAAATATTATCCATGTGGGCGGCGGCTAAATGTTTTTCGATGCATGTAATCAGGTTTACCGTATCAAATGGTTTGATAATATAGTCTGCCGCGCCAAGATTAAGGCCTTTAAACACGCTCTTTTTATCGTTGCTGCTTGTCAGAAAAACAACCGGTATGCCTGAGTACCGTTCATCTTCTTTCAGTTTCTTCAGAGTCTCGTAACCGTCAACATCCGGCATATTAATATCCAGCAAAATCAGTTCAGGAGTGAATTTTTCAAGAAGCTTGAACAGCGTGCTGCTGGATTCCGCGGGATACACCTGATACTGCCCGCTGAGCTTTCTTTTGATCGTCATAAGGCTGCACTGCATATCATCGACAAAAATTATTCTTGGACGTTCATTTACATTCAACGCTTTGGATAAAAAATCAGAATAGTCCATAAAAATATTTTCCGCGCATTATCAGGCATTAAGCAAACTGGAAATTTTTTCGGAGATTTGCTCAAATTCCGACCTTACAATGTTTTGCCGCAGCCATTCAACAAGATCGTTATCTGTCTCATACTTGAATTTTTCCAGATCGGCCATTGCTGCGTCAGCTTCATCCATATCATACTCATTGCAGGCGTTTAAAAGTCTTAACAATACATCTTTGTCCGGCTTATCTTTTAAGGGTTTTTGATTTTCCGAATCCAGGGTTTTAAACAGATTAATAATGCTGGAAACCAGATTTCTCGCTTTCTTGATAAAAGCCTGGTTATTGGACATTATAAACTGCAAGTCGCCGGATTTTCCCGCTTTTTCCAGGTACTGCGCGGCTTTGGCGATCTGATCCGCGTATATGTCAAAACTCGTTCCCTTGATGCCGTGAACTTTAATTATATAACTGTTAAGCGTATCTTTGCTTACTGTTTCAATGTCATCCAGCATGGAATTCACTCCGGCGGCATAAGACCGCAGAACATCCATGTACGCCTGTTCATTGCCGTCAAAACGCTTGATTCCCTTGACAATATCAAGCCCGGCTATTTCCTTTTCCGCCAACAGCGATTTGGACGCAAGATTTACAGGCTTTGCCTTAAGTTCTTCCAGTACGGCGATTTTATCCATTTTCTCCGCTTTCTGCCTGCGCGCTTCGTCAAGCACATCCTGCGGCTGTTTATCGCGTATGTGCCTGTTTAGAATCTGGTTCAGCTGGCGTATATCAACCGGTTTAGAAATAAAATCGTCAAAACCGTTCTGGATGAACAGTTCCGCCTGTCCCTCGACCGCGTTAGCTGACAACGCGATTATGGGGGCTGTATATCCCAGATCGCGAATTTGCCTGGTGGCTTCTATACCGTCCATCTCGGGCATCATGTGATCCATGAAAATAATATCGAATTTTTCTCCGTCTTTAATCTTTTTAATCGCTTTGGGTCCGCTCTTGGCTGAACTGACTTTTATGTCATAGAAAGCCAATAGCCCCATTGCGACATAAATATTCGCTTCCACATCATCAACAATCAGGACATTGCCGTACGGCATGGGTTCGCGCGAGATTTCCAGCCTCTCCATAAAATCCCTGCCGTGCATGCGGAACTGGCAGAGATTTCTGGCAACATCCATGCCTAAAACACCGCAGTCGCATTTGCCCTGCGGAAGGCGGACAGTAAACGTGGAACCTTTGCCGGGTTCGCTTTCCACATTAATACTACCCTTTGCCAGATTTATAAGGTTATATGTAATACTCATGCCCAGGCCGGTGCCTTCCTTGGCGCTGTTAGCCTTTTTATTGAACTGGGTATACGCGTCAAAAAGTTTGTCCACCTGTTCTTTTGACAATCCCTGTCCCGAGTCGCTTACAATTATGACCAGTACAACCTCATCCTTGACGGCGTCATCTTTAACAGGTTCAGCATAGACCGACAGTATGACATTTCCCTCATCAGTATATTTAAACGCGTTGGAAAGCAGATTATTCAAAATTTGTTTAATACGCAGCTCATCGCCGATTAAATGAGTTGGGAGATTTTCATCGACCTGAAGTTCAAACTTGATAGGCTTGCCGCCAATTCTCATCATGTTGAGCTGCGTAGTGTCGCTGATCATGCTGGCGACTTCATATTTATCAATATTCAAATCAAATTTGCCTGCCTCAATTTTTGAAAGATCAAGAATATCGTTTATTATACTGAGCAGCAAATCGCCGGAAGTGAAAATTTTCGCGAACGCTTCTTTAACAGCCGAATCGATGGATTTATTCTGGAGCTGTATCTCGCTGATACCCAATATCGCGTTCATCGGCGTGCGGATTTCGTGGCTCATGGTGCTAAGGAAAGAAGTCTTCGCTTTATTGGCGTTATCCGCTTCTTCTTTAAGAATCGCGATTTTTTCAAACGGTTTTTTAATAAAGTTGGAAGCGACAACCGCGGCTATAACGCTCAGAATGAGGCTGATATAGGCGACTAAAAGAAGTCCGCTGTCGGTATTCTTAACGGGGTTTTCGGGAAGGGGCGCAACAACGCCGAGACTCCACCCTTCTTCCGATCCCGAGACCGGCCCGAAAGAACATAACCGGGGTATATTGTAAACCTTATAACGCGACGTTCCGGATTCCCCCTGCGTCATGCGCGTTACCGTTTCGGCAAGGCCTGAAAAAATCTTATCCGTCTTTGAGTCATTAATATAGTTAAAACGATCCTGTACCCAGCTATCACGGGGATTGGAAATGGCGTACCCTTCTGAATCGCTTAAAAAAATGTGGCCTGTCTCCCAAATGGCAAATTTGGAAAGCTGATCCTGAAAATACGTTCCCGGAAGAGTAATAACAAGAATTCCATCATGCGGAGCTGCCAGAGGAACCGCCATGTAAAAAAACAGCCCGTTGGCATTACGGCAGGTAGAGGAAATGGAGAATTTGCCGGACAGGGATTTACTGATATATTTATCGTTCAATATGCCCGCATCGGCCGCCTCTCCGAAGACGGCGATAATCCCTCTGTCAGGCTCAATTACCGCCATCCCGGCAAATACCGGATTCGAAATGTTCTGCTCCCGCAGAATTACCGGCCATGCCGTTTCATTGTTCTGCTCAAGGCTTTTCGCCGCTCCGCGCGCTTTTAATTTCAAGTTATCAAGTTCAACGCTTAAAAAATGATTTGCAATATTCGACATAGCCGTCAGATCGGTTTCCAGGGAAATATCCATGTTTTTCTGCACAAAAATAATGCCGGTTGAAACACTGAATATAATTATCATCAGATTGGTCAGAACAATTACTAGTATCGCTCTTAGGCGTATTTTCATGATAATATTATAACATTCATAATATAAATCAACAAGTAAACAAAACAAATGACATATTCCGGCGATTGACTTCTGGCATGGCTTTATGATATAAAAAAGCAAAATGAAAAAAATTGCGGCATTATCTTTCATTCTGATAATCATAACCGGCAATATTCTCGCGGGCGGAAGAAGGCAATACGGCCCAAAAACCATGGAACTGCCCGTAAACGCGGAACTAACCGTAATAGAATCACAGACAAATCCGTCTGTCATAGAAGATATAATATTAGAGCCAATAATACTGATACCAGCAGCGGATATTACCAGCACCCCGGAGATGCTAAGAGCGGAAAAAGTAATGCGTTCGATTGCTTCCGCGTATCCTGACAGGATAGAACAGGTGGAATTCCGCAATAATGACTGGGCGATACTGTTAAAAGGCGTCTGGTACTATTACGCCGAAGGAAAACTGCTGCCCGAAGAACTGGTAGAAAACGCGGCGGATTACCGCCGTCAGCCTTTCTATCATTATGACAAGGATCTGCCTCCGTGGAGCGAACCAAGCCCGGAAATGATTGCCCGTTACATCAACTGGACCGCCAACAGATCGTCTATAACCACATTCCGTTCAAACCATCTTTACGATTCTATCTGGCGGATAAGCAGCCGCGCCGAAGCGGAAGCCAATATGACTAAATCCCTTTTCCTTGGAAAAACGCTGACAGTTCACAAGGATATCATTGATAAACTTGCGCTTGTCGAGAAAGATATTATCGCGGCCGCAAAAACCAAATCCGCGATACAGAGATGGATTAACAGCATCAGCAAGCTGGAATCCTACAACTGGAGAAATATCGCCGAATCCCAGAACCGCTCCAATCATTCATACGGCCTTGCAGTTGATATAATTCCCAAGTCATGGGGAGGCAAGGAAACATACTGGCTATGGACTACTCAAAATAAAAAACCGGAATGGTGGAACATTCCGTACAGCCAGCGTTACCATCAGCCGGAGGAAGTAATAAAACTGTTTGAAAAACACGGCTTTATCTGGGGCGGCAAATGGCCGGAATATGACACAATGCATTTTGAATACCGCCCGGAAATTCTTATTTATAACGATATTGACACATACATAATCCCCTAGCGACATTTTTTTCACTTCTGGTTATTTGCAAAATATATCAAAACATCGAAAATTCATTTATATGAAAAATAAAATTGACGAGAATTATGTCCATAGACTTATCAGCAGCAATATAAGGCGGTTACGCGCCCTGCAAAATATATCCCAGTTGAACCTTGCGGTCATTACGGGTCTTACCCATAACTTTATTAATGATATAGAAAATTGCAAAAAGGGAGTATCCACAAAAACCCTGGCAAAACTGTCCATTGCGTTAGGTGTAGAGCCATATCAGTTTTTTCTGCCCGAAAATATCAGCAACAACGACGTTATTATGTATGTAAAAGATTTTAATGATTCACTTCAGAAAATGGTCGCCGATTTAACGGAACATTACATGGTAAAAACCAAGTCCAGATAGGGCAAAAATAAAACCGCTTATGCTGTAAGAGATATTCCCTCGCCAAGCAGCGCCTTAAATTCCTTTTCGTCAAGCGTTTCTTTTTCGAGCAGCGCCGCGGACACGTTATCCAGAATGTCCCGCCGGTCTTCCAGAATTTTCTTCGCTTTGGCGTACTCAACCTCGATAACGCGGGCGATTTCCTCATCGACATACTGCTGTGTGCTTTCGGCGTATTCGCGCTGGAAGGACGGATCATGCCTCTCCTGCCCGGTCATGCTCATGCCCCGCGACGTCAGCGCGACATGTTTAAACCGTTCGCTCATCCCGTAATCGGTTATCATTTTGCGGGCGATGTCCGTCGCCTTGGTTAAATCGTTGGCAGCTCCGGTGGAATATTCACCGGAAATCATCTCTTCGGCAATGCGCCCGCCGAGCAGAATGTCTATCCGCCCAAGAAGGTCAGATCGCGTAACGGTATAGCGGTCTTCCAGAGGAAGCTGAAGAGTATAGCCAAGCGCGTATCCGCGCGGAATAATGGAAATTTTCTGAACAGGGTCCGCGTTAGGTGTAAACGCGGCGATCATGGCATGTCCCGCTTCGTGGTAGGCGGTCAGCCTTCTTTCTTCCTGTTTAATCACCCTGGTTTTTTTCTGAAGGCCGGCGACGGTCTTTTCGATGGCTTCGTCAAAATCGCGCTGTATAACAACTTTCCGCCCCGCTCTTACCGCCAAAAGCGCGGCTTCGTTTACAATATTCGCCAAATCCGCCCCGGAAAAACCGGATGTTACACGCGCCACAATTTCCAGGTCTACTGTAGGGTCCAGCCTTACAGGTTTGGAATGAATCCTTAAAATAGCCTCGCGCCCTTTTAAATCGGGCCTGTCTACAAGCACCTGGCGGTCAAAACGTCCGGGGCGCAAAAGCGCGGGATCCAGAACATCGGGACGGTTTGTGGCGGCAAGGATAATCAGGCCGCTGGTGCCGTCAAAACCGTCCATTTCCACTAGAAGCTGGTTAAGCGTCTGCTCTCTTTCGTCATTGCCGCCCGCGATATTGTTAACCCTGCTCTTGCCGATGGCGTCCAGCTCGTCAATAAAAATTATGCAGGGAGCTTTGCTCCTTGCCTGTTTAAAAAGATCCCTTACGCGGGCAGCGCCGACGCCGACAAACATCTCGACAAAATCCGCGCCGCTCATGCGGAAAAAGGAAACGCCGGCTTCACCCGCCACTGCCCTCGCGAGCAGGGTTTTACCCGTTCCCGGAGGACCTACAAGGAGCACTCCTTTTGGAATCTTTCCGCCAATCTCTTTATATTTTTGGGAACTTTTAAGAAAATCGACAACTTCAACAAGCTCTTCCTTGGCTTCGTCCACCCCGGCGACATCGCTGAAGCGTGTAATTATATCGCCTTCCGCGACAATCACGGCGCGGTTCTGTCCTATGGAAAGCACATTGCCGCCCATATTGCCCAGCCGTTTTAACAGAAACCGCCAGATGAAAATAAAGAAGGCAATCGGCAGTACCCAGCTGAATATAAAATTGAGCACCGCGTTCCCTTCCCGAGAGACCGCGCCGTAAGCGACGTTCTTTTCATCCATCAGCCTGATAAATTCAGGATCGTAAATGGAAACAGTACGGTACACTCTTTCCTGCACAGCCCCGTAAGGAGAACGGGAAAAACGGCTGCCTGGGATTTCGCGCTTTGAAATATTTGTGTAGCCGGTAAAATATGAATCTGTCAATTCAACGCGTTTTATTTCACCGGAGGAGATACGCGCTTTAAATTCGGAAAAATCAATCGCCGGATTCATTTTGTTTAAAAAAACAAAATTAAACAAACTCATCCCGATTATAAGGATAACCACATAGATAATGAGGAATTTCCATCCTCCGAACGGTTTTAAATCGGGAAAATTGGGCCCTCCAAAAGGAAACTGCGGCCCTCCTTTATTTTTATTGTTATTATCTCCGGAATTTTCACTCATTTTACTTTAATGATATGCCACTACACCGCAAAGATCAAGCATTGGGGAAATGCGGAGAAAAGCGGCTATAATCAAAAAACTTAAAATTTCATGCCGTTAAAGCGCGATACCCTGTACTGGCGGGNATCCGAAGCCCGGAATTGCAGGCTTTGAACCATCGCAATACGCTGTATCGGACTGGGATGGGTAGAAAACAAGCCGCCGCTCTGGCCGCCTTGCTGCTGCTGCAGCAGCTTGAGCATATCTAAAAGCGCGTTTGGATCATAACCAGCCTTGCGAAGAATGACAATCGCTTCCATATCGGCTTCGAATTCCTGATTCTGGGAATACCCGTTTTTCATCAGTGTATCCATTGACGCTGAAATTGAATCACGGAAAAGCGAGACGGATTTTGACACGCCTGACATTTCGGAAGCGCGGTTCGCTATTGAAGACATTTCGGCGGTTAATCTCATTTCATTGATAATTATAATACTGTGTCTTTTCGCGATATGGGCAAGTTCATGGGCGATAACAGCCGCGAGCATATCTTCCGAGCTTGCGGATTCAACCAGCTTTTTGGTAACAAAAATATGCCCGCCTGTTGTGGCAAAGGCGTTAAATTCATTACTGTTCAAAATCATTACATGGTAACCGTTAAACGCGGGCGGAAGAGACGAATTTATAACAAGGGTCTGGCAGATACGGTTCAGATACGCGGTTGCCTCAGGATTGCCGGTATACGGCCTGTAAGAAGCCAGAATATTGGCCGCGACAGCGCGTCCAAGGTAATACGCGTCAACAAGAGTAAAATCATCGTCAGATGAACCTGGAAACGTCTGTCCCCGGACAAAAACCGGCTGTGCCAGGAAACAAACTGCAATTAACAGAAATGCCGGTAATTTTTTCATTTATTCCCCCTTTGCCAGGCGGCCGTCGTTCACAAATTTAACCAGTTCATCCGTAGAAATATTTATCTTTTCCATTGAATCAACCGCGGAGAAATCAAGTCCGTTCCTTCTATACTCCATTTCCATTGCCGGGGAAAATCCCTTTCCAGCAAGAGCGACTTCGGAAGCGGTAACATTGGAGGAACTTGACGCTAAAACTCGGCGTGTGCTAAGGTCGGCAGATGGCACAAAACCGGTCAAATTCCCGGATTTTACCTGACTCCATTTGCCATTGTCACGGATTAATGTCACTGTATCTCCCAGCGAAAGATTTCCAATATCTTTGGAGAGAAAACCGGCGGCCTCTTTAAGAGGCGTTTTCTGCACCGCGATGTAGCGGGTATTCCGATCCTGGGCAAAAACCAGGAAACCCATACATAGCATTATTGCTATTAAAATTATTTTTCTTTTCATATACAGTTAATATATACTATTTTTTGGAAATATCCAAGTATTTTGGAAGAATTTTGAAAAAAATGAACGTTTTCTACGCTACATACAGCGTAATACTACAATAAACACGCTAGATGTAGTGTGGACAGTGTAATGGATAACTCCTCTTTCCGCCGCCTTTCTGTTACAATAAAGTATGCAGACAGCCAAGCCGGACGCGGAACTTTCCTATCTTGAACCTCTTAACCCTGAACAAAAACAGGCTGTACTGCACACGGGGAAACCTCTTTTGATACTTGCGGGAGCGGGTTCAGGGAAAACCAGGGTAATAACCACAAAAATCGCGTGGTTAATCAGGGAAAAGGGTATGGATCCGCGCTCAATATTGGCGGTGACATTCACCAACAAGGCGGCAAGAGAAATGGAGCAACGGGCGAGGCAGATCGAAGAACGCGCCGCACAAGCCATGCTGCGCACCTTTCACTCATTCGGCGCGTGGTTTTTAAGGCGCAACGGAAAGCTTGCCGGTCTTGATTCGGGGTTTGTCATTTACGATGACGATGACGTTATTTCCCTGCTATCCACAATAATGGAGAACGCGCCGAAAGCGGAAATTAAAGAGTACGCGTACAATATCTCCCGCGCGAAAGACTATTTTCTTTCTCCGGAAAACCCGGAACTTGCCGTAATCGACAGCAGAAAAAAATTCCGCGACATTTACGCGCGTTACGAAGAGAGAATGTCGCAGATAGGCAATGTCGATTTCGGCGACCTGATTAAAAAGCCGGTGGAGATTCTCCGCGGCCAGCCGGAAGTCGCGCGGCGTTTCCATGAGCGATTTTCGGTAATAATGGTGGACGAGTACCAGGACGCGAATGTCGCGCAATTCCGGCTTTTAAAGGAACTTTGCGGAGAAGACACCTATGTGTGCGTAGTCGGCGATGACGACCAGTCAATCTACCGCTTCCGGGGCGCGGAAGTGAAAAACATACTTGAGTTTCCTGACCGTTTTTCAGACGCCGATATAATCCGCCTTGAACGCAATTACCGCTCCACCTCTCCCATTTTAAAAGCCGCGTCCTCGGTAGTGGATTACAACCACGGCCGCCTTGGAAAAACGCTTCGCGCCGAGAAGGGAGACGGCCCTCTGCCTGTGCTTGCCTATCTGAGAAATCAAGATGATGAAACGGCGTTCTGCGCGGACAACATTTTAAACTCGGTCAATAAAAAACAGGCCGCATGGTCAGACTGGGCGATCCTCTACCGCACAAACGCGCAGTCCCTTGGATTTGAAACAACATTTCTGCGAAGGGGAATCCCGTACCGCGTGGTCGGCTCTCTCAAATTTTATGAAAGGGAAGAAATAAAAGACGCGCTCGCCCTTCTGTCGTTCCTTGTTAACCCGCGTGACGAGGTCGCGTTCCGGCGCGTTGTGAACAAACCAACGAGAGGAGTCGGCCCGGTATCTGTAGATAAAATTGTCGAAGCGGCTGTTGCTAACGGCATTGATCTCGGTGAAGCGGGAAAAGATCAGAAATCGAAGGAAAGAGATTTAGATATTTCCAAAAAGGCGAGAAAAGGACTGGATGAATTTTACAAAGTGATAGAAGACGCAAAAAAGCTGCTGGAAGATGACGCCGGAATAAACGATGT
>JGI24695J34938_10001753_pt1 | contig 17938 bp, 16 predicted proteins | sample TergutCo191P3_FD_34938 | JGI IMG/M metagenome (IMG submission 34938)
TCGTTTATAGGGCTTGCGGCTGTAACAGGCGGCGATCTTCATATTGAGGGAGCCCGCCCCGCTGACATGCGTCCCGCGAAAATAGCGTTTGGAAAATTGGGAATTGTCTGGGCTCACGAAGGAAATATTATCCATGTGCCGAAAAACCAGAGCATGGAAGTAAACCACGACCTGGGCGGAATGATCCCAAAAATTGACGACTCACCGTGGCCGGGATTCCCGCCCGATCTTTTAAGTATAATTATTGTTACCGCAACGCAGATAAAAGGAACTGTTTTAATCCACGAAAAGATGTATGAATCGCGAATGTTCTTTGTGGATAAACTGATCGGCATGGGGGCAAGAATCGTGTTATGCGATCCGCACCGCGCCGTAATTTCCGGTCCCGCCAAACTCCACGGCTCAGAACTAACAAGCCCCGATGTCCGCGCCGGCATGGCAATGCTTATCGCTACCATGTGCGCCGAAGGCAAAAGCGTTATCCGCAACGTCTACCAGATCGAACGCGGCTATGAACACCTGCCGGAGAGACTCGCAAGCCTCGGCGCGCATATTACAAGGGTGGAGTGAGGTATATATACAGCTTTTTGGAGGAAGTTTTATAATATATATGGAGGTGTTACAATGACAATTCAAGAAAGTGTAAAAAAAGAAATTGATTCTTTATCAACCGAAGCACTTTATGCGGTGCGTGATTTTTTGTTATTTCAGAAATATCGTGACATTCTGCAAATGGATGATACTACATATTTAAATTCCATTCCGAATATGCCGGACTCAATTAAAAAAGGAATCAACACTCCGTTTTCTGAATGCGCTTCTCTTTCTGATGTGTGGCCTGATGTATAATATATTACTCACTCGTCAAGCAATAAAAGACGCGCAGAAATTGGAACAAGCTGGCTTAAAACCTAAAACCGTTGATTTACTCAGAGTAATAAAGCAAAACCCCTTTCAAAATCCTCCGTACTATGAAAAACTAAAAGGGTATGAAGAAACATATTCAAGAAGAATAAATATACAACATCGTCTGGTTTATCAGGTTTTACCCAATGATAACAATGAAAAAGATACGAATGGAAATCTTTTCCAGGGAATTATAAAAATAATCCGCATGTGGTCGCATTATGAATGATAAGAGAAGAAGAGATTAACCACGAACAGAACCGTAAACTTTTAGTTTAACGGTTCATTCACGAACCAACACGAACTTATTGTCCGTTTTCTCTTTCTTTTACTAAAGAGAGTCCATATAGTTGTCAAGGATTTCCTGTAAATAAGGTTAAAATAGCAAAGCGCGAGTTCGCGGCGTTTGTATGGTTCGTGGTAAAAAAATAAAGAATCTATTATACTTAATCTATGAAAATCGTAACAAGCGCGCAGATGCGGGAAATAGAAAGAATCGCCATAGAAGAACTTGGCACCCCTTCCATCGTACTTATGGAAAACGCAGCGGCGCAGGTAACTAAACATTGCCTTAATTATCTGGAAAAAATTAATAATCCAAGTGTTTTTATTTTCTGCGGTCCCGGCAACAACGGCGGTGATGGACTTGCGGTTTCGCGTCAGCTGCAATGTAAAGGTATAGAAACTAAAGTAATCAATTATAAAGATTCAATTAAACAATCAGATATAGATGCTTGCGATTTAATCGTTGACGCTCTCCTCGGTACAGGTATTTCACGCGATGTTGACACAAACGTTAAACAATTAATAGAAGCGATTAACAATAGTAAAAAATATGTTATTTCTGTTGATATACCTTCCGGCATTCATTGTGATACAGGACACGTCATGGGCTGCGCCGTTAAAGCTGATGAAACAATTACTTTTTGTTATCCAAAAACCGGCTTGTATTTGTATCCCGGTGCGGAGCATGTGGGAATTATCCGCGTTGAAGATATTTCGATTCCTAAAAATCTGATAGACAGGGTTAATCCGAAAACAGAAATTCTAGCAGACAACGAAGCATTTAATCTGCTCCCTGTTAGAAAAGAGCGTTCCAATAAAGGCAGTTTTGGGAAGGTGTTGGTTTTCGCAGGCTCAAAAGAAATGCCGGGAGCCGCTTCTCTTGCCTGCTCTGCCGCATACATGACAGGCGCGGGTTTGGTTTGCGCCTGCGTTGTGCCTGATGTCGCGTCAGTAATCCATCATTGGCAAAGAGAGGTTGTTACGCGCATAGTGCCTGATAAAAACGGAATGTACTGCAAAGAAAGTTTTGATTATATTAAAGAAGAAATAAATAAAGCGAGCGTTATAATCATTGGTCCAGGCATTGGACGAAATATCGATATATCGGAATTTGTATATGAACTCTTAAAATTCTCAAAAACACCGATGGTTCTTGACGCCGACGCGTTATTTGCAATTTCAGAAAACTCAAGTTTATTTAAAACACTAAAAGCGCCGTGCGTTATTACGCCTCATCCAGGCGAAATGTCAAGATTAACAGGTTTACAGATTAATGAAATATTGGAAAATACTTCAGGCACCGCCTTAAATTTTGCAAACAAAAATAATGTTGTTACATTATTAAAAGACGCGCATACGATAATAGCGAATCCCAACGGCGAATATAATATTAACATAACTGGAAATAATTCGCTTTCAAAAGCCGGCACAGGCGATGTTCTGACAGGCATGATAGCGGGATTTATCGCACAAGGAGTAGACACGTATACGGCGTCAATTTTGGGCGCGTATTTTCACGGCAAAGCAGCCGAGAAAGCATGTTTGACAAAATCCAATTACAGTGTCATCGCTTCTGATTTGCTGGATTTAATTCCTGTTGTAATGAAAAAATGATGGATAACAAAAATTCTTTTATAAAACCATATCTAAAATGGGCAGGCGGAAAAAGGCAGTTATTAAGCGAAATAAAAAAACATCTCCCAAAAGATATTGATCATTACACTTACTATGAACCTTTTATCGGAGCCGGAGCTGTTTTTTTTAATTTACAGCCCCAAAAAGCAGTTATAAATGATTTTAATGAACAGTTAATTTTAACATATATCGCTATAAAAAACGATCTAATGAATCTTGTTAAACTTTTATCTTATCACAAAGAAAATATCAGCGAAGAATATTATTACGAACTAAGAGATATTGATAGAGATGCAGAAAAATTCAATAATTTAACCAATACAGAAAAAGCCGCCCGTTTAATTTTTTTAAATAAAACCTGCTATAACGGCCTATACCGTGTAAATTCTAAAGGATTTTTTAATGTGCCTTATGGGAAGCATAAAAATCCCGCTGTATATGATGAAAAAATACTTACACATATCAGCGATTACCTTAATTCCAATAAAATAAAAATATTAAATATGGATTTTGAAGAAGCCGTATGTACCACCTGCAAAGATTCATTTATTTATTTTGATCCTCCCTATCACAGCCCGCAAAAAAACAACTTTACGGATTATCATAAAAACGGATTTAACGAAACAGATCAAAAAAGACTTCGCGATCTTTTAATAAAGATGACAGAAAAAAACATAAAATGCCTGTTAAGCAATTCCGATACAGAATATATCCGTAAATTATACCAGAGCGATTATTTTAATATTATTCCTGTCAAAGCAAAAAGATTGATTAATTCTGTCCATGATGCAAGAGGCAAAGTAGACGAAGTTTTAATTAAGAATTGGAAAGATTAAAAGATAATAATCTATTCATTAGTATAGCAAAATATTGACATTAAATACTTAATTATGTTACAATAACCTATGTCTCAAGATACCCAACTTGCTCATCTTCATTCCCTTGTATCTCAATTTTCTGCGAATATTGACCAATATAAAAGCAGTCACTATGACGAATCTAATACCCGTACAGACTTTATAGATAAGTTTTTTACATTACTTGATTGGGATGTTACCAATAATCAAGGCTGGTCTGAAACTTACAGGGATGTAGTACGAGAAGACAAGGTAAAAATTGACAATACACAAAAAGCTCCCGATTACAGTTTCCGTGTCGGCGGAGCGCGAAAATTTTTTGTAGAAGCGAAAAAACCTTCCGTTAATATTAAGGAAGCAAGCGATCCTGCATATCAAGTAAGACGTTATGCCTACACTGCAAAACTTCCGCTTTCGATTTTAACCGATTTTGAAGAGTTCGCCGTTTATGATACACGAATTAAACCCAATAAAGATGACAAGGCAAGCGTCGGCAGAATTTTTTATTGCACCTTTGATCAATACGAAGAGAATTTTGATTTTATTTTCAACACTTTCTCTAAAGAGGCTGTCTTAAAAGGCAGTTTTGATAAATATGTTGAAGCCAATAAAAACAAAAAAGGAACATCCGAAGTTGATGAGGAACTTTTAGCACTTGTAGAAGATTGGCGCATAGAATTAGCAAAGAAAATCGCAAGAGATAATCCCTCTCTTAATATTTACGATTTAAATACTGTGGTGCAAAGAATAATAGATCGTGTTATTTTTCTTCGTATTGCAGAAGACAAGGGAATTGAAGACGAAGACCTATTGCTTACTGTTGCGCAAACAGAAAATATTTACGAAAAACTAATTCAAGTTTTCGCAAAAGCAAATACAAAATATAATTCAGGACTTTTCGCCGAAATAGATTGGATTGATAATATTAAAATTGACGATAAAGTATTAAAGAATATAATTGTTAATTTATATTATCCAGAATGCCCTTATGAGTTTTCTGTCCTGCCTATTGAAATTCTCGGCAGTATTTATGAAAGATTTTTAGGTAAAACAATCTATTTTCGAGGTGTTAAGAGTGATTTGCGCACTGCCATTATCGAAGAAAAGCCTGAAGTAAAAAAAGCAGGCGGCGTATATTATACTCCTCAGTATATTGTAGATTATATTGTTAAGAACACAGTAGGCGAAAAGATCAAAAATAAAACACCTGAAGAAATCGCACAAATAAAAATCTGCGATCCTGCCTGCGGTTCCGGTTCCTTTTTGGTAGGAGCATATCAATTTTTATTAAATTATCATCTTGATTATTACTCTAAAGATAAAAATTTAAACTCTGCGTTAAAGAATAAGAAAATCTATGAATCAGGAGTTAAATCCTATAAATTAACAATTGAGGAAAAACAGCACATTCTTACCAACTGCATTTACGGAGTTGATATTGATAGTCAAGCGGTAGAAGTAACAAAACTATCTCTATATCTAAAACTTCTTGAAAATGAAGGCAAGCAATACAAAGACTGGCTTTTTAATTATACAGGTTTAACGCTCCTTCCCTCTCTTGAAAACAACATTAAATGCGGTAACAGTCTTATTGGCAATGATTTCTATGCTCAGGGTAATTTAGATTTTTCTGATGAAGAGCGCATTAAGGTTAATTGTTTTGATTGGGAAAAGGAATTTGACTTTTTATTACCACGAACCACACCAACAAACACGAACGATACAGGACTATTTGATGTTGTGATTGGAAATCCGCCGTATGGTGCGGAATTAAATAAACAGGAGAAGGAATACCTCACATTAAAATTTCCAATGGTTGCAGACTTTGAAACTTCACAATATTTTATTGTACAATCTAATAATTTATATAAAGTGAATGGATATATATCTTTTATCATACCAAATACAATGTTTTTAAATCTTTATGCTAAACAATTTCGTAACTTTTTAAATAACGTGTATTCTATAAATAAAATAGCAGATTTATCCAATGTGGATGTATTTGCAGAGGCAAGTGTAAGAACAGCAATACCAGTATTTACTAATAATAATAATAAAAATAAAATAATAGTTGAATATTATGATAGCGATTTCACTATATATGATACAGATAAAATAAATCAAAATGAAATTATTAATTGGGAAACATGGGATTTCCAAATAATAAAATATAAGCCATTGTTAGATAAAATTAAAGGTAATACCATTTTATTAAATGAAGTCCTTGAAGTAAGTCAAGGTTTAATTCCTTATGATAAGTATCGGGGACATGACGAATACACTATAAAAAATAGAATATGGCATGCCGAATCAAAAAAAGATAAAACATATAAAAAGGAATTAAGAGGTGGAGATGTAAAGAGATATTCTTTGAAATGGAATGGTAAAAATTGGATAAGTTATGGAGATTGGCTTGCAGCTCCAAGAAAACCAGAATATTTTAAAAAACCAAGAATCTTAGTCAGAGAAATTACAGATGGAGAAATAAATGCAACTTATACAGAAGAAGAATATTATAACAATCCATCAATTATTAATTGTATATCACGAGATAAAACATTATATTCATTATTTTTCATTTTAGGAATAATTAATTCAAAGTTACTGTCAAAGTATCATACTATTACCTCACCAAAAACAAAGAAAGGATTATTTCCAAAAATTCTGGTTAATGATATACGAAATTTACCTCTCCCAAATTTAGATTTTTCTATTAAGTCCGACAAGACCAAACATGACAACCTAGTTTCGTTTGTAGATAAAATGCTTGAGCTTAAGCAAAAAGAAGCCGCAGAGAAGAACGAGCATTTGAAAGCGACGATTTCTAGGCAGATTGACGGGATTGATACGGCAATCGACAAGGCGGTGTATGAGTTGTATAATTTAACTGAGGATGAGATTAAGGTTGTGGAGGTGGGATGAGTGACTGGTTACGCTATATATAGCGTTATTAATTGTAATCTACGCCATATATTGTGCAGATTACAATTGTCCTTTTTATAAAAATATTCGACCTTTTTGCAGCAGGAAGGCATTTTTAACCGATAATGAATTAAGAGCTAGAATAATACATAAAAATCAATTATATTAGGTAGAACATGGAAAAAGAGATAACAGAAACCCTTGAAATTCAAGATTTTCTGTCAATAAAACATATTAAATGGGAGTTTTCGCGCTTTAATATTATTACAGGAGATATGGGAGCAGGGAAAAGTCTCTGTATAAAATTAATAGAATTTTTTGAAGATATCATGGCTAAATTTTTTGTAATGTCATATAATGATTTTACTGCAAATTTAAATGTTAAAACCTTTTTTAATTTGTTAAAAGATGAATTTTTAAATACTTTTTTTCTATCATCAGATGATCCAGATAAACTTCCTTTATTTAATATTCATTATGTTTATAAATATAAAGAAGAAATATTCGATATGACCATAAATGGTAAAAATGAATATGATATTGAATTTGAAAGTATATATTTGGAAAAACTATTAACAGATTGGAATGATAAATTACAGAAAAAGTTACTATCTGGAAACATCACACCAGATGGATTTGAAGAATTCAAACGTTTTCTAAACTCTGATCTTTTAAATAAATTCGACAACCATTTCCCAATAGTAACAATTTTTATACCTGCTTCTAGAGCTGCACTTGCTGTTAGTTCAAATTATTCAGATAAATACTTAAGATCATATAGCGATTTAGTAAAATTTTTACCGCAATTCAAAGCACGAAATCATGAAATAATAAATACTATCTTAAAAGCAAAGATTAAATATGATGATGATCTGTATCTTGAATCAGATGATGGTAGAAAAGTCCCTATTACAAAAGCATCCAGCGGGCAACAAGAGATTATTTATGTTTTAATGTTGCTTGATAGATTAGGTTATTTTTACTATACTTATGGTAAGTCTCAATCTCTATTTATCGAAGAGCCCGAAGCTCATTTGTTTCCATTAGAACAAAAACAAACAATTGAATTTATTATTCATACTTTTAATAGATTAAAGGGGAATGGAAGCCCTACAAGAATTTTTATTACAACTCACAGTCCTTATGTGTTAAATTCTGTAAATAATATGTTAAAAAAAGGAACTTTGCTTGAGAAATACAAAGACAAAGCTGATTATATCAATAAAATAATAAATATCCCATCTCTTTCTATCAATGAAGTTTCCGCTTGTTTTATAAATGCAAAAGGAACATGGGAGCTAATGATAGATGATAAAAACAGATATTTTTATGCAGATAAAATAGAAGACATATCTATAGAAATTAATGAAATTACTACAAAACTTCAAGAATTGAATAATGAACTAATGTCTTAAAAGGAAAAAATAATTTGTCAGATGATGTTTGCCCTAAAATAATAATAAGAGCTTCTGATCAAGAAAGTAAAGAAAAAGCCAGTACTGCGCCTTTATTTCCTTCCAATAACACAATAAACTTAAAAAATATTATTTGTAATTCTCATGAACCGGTTTTATTAAGATTACTATCATGTAAAGAGGAAATAATAAACACAAAGCAATGTCCTTTTTCTGAACCAACTTATTCTGTACATAAAAATATTCTCGCAACAAAAAAAACATGTGAAACAGAAAACGATCTTGCTCAGATCTATTTTAGGCATGAAAAAATAAATCTGAAAGCACGAAGTGGAATAATCATATTTATTGAAGGAAATAAATTACACCATATAGATATGTTAATAAGTAGATTTATAAACACAATCGAGTGGCTTAATATATCAAATGAAAATCCATACCTATTTTTAATAATACATGGAGATCCAATAGCTGAGGTTGCCTTTGTTAAAAATCAGAGATTTTTAGAAGAAAGAATTAAGAAAAAATACTCTGGATATTCAGAGGATGAAGATATTTGCTTTTTAACTCGAACTGTTAAAAATGCAGAAGTCTTATTACTTAACTATACAACAAAATTCTCGATAAGAGCACAAAAAGTAAAATAATATATGTTGAAAAAGATAATTAATAAATATGAACTAATCATATATTACAGTACCGAAGAAAAAGCTTTCATCGCTGAAGTACCTGAACTTGCAGGTTGTACTGCAGACGGTCAAACTCATGTAGAAGCTGTACAAAACGCAGAAATTGCCATTGAAGAATGGATCGAGACAGCACAATCAATTGGACGAACTATTCCTGATACTAAAGGAAAACTTGCTTATGCGTAAATTTTATTCTTCCTGTTCGTGTTGGTTCGTGGCTAAATCTCAAAGGAATCTATCCCATGACTGACATCCAATTCAAAGCAACCTTAGAAATGCTAATCCCGCTTGTTATCAGAGAAATCATAAAAACCCGCAATATATCCGAACAAGAAGCTTTTGAACTATTGTATTCATCATTCCTGTACAGTAAACTGGAAATAGAAGACACAAAGTTATGGCATTTAAGCCAGCTAACTTTGGCAAACCTTTTAAACGAAGAAATTGAAACCGGGACTATTACTTTTCCTGAGGAGGCATAACATTAAATCAGCTTCCATGCTGATTTTATGTTACTTTTATTACAACCGCCATCCATGGCGGTGGGAGAGCAAATGAGCGATAACGCCGATTTTATTGCCTATTGTCTTGAAGAATACAAAGCCGCAAAGAACATAACAGGTAAAGAAGCTATCGCTCTTTATAAAAAGTATGACATTATAAATTATATTGTTTCATGTTACGGCGCTCTGCATACAATGGGCGGTCTTGCCATTACAGAAGATATTGATTCTCTAATCGAAGATATAGAAAAAAACTCCATCACTCTTCCCCGCTGACTTCATCAATCCAGCCAAGATATTTACTAAAGCCGCCAATGACAGGCAGCATGATAATTTCCGGCACTTCATAAGAATGATTTGCGGTAATCATATCTTCGATTGCGGCAAAGCGGCTTTGTCTGCATTTTATAAAAAGAATAATCTCGTTGTCATTGCATATTTCGCCTTTCCAGGAATAAAAACTGTTTACCGGAAAAAGCTGAACACATGCCGCAAGTTTTTTGTTTAACAGTACATTGGCGATTTTTTTTGCTTCTTCTTCATTCGGGCAGGCGGTTAATACCATTGCGTATTTTTCGTCCATGTTACCCGCCCAGGAATCCCCAGATCAAAGGAATTGTAAAATTACCTATCGCTCCTCCGAGGCTCGACAGAAAAAAAACAAGAAGCGCTCTTGTTATTCTGTTTTTGTAAATGCCTTTTAAGCTGGATGCTTCTTCGGAAATGTTTTCCACATCGCAGACGCGGGGTTTCTTAAATGTTACCTGCACAAGACCGGAAAATAAACCTACGCCGACAAGCGGATTTAACGTCGCGATTGGAGCGCCGAGAAACGAAACCAAAATCGCAAGCGGATGCGCAAGCGCAAGGAGAGAGCCAAACGCGGCAAGAGCGCCGTTCCATACAGCCCACTGAATTAACATCTCAAAGCCTTTATCGGTTCCTTTAAAAATAAAACCAACAGCTATTAAAGCGACAATCGCAACGGGAATAATAAAACCTGCCGCCTTTGAGAAAAATCCGGGAGGAGGAATAATATCTAGCTCGCTTACATCAGAAGACGCTTCGCCTTTATTTAATTTTTCCATGTAGGAAATCATTCCCTTCATGTGTCCGGCTCCNACTACAGCGGCGATTTTTTTNGGCGGCGCGTCTTGATCAGGNGGAGTCGAAATCCAGATTTTTGACGCAAGATAACGATCCCTTTCATCAATTAAAGCAGCCTTAACNCCTGGAAGATAATTGGAAAGCTCGCTCATCATTCCGTCAAGTTCATTTTTATTTTTTAGGTTTTCTATTTCCTGTTCATCCATTTTTTCTGTNGTAAAAGCGGAACTTAAAAGAGACGCCATAAGTTTGGCTTTGCTCCATAANCCGCACCTTGCCCATGCTCTTTGCAGGGTNGTATGAATTTCACGATCGCAAAGACTATGCGGAATATTCATTTCCTGCGCGGTTTCTATGGCGGTTTTCATTTCTTCTCCGGGCTTTACTCCNAAATCCTTCCCAAGACGGCGTTGAAAACCCGCAAGAACAAGATTCGCGATTAATAAAAACCCTTTTCCTTCCTTAAAAACTTTTGATAAATTTAATTTTTCCCAATTATCATTTTGCGTAATGGAATTATATCTAGCCTGATCCAGTTCCACGCAGACCATATCCGGTTTTTCATCACGAATTATATTTTTTACTTCTTCGATACTTTCGCGCGAGACATGGGCTGTTCCTATCAATTTAAATTCTCTTTTGCCAAATGTGATTGTTGTCGTGCTTTCGCTCATCTTGCGTTCCTAAGGCCGATACCGCGCTCCGCCATTGTAATTTCATTTATCCGCCATTCAAGCAAGCCGACAGCATCAAGCTCATGCACCATCATTTGATATCTTTCCGCAATATTTCTATTGCCTCTGATTTCATAATAGGACGCCAGATAAAAAAGCATCCGCGCTTTTGTAAACGTATTTACTTCATTTTCTACTCTTATCACAAAAGTATCATCACCTCTTAAATCATGAAGTACGCGCAGCATGCCGTGATCGAGCGAATCTCTCGGCGCTGTGCGCAGTACCTGCGAAAGAAATTGTCTTGGATCGCTTTGCCTGCCTGCGCGCATCCAGTTAAGCGCCGCCAATATCGCGTAACTGTATTCTCTTGGCGCCTGCCTATACGCTTCCAAAAATGAATCTCGCGCAAGAGCCCATCTTTGATCCCTCATTCTTAAAACGCCCAGCGCTTCATGAGCGAAATAATAATCCGGTTTAAGTCTGGCTAAAATAATGTAATCACGTTCCGCTCCGGCGAAATCTCCCATTTCATCCCGAATAGCGGCGCTGTAAACATAAGCCATAAAAATATTGGGAGCGGCAGCAATAGCTCTGTTAAAAATTTCTAGCGCTTCCTGGCTTCGGCTCATTTCCATTAACGCCTGCCCATAGTCAATCAATATCCAGTAATTGTCAGGCTCGATCGCGATTGCGGCGCTAAAATCCCGTAGGGCGTCATTATAAAAACCGCCGCCTCTGTAAAGTCTTCCCCTTTCCTGCAGCGGCAGCGCCCAGGAAGGATACAATTGTATAGCGCGGTTTAGCAGCCGCTCTGCATTACGCGAATCTCTGGAATAGCGGTAAACAGCCGCGCGCCCGACAAGCGCATCGCCGTTTTCGGGGTCTGCCGTAAGAGCTCTGTCAAAATAATTTCCGGCAACGCGCAGATTTTGATTTCCAAGATTCATGTTACCCAGATCGTTTAGCGCTCTTGTATGATTGGCATTAATTCCGATAACTCTTTCCAAATGCTGCCTTCTTTCACGTTCCTTGTTTTCTACAGCGGCGGCATCGGCTAGAACCATTATTGCGTCGGTATTGTTTCTTTCCGAGGATAGAATATTATTTGCTATTTGCTTTGCATCAGCAGGACGGCCGGCAGCATTAAAAATTGACGCTCGCATTATTTGAATTTCTGTTTTCCGGGCATAATCCGGCGGAAGCGTATTGAATAATTCCAGGGCAGATGAATAATCCCTGCGGGAAAGAGCGGCGGCGACTTCAGTTAAAACGACCTCCGAATTAACTTCCTGCCCGTAAACCGCCGAAGAAATCATTAAAATGAGGAGTAAAAAAGGACATCTTCCATTGAATATAATTTTCATGCTAATATATAGTATACAATAAACAAAAAACCGGCAAGTTACAGTCAGGACGAAATGTAAAGAAGCCGTAAATGAATAAGGGGTTAGCGTACTAATGAAAAAACCTTTAGCTACAAAAATAATCGGTCTTGCGTTTCTTTATTGTTTTGTTTTCTGCGTTTTGGTAATTATTCAATTTTCCAGCCGTGGTAACTTTTCGCTTCAGACGGGAGGAATGACAATAAGGGGGTTATATACCGACGGTTTGCAGCAAACCGGACAGGATGAACCAAGAAGCATTACCGGAGGAATTAAAATTTATTACGGCGGGCTCGAATTTTCACTTAACGAAGCGCGCGGAAAAGGCTTAACTCAAACAAACCAGAACGGCGTAATAAGCGCTGTAAACCCTGAATATATAACAGTAACGGATAATGTCGCGCGTTTTACCCTTCCCGGGGGTAGTGTAATTACTTTTAATTCCCTTGATTCGCCGAGAGGAACAGAACTTCAAATCAGCGCGGATTTTTCGGGAAATATAACAGGGATTTCGATACCGATCACTCCCAGACGCGCTTCATTAATCCAGGACTCGGGTCAGATGGGCATTATGCACAGCGGATCCAGATTTGTATTTTCCAGTCTTGGGCAGGAACTAGAGAACGGAGAAATAGCTCTCTCAAGAAGCAATTCTTTTATTGCGTATAGATCAAGAGGCAGGCAAAGAGCTTTCGATCCTGCTGATTATGTAATTGCGCAGGAGCGAAATTACGCGAATGTACTTAGAAGCTGGCAGGACTCAAGTTACGCGGCATGGAATCAAAATCCTTCTTCCCTGCAGAATGAAGACGATATAATCGCATATTTAAGCCAGTCGCTGCAGAGAGGAAATTTTATATCTGCGCTGAGCGGCATTCCCGGAAACTTTGTTAACAGCCCAAGACACACTTTTAAATCATCTGTATATGTCGGAGGAATGGCAAACGCTTACCGCTCTTTTACCGTTCATGAAAACGAAAGAATGAGCCTTATTATGCGGTTAATAAGAACAAAATCTCTGGAAGTATTAAAAGAAGAGCATTTGCTTGATTATCTGTTTACAAGAAACGATATGGTTCTTGCAAATGAGGTTATAGAAATAATAAGCAACTCAAAACCGGAAATGCTAATTTATGATTATACTCCCGGTCTTCTTGAAGCGTTCTTTGACATGAGGCGCTGGCGGCCGGAAGCAAACAATCCAATGGAACATTTAACAGATCAGATACTAACTTTAATTTCCGAAAATTTAAACCGCGATACAGAAAACGATACTGTATGGGCGTCAAACATGGAAGGCAATACGTCCGAATACAGCATGAGACTTGGAAAAGCTCTTGTTTACTGGGCGGAAACGGTAAGAAATGCCGAATGGGCGCCAATCGGGCGATCACTTGTGTTATCTGCAATTTCAACCGGAAACGCGGGCAAGCTTCATAATATATTAAAGCCTTCCGATCATTATCCAAGAGCGGTATGGATGACAAACTCAGGTCACTGGGCATGGACAGTTTCACCGTTAATCAGGACTACTGACGTCGGCGGAAACATGAATCTCGCCATCACCTTCTTTCCCAACATGACCCATCATTTAATAATCCGGGGAGTGCGTCCATTCCTAAGCATTCAGATTCACGGCATGGCGTGGAGATCCGATCCTCAATTTGAGATTTACGATTCATCAGGATTTATTTACTATCCTGAGGAACAGATTCTTGTTTTAAGAGTCAGACATCGTTCTACAGTAGAGACAGTGAGGCTAATCTACCGTGAAGCGGCGCCTGCGCCTCCTGCGCCTCCTTCCGATGAAGAAGCAATTAACAGCGAGGCACTTGTTGAATAAAGACGCCTTCTTCCTGCTTTTAACAGCGGTTTTGACAGGTATAATTATTGTTTTAACATGCGCCCTTGTTGTTACGCGCAACACAAACAAACAGCTTGTCTCTCAATTAAGAGAAATGACAATCGAGGAAGAAGCGCAGGAAATGGCGCAAGAGGAAACAGAAGAACCTGAAATTGCGGAACAAGAATTAGCGCAGGCGCAAACGGCTGTTTCGTCTCACACAAGAGCGCAGGTTTCTGGCACATCATTCTCGGGGTTAAGCAGAATCAGGGGGCGTGTAAACACATCAGAAATAAATCCTGTTAACTTTGAAAATCCTGACCTTAATGTATTAAGGCAGATGGGAACAGAACAATATTTAATATCTTTTTTCGCGGGCGAGGAATTTTACAAAAACAGGGAATACGACAGAGCGATTACAGAATACACCGCTTCCATTAACCGCAACGCTGATTTCCTGGAAAGTTATGTTTCACGCGGAAACGCATGGATGAGGAAAAACGATTTTAGCCGGGCAATAGACGATTATTCCCGCGCGATAAGAATGAACAGCGCAAGAGCGGAAATATTCAATTACCGGGGTTTCGCAAGGTTAAGCGATGCTTCATTAAGAAGCTCAAACATTGATCGTATGAATGAGATAAACCGCGCCATTGATGATTTTACGCGGGCGATTTCGCTTAACAGAAATTATGTTGATGCTCTTATTAACCGTTCGCACGCTTTTTATCAGATTGGAAATTACGATAAGACAATAGAAGATTGCAGCGCAATTATCGCGCTGGAACCCGCCAACGCAGTTATTTGGAACAGACGCGGCAGCGCATGGTACAGAAAGGAAGAAGACGACAAGGCGATACACGATTTTTCAGAAGCGATAAGACTTAGAAGAAATTATATTACAGCATTGCGCAACCGCGGCAATGCATGGTTAAGCAAAGGCGAAAGAGAAAAAGCGGAAGCGGATTTTGAAGAAGCCGCCCGGCTGGAAAGATAATCCAGCCGATTCTCATTGAAGCGTCTGATCCAGTCCATCCCTGAATAATCCGTCAATTTCCGCACGAATCTGCTCTTTAACGCGAAGCGGAACCGACGGCAGATTTGCAAAATAACGCAGAACACGTATTCCTTCCGCCGCTAAAGGAGGACCGGAAAAACGGCAGATGCTTGCGATTGACGAAGAAGCCGCAAGTAAAAGCTGCGGATCAACATTGGGATTATTCGGAGTTAAAAGGAAATTATATGAGTGAAGGCTTCTTCCGGTCGGATCGACGCCGATTCTGCCAATCGCTTCCGCGCATGCTGCTCTTACAGCAGGCTCCTGATCCCTGTCAAAAATATTCCACAGGAACGGTATTGTCTCTCTTGAACCTACTTGAGCCAAAAGGCGGATAAGCCTTATGCGCTGTGTCGGTTTTACAGCGGGACGCACAGGAGATACTTGCGGATTGCCGATGAAGAAACCTACCATTTCCATCATATACGCAACATAAACAGGCTCCATTGTTCCAATCTGTCCGCTTAGAATTGCGCTTTTAATTTGCTCATAAACTATGTCCTGTTCAATATCATGATAACGGCTGTTTTGCCCTACCCATGGAGACGGAGGAGGATTTCCCATTCCATAATCACCCTCGGGTTCAAGTCCGTAAAACCTGTTTCTGGGAACAGTTCGTCTTCTCACATCAATCTTGTAGACACGAAGAATATTATCCGTTCCGCAAGTCCAGAAAAGCCCTTCATCGCAAAGAGAAGGAACTCCAGAGCATACGGTCTGCAGTCTATGTACAAAACGGCGTCTTCCTTCCGCGGCGAAAGCGCTTATACCTCTTATCGAAATAGCGTAAACTCCTCTTTCGTCAAACAGCATTTTCGCCTGTCCGATTGTAAGATTCGCNGTCCCTCTTTCCTCTGCCGCTTCNTGTGAATTTCTTGTCCAGACAGTTTCGCCCGCAGGATTCAAAAGAAGTATTCTTCCGTCTCTTAAAGTAACCGCAAACTGGGCTCCCCTGCTTACAGCAGCTACAGGCTGAGCGGGCAATGATCTAATAGCTGTCTTTGATAAAGCGGAGCCTCTTCTTGCCGCCGGATTAAAATAAACCTTTTCCATTTCGCCGTTCTGATAAAATAGCACATAACTTTTTCTTGCTCCCTCATCAAGGGAAACAATCATTGTAGGAAGTCTGTCAAGCCTGATTCGCTCAACATGGCTGAATTGATGAACTTTTACAAAATCATTATTTTGAAGAACTGTAGCAACGCTTCCTGTTCTGTCAAGAAGCGGAGCGAAAGCAACAGGACTTCCAAGGTCGATTGACCAAAGCCCGTTTCCCGAAGCGGTGCGGCAAGTCATTACTGAATCCAAAGTGATAAAAACCCTGCCGTCCCATCCTACAACAGGAGCGTATGAAATCGGCTTTCCAAGATCAAGCCTCCAAAGCTCCCGCCCAACGCGGTTAATAGCCTTAAAAATACCATCGGTAGTGCAGACATAAGTTGCGGCTTCGTAAGAACGCGCGATAAAAGGAACCGCGGTTCCTCTGGCGTCAAAATCCCAAAGAGGAGTGCCGCTCTGAAAAAACGATCTTACGCTTCCATTTTCGCCGACAAGAATAGCGGAACTTGCCTGCAGATGGGGTTCTCCCCTGATTGTATCGCCGATGCGCGTTTCCCACATGGGAGCGGCTCCAACCTGTGTTCTTGCAACATCAACCCTTGGGTTCTGCGCGGATGCGGCAGCCCTTGTCTGCGCCGGCAAACCTGCGCAAATCAGGAAAAAGAATAATACCGATACAAAATATTTTAAACAGGTTCTTTTCATGGTTTTACCTTTTTTCCTTTATCTGATTTTTCTGAATTGCGTAAATCCAATAACCGCAGAATGATAAACCGAAGGGCCGTCAAAATTCCTTCCGCAGGGAAGCATAGCGTTCACAATTTCAAACGCGTTTCTATCTCCGTTAAAAACCAAATACAATCCTCTCATACTTACCGAAGTCTGATCCGGAAGGGTTTCCTCAAGCGTGAGATTTATGCTGGCAGCGGCATCAATCCTTACCTGTTGTCCGCTGATATTTACTATCCTGTTTGCATAGCCAATGTATGTGTATGTTCCGGCTCCATAGCCTTCATAACGCAGAGCGTTTTGCTGCCTATGTTCCCATGTATCGTATCTTTCTACCCTTACGGTTCTGTTGGATCTGAATTCCATAATACAGACAACAGGACCGTCCGGCATATTTATAACAGATTCCCATGTCCCCAAAAGATAATTCGGAAGCGATACCCTTTCAACAGCCTTGGCGCAAAACATGGTAATTGATAAATCGGCAATTGCACGTCCCTGCTCAGTAAATTCATTTAAAACAGTCCCATTGGCATCAGATGTTGATCCTGACAAAACCAAACCGGTTGATTGTCTTGAAAGGGTGCCGCGGATAACATACTCGGCGCCGGTGTCTCCCTGAACTACCGTGAGCGTCCCCCAGGAGCTTAATTCAGAAACAACCTGACCTGTTACATTCGCTAAATCAGTAGGATTTATCCCGGTTCCGGACGCCTGAAAAGCAACTACGCCTATAACCGGTATTCTTTGGGCAAAAACCGTTCCAAAAGAGAAAAAAATAAGCAAAAACAAGAGAGAAAATCTTTTTGAAAAATGATACATACTGCTATTATAGTGAAAATTCAGCAAAAATGCAAATAGAATACAAGAAG
>JGI24695J34938_10001754_pt1 | contig 17921 bp, 12 predicted proteins | sample TergutCo191P3_FD_34938 | JGI IMG/M metagenome (IMG submission 34938)
GCTTGATTAAAATTCTATCGGCGGACACGGCAAATGAATAAAAGTATTTACAGGTGGTCAGGTCCCTCGCTGTTAGGCGCTTTAGTTCTTGCTGTGTCGTCTGTTATGCTGATCCGCTCTTTAATTAACCGCAATTCATACGAGATTGCAATTGCTTCCGTCGTTCTTTTTCTGATGCTTTTGCTTTTAATTATTGGCTTGTGGAAGTCGCGAAAATTAAAAAACATGGAATGCGGATGGAAGCCGCCGTTTCCGATGACAGCGTGTCCGGTATTAATTAATAATCAAGAAAAAAAATCAACAAGGGAATTATCGCAAAATGATCCGAACAGACAAACATTAATAACTGGCTTAGATTCATCGATCCCGCTTTTTTTCAGGCTGCACTTTCTTATACGAGGACGGTTTTATCCTTGCGGCAGCGGCAAAGGGCTCTCTGTATCAACGGAGATTTCTATACCGCGGAATGACACAACCGCGCAAATACTTCTTGATTTTCCGGTATCGGGCGTTTTAGAAGGAGAAGGATTATGCCGGCTTCGGGATATTTTTGGTTTTTTTAGCTTTACATGCGGACAGCCTCAGAAGAAAACAATAAATGTTAGGAGCGCGCCCTGCTTCGGAAAGCAGACTCATATAAACGCGCAAAGCGGCGCGGAAGACAAGCGCAATAAACCGGCGTCGGATATCGAAAGATATCACATGAGGGAATACACTCCCGGAGACCGCTTCCGCGATATTAACTGGAAAAGCTCAGAAAAAATAGATACTCTCATTACGCGCATTTCAACTGATAATCAGGAAAGAATAAGCCGAATCGAAGTTCATTTTAGAAATTATACCTCCGCGAAAACTACGATAAAAATAAAAAAAGGCGCTGACGGCCAAACGTCTTCCACAATAACACAGGAATATTCTTTAATACAGCTATGGTTATTGGACCGCGCAAAAGCAAGGTTATCATATTTTCTTCGAAGCCTTATTGAACAAAACTCATCTTTAATTTTTGATGTACGCTCTCCGCTTAAAAACTGGGAAATAAATAACATGGAAGAACTTGACGCGTTTCTGGAAGAACTCGCCGGTATCCCGTTTGTTTCGCCTCAGCATGTGATGGAACTAACGCAGGGAAACGGCGATATATATGTATTTACAACAGCGTTCGATTATTGGCTTCATTCATTTCTTGCCGCGTGTGTTTTGCGGCCTGTTACTCTTTTTGTAACACAAACCGCTTCGGTGCTGCAGCCGCCTGATAAAAAAGATACGAGCCCGCGTGAAATTGAAACGCTGCGTATCAATGATTTTATTTTAAACGGATGTTCTGTTTCTCCCGCATGGCTGAAACGATTTAAGATGAAACCTATAAGCGCAGGCTCAGTAAACACAGGAAAAACAGATATTTTTTACGCGGAGGTAAAGCTGTGAATAATCCTGTCAGCGTTAAATCTCCGGTTATTTTATTCACGATAAGATTGATTTTTTACTTTGGCACAGTCACATTGATTTTATTTCATCCGGGAATCGCGGTTTCATTTGACAGAATCGGCGTAATGCAGTGGTTCATCATTGTTCCGCTGATGACATTAACAGCGTTTCAAACAATAGCAGCGGTCAGTCTAAAAAAAAAATTGTTGCTCGCTCTTGTGATATTGCTTCCTATGTCGGTTATCGCAGGAGGATTTTCGACGGATGCGTTTGCTCCGTTTCTTGCGGGTTTTGTAAGCTTTATATTGACTTTACTTTTATTTCATCATCAAAAAATACCGCTTCCTTCTAGCATTGCGAAAATTACCGCGCTTGAGCCGTTCTTTCTCGCTTGGGTATGCCTTCGCCTTCTTTCACTGTCACGATCAAGCGAAGAGATCGCGGGTGAGAGCATGATTCTGACTCAATCTATTCTTGCATTGACTCTTGTGATTTTTTTATTTCACAACGTAATAATTTATCTTTGCTTTTATCCGAACAGCCGCGTTAATTCATACAAGGAAGGAGTTGCATTTTTTTCAGGAGCAGTGGCGGCAGTAATAATTTTTATTTTTATATTACCTGCGGATTTTGTTAACAACATGATAATCGAAAATCTGATACCTGAACGGCCTCCGCAGAGAATTAATTCCGATTCAAACCGAGGTCTGCCGCAAAGGGGAAGCGGAAGAAGAACTTTGCCAAGAGAGGGAGAAGGACAAGGAGAACTTCGCGGCTTATCAGAATACGACTGGCCGGGAAACGGAGAAGGCTCAGGCGAAAACCGTCAGTACATGGTAAAAATTGTCGCGTCCGAAATAGAGCCTCTTTATATGGGAGATTCATTCCGCGGACTTCTTGATCCGGTTGACGGATTTCTCGCAAGCCCTCAGGAACCGCTAAACGATCTTGTAAAGCAAAGGTTCTTTGTAACATGGACAAACAATGAATTTAATTATGACGCAGGCAGAATAAGAAAGGAAATTTTTTCTCTTTCAACATTGCGCCAAAAATATTTTCCGTGGCGTCTTTATTCCGCAGACCCGAATATACTTCATGAAAATACAGGTCCTCTTCAGTATATTCATCAGATAGTTTCGGATTTACATATAGGCGATCCTCTCGCGCTTGTAAACGCCCGGGAACGCAGCCTTTATGATTATGAAAGAGCCGCTCTTATTCCATACCTCGAAATAAATCTTGATTCCGGCGACAGAATTATATTTGACGCATACCTTACAAACGCTCTGAGTTATTGGAAAGAAAACCGGGGAACAATAATAAAAGATGACCGCTACCTTAGCTCATTATTTAATAATACCGGTATGATTTTAAATCCGGTTATGGAAGATATACTTGCGATTATGACAAGTTTTTCAGGCCATCAATACAATCTTGCGAATGATGAAGATCATTCAATCGCGGCGCTTAAAAATTTCCTGTTTGAAAATTTGGAAGGCGACTGCACAGAGTTTTCAAATACGCTGGCGCTTCTTGGACGGCTTGCGGGAATTCCCTCGCGTGTTGTAACGGGTTATCTCGCCGCGGAGGGTCTTCAAACTCAGGCGCACCTTAACGGGCTTGCGGTTTTACAAAGACAGATTCCAATCCTGCAGCAGTTCCCATTTGAAAATCTTTTTATGGTGACAAACGCTCACAGCCATTCATGGACGCAGTTTTACATTTCCGGATACGGCTGGCTTGATTTTGAATCGACATCATTCGCAATCCCGCCTGCTGGAATGGGCGACATAAGCAACTGGGATGTCGTGATTCCAATCCTTGACGGAAACAAAACATTCTCGCAGGTAAGGCAGTTCCCGTGGCAGGCGGTAGGCAAAACAATTCTTTTTCTTTTAACCGCCGTGCTGATCCTTGCTTACCTTCTGCGTTACGGACGAGAATTCGTTTTATACATCGGCTCTCAGAAAGGCGGCAGAAACGGAGCGCGATCTCTGTATCTGCTTCTTCTTGCGCGCCTTGCCGCGGACAGTCAGCCGATCAAGCCCGCGTCAAAAACAGCGCACGAATACACAGAGTTGTTTAAAACAAATCTCTCGCAAAAACGCAAAGGCGCAGAGGAAACAAAAAATGACACCGTAAAAATACCCAATGAATGTGACATACATTTAAAAAATTTCGCCGATGTTTATTCTGAAATTCGCTGGCGGGAATTTAACAACGAAGATGATATAAATAAAAAATTAATTCTGTTAAAACAAGAATATCATAATATACTTATCTCTACACGAAAACGCGGACTTCATCACGCCATAAAACGCGTCTTCAGTCTGAGAGGATTAGTATATTTATGATAAAGAGAACATATTCAAATATAAAAATTAATAATGAACACTCAGAAATATTATATAAAAGGGAAGCGGGGAATGGGTTGGTAAAACAATCTTTGGAATTCTCCGCCGGAGAGACTTCGTACCCGAAGGCTCATAGGCGGGTTCTTCCAAATGTTTTACCAGCACATACACAGCTTCCCTTGAAAATGATATTTTTCTATATTTTAATATTAATATTAATTAGTTCATGTTCTCGTAGTTCTGATTGGGTTCAATTTAGGGGTGAGGGCGGCAGGGGCGTGAGTTCGTCAAATATTACGCCGCCGCTTGGATTAAAATGGAAAATAAATCTGCAGTCGGGCGAGGAAAAAATCCGCTCGCTCAATCCGCCTGTCGTAATCGGAGACACAATTTATTTCGGTTCCGATGACGGCAATTTTTACGCGCTTGATGTCGAAAGCGGTTATATGCGATGGGTATTTAAAAGCGGCGCGGAGATCAATTCAATTCCCTACGCTGACAAGGATCAAGTTTACTTCGGCTGCAAGGACGGAAAACTTTACGCGCTCTCGCGCGAAACAGGCCAGGAGATGTGGACTTTTCAGGCAAGAGCCGAAATTAATTCGCAGGTGCAGCGGTATGGAGATTATATAATTTTTGTAGGAGACGCGGACGCGATTTATTTTCTTTCGCCGCAGGGCGAAGAGCAGTTCCGCGTAAATAATCCGGGATGGCTGCATTTTACCTTTCTTATGGCGGACGGCATAATGTACATGGGTACCGGCCCAAGAACTGAACTGGTCGGCCCTTATGATATTTACAATCAGGAGTTTCTTTGGTTTCTGGATTATTACGAGCTGGAAGCGGTGTGGTTTTCTTTTTGCGCAGTCCGGGGCGATTTACTTTATATGGGAACGGCAGACATTTACGGAGGAATGCATCTTGGATACCACGCGTACAACCGCCACACCGGTGAAGTTGTCTGGCGGCAATACAGAGAAGGTGTTTTAAATTACAATGATTTTTCTGATGAATGGTATTACTTCTGGCGAAACGTTGACATTCTGGATTTTTTAGCGCCGACTGTCTGGAGAGACCTTGTAATCTTTACAGGAGGAGACTGCACTGCACGCGCCTTTGACGCCGCTACGGGCGAGACGCGCTGGGAAACAATTTTTAATATGCCTGTAAGTTCAGCGCCGACTCTCGCGAACGGCAGAGTGTACTTCGGTTTAATCGGCGATGATTTTACTCCGCCTCAGCTTGTCTGCATTTCCGCGCGCGACGGCAGGCTGCTCTGGCAGATGGAAACCGACGGATCAATTTTATCGGCTCCTGTTATCGCAGGTAAGAGAATTATTTTTGGCACGGATAAAAGCGTCTTCTATGTATTGGAAGAAGTTTTTTAACAAGGCTCCTCAACAGAAAAAACCAGCTTTTCGTTTTTTAAAAACCGCGGCGCAGGACAATTTTCGCTGTGCGCCGAAAGAATAAGATCACCGGCGGACGCTCCTGCTTTAATTATTACAAGCGCTTTTCCAAGCGAAGTATAAACACGCGGCAGATCAAAACCTAGCGAATTATTTAAGTCAGGCGATGAAGCTCCCATAATTTTCCCGTCCCCTTCCAGCGAAAAACCTAAAAGCAAATCTTCCACAGGATTGATTACACCGTTTTCGTCTGTAATGCTTACCTCAATATGAGCTATGCCAAACGGAGAAATATTTTTTTTATCTGTTTTCAAATTAATGACAGCGGGAACTCCGGCGGTTTTTATTTCATGCAGCGCGGCTTCTTTTCCATCGCGGTAACCAGTCACTTTCATTTCGCCGGATTGATAATCTATAGGCCATTCAATTATGCCGTTTTCAAAATCAGCGGGTTTTCGCCTTCCGATTTTTTTGCTGTTTATCCAAAGTTCCGCTTCATCGCAGTTTGTGTAAATAACAGCCGTAATAATCCGGCGTTCCATGTGATCCAAATTAAGGTGAGAAGCTGTGTACGGAAAGTTCCAGCGTCCGCGCGCGAAATTATTTTTTTGCGCGTTGTCATAAAAACATAAATGCACAAAAGGATCATCCGACCAAAAACTTTTCCGCAGCCAGCTTTGATCTTTATAAAACCCGCAGATATCAAGACTTGCTCCTGTCCAGCCTTTCGCAGGCCATGACGCTTCGCCAAAATAATCTATTCCGGCCCAAATAAACTGCCCAAGCACATTATCATCTTCAAGCACAAAGCGCCACGGATTTTTTTTATTAAAATCTTCATAACTGTGAAGGCAGCCTGAGTAATATTCGTAACACTCTGTTCCTATAATAGGCTTATTGATAGCTTTGGAATAATATGAATACCACGGTTCATGGTAATTAAGCCCAATCACATCAACATGTTCTGCGATACGGCTTGTTATCTCAACGTGTTTTTCGGGAGGAGCGCCGACAATGTCGTGGAAAGTTTTTTCAGTTACATGAGGAGAGAGAGCCACAGTTACAGGACGATCATCCAGAGTTCTGATATAATCACACAGCATTTTTTCTATTTTAATCATTTCTGCGGAGCCCTGATTCTCAACTTCGTTACCAGCGCTCCATAAAAAAACAGAAGGGTGATTGCGATCCCTTAAAATAAATCCGCGAAGATCGCTTTGCCAGTTATTATCAAATATTTTTTCATAAGCGAGTGATTTCCATCTGTCAAAACATTCATCTATTACATAAAAACCAAGTTCATCGCAAAGATCCAAAAACTCTTCCGCCTGCGGATTATGGCTCGTTCTTATCGCGTTACATCCAATGCTTTTTAAAATCAAAAGCCGCCGCCGCCACGCGTCTTTATAAAAAGCGGCGCCAAGGATTCCGCAGTCGTGATGAAGGCAGACTCCCTTTAATTTTTTATTTATACCGTTAATGAAAAAACCTTTGTGCGCGATCATTTCGATAGTACGTATGCCGAATTTAATTTCTTTACAATCGCTGCTGCCGATACAGGCTGTAAGCTGATAAAGCGCCGGATTATCATCGCTCCACAGATCGGGATTGGAAATTGAAAAACTATGTTCTAATGTTTTTTCTGACGCCGGCGGTATTTTAAAATCAATATTTTTATTTTCAATTTCTTTGCCTTTTGTATCCTTGATAATAATATTTAAATTTGAATTTACTTCCGCTGATGATGTGTTTTCGGTTAAAGCCGTAACTCTTACTTCAGCGCAGCCGTTTTTCTGTACTATGGATTTTACGCCAATTCCCCATGTTTTAAAATGAAGTTTTGGCGACTGACGCAGGCATACATTGCGGAATAAGCCCGCCCCGGAATACCACCGGTCCGGAACATCACTGCCGTTATCAAGGCGGATCGCTAAAAGATTTTTTCCTGCTCTGATAAAAGGACTGACGCAGATTTCAAAACTTGTATAGCCATAAGCGTGCGTACCGGCTTTTTTTCCGTTAATAAAAATTACCGCGTTTCTGTAAGCGCAGCCAAAGTAAAGATAAAAATCTTTTTCATTTTTTTCATCAATGAAAAATTCTTTTCTGTACCAGCCGGTGTTTTTCCAAATGAAGTAACCCTGCCTGCTCTGCTCCGACCACGGTTCATCGCCGCCTTTATCAAACGGAAGATGAATTACCCAGTCATGCGGCAGATCTACCTGTTCCCATGTTCTGTCATTGTAATTCTCGCTCTCGGCGTTTTTTGGATCTCCTAAAAGAAATTTCCAATTTTGATTAAAGGTTTGCATGTTTACTCCTTTGGTGTCAGGCACCGCGCTAAAAAAACAGGCTTGTTCTAAATCTGTTAAGAAATAAAACAAGCCTTTTGATTTAAACTAAATCAATTAAAGAAAATTATCTTGGCCACAGACGAGCTCTCTCGTCCATCATTTCCTGGGCGCCGGACTGGAGATAATCTCTCATGCCTGCGTCCCATACGCTGTCAAACTGCGCGACCGGAGCTCTGACTGCCTGTGCGATTAAAGCATCAGCTTTATCACGCAGGGTCTGTCCGTAAACGCCGTCAAGCGTAGTGGCTGCCTGATACACTACAGGAGCGCGGCCGTTCACGGTTGACATTGAAAATCCCTGTACGATCAGTTCCGGAGCGGTTCCGGAATATCCTAATGCCAGAACTCTTGCGTTCAGATCGGGGCTGCCAAGTTCAATGCCGTTCATAGGAATTGTCATATCAATGTTATTCGCTGAATTCTGAATCCATTCATGACCAGCCGGCGCCGCGATAATCTGAGGAACGCCGCCAACCATGTTATGATTTATGCCGGCATGTCCAGTCTGAAGGAAGTTATAATTTTCAAACTTGGAAAGCCAGTTAAGATACTGCAGAGCAGCAATCGGATTTTTTGAGCTTGCAGGAACAAAAATCCTTAAACCAGGTTTATCAGAAACAAATTTGTATGTAACTCCGTTAACTGCGATAGGATCGATAGGAACAAATTGCGCTCCCGGAACATTGCGGGCGAGATCGCCGTTAATATTGTTATCGGTTCTGAAGGGATGATCCCAGTTGCCGGAATATGCGCCTACGCGGCCGGTTTTAAGCAGGTTAAAGAAATCGTCAGCTACTGTCACAATCGGGAAGTCATTATAAATGAGTCCTTCGTTGAACCAGCGGTTTACAAGGCGTACGCCTTCTTTATAACCGGATACTGTAATGGGACGATCCGAGAAATTCTGAATCCAGAAATCTCTGTCTGTCTGGCGTCCGACGAAGATATCAAAGTGAGCGTAAATAATTTGAGCGAATCCCCAGCGGGCATCAGAATCCTGTCCGTAAGGAATAACTCTGGTACTGCCGCCGCTTCCCGGAAGCCTGTCCGCGTTGTCACGGAAAGCTACGAGCGCGTCATAGTACTGCTGGATTGTTGTCGGAAGCGGAAGTCCAAGCGCGTCAAGCCAGTCTTTGCGGATAAACATATTCCTTTGGGGATTGTTAATCACAACACTGGGTACAGAGTATACGCTTCTTGTTGACGGGTCTCTGTCTCTGTAGACTAAATCCTGTCCTTGAAATGCAGGATCAGAACCAAGTAATTTTTTGAAATCCGGAAGGTACTGATCAATGTACGGAGCCAAATCCAAAATACCGCCCATCTGCCTGAACTGAGAGATCATTTCTGTGTTATATGTATAACACAAATCCGGCGCGCTGCCGCTCGCCATTAAGTTGACGATATCAGTATTTTCTGACCAGCGTCCAACAGGAACAAATGTGACATCAATGTTTAAGTCTTTTTTTACTTTTTCCTGAATCCATTTTGTCCATGCATTGTCCGCAGCGTTAGAACGGCCGCCGTCCATACCGCGATCAAAAATCTCTACTGTAATTGCTCCTCCTCCGGCCGCAGCAGGTGCGGCGCTGGTCTTTTGACAACCGGTCGTTACCAGAATGGCCATTAAGGCTATGACCAAAGCCAGTAAAATTTTTTTCATAAGCTCCTCCTAAATAATTTTTGCTATATTAATATATAGACCATCTGACCATTAAATGAATATTTAAAAGCCGGATCGTTTATATAAAAATTTTAGATCAACCTTTTACCGCTCCTATTGTAACGCCTTTTATAAAATATCGCTGAAGCCACGGATAAACAATCAGTATCGGTATAGTCGCGAACATAATCGCGGCGGCCTTCATCGCATCGGACGCGCGCGGAATCGCGCCTGCTGTAAGCTCAACCGTAGAAATATCCACTCCGGAGATATTCTGAATAAGCTGGTAAAGTTTTAATTGTATCGGAACCCATTGCGGCGCCATACTAAGATAAATAAGCGCGTCTCCGAACCCGTTCCACCTGCCGACAGCATAGAACAGCGCAAGGGTCGCAAGAACCGGTCCTGACAGCGGAAGATAAATCCTTACCAAAACTGTAAACGGATTCGCACCGTCTATCTCGGCGGACTCTCTTAAGCTGTCGGGAATTCCAAAGAAGAAACTCCTTAAAATAATCATATTAAATACTGAAAGACAGTTCGGAATAATTAATACAAGCGGATTGTTAAGAAGGTTTAATGACCTCATTAATACATAGTTCGGGATTGTTCCCGCGCTGAAATACATTGTAAAAATAATCACTGTGTTTATTACCGTCTTTCCCCTAAGCCAGTCGTAGGTTAACGGATAAGCGCACAGTATAGTCATAGCCAAAGATAAAAGAGTGCAGATAACAGTCAGTATGGCTGTCCACCACATGGAACGCGAGAATGAACTATCCAGAAAAACATACCTGTACGATTCTAGTGTCATTCCGTAACTGTATGTATTCTCGTTAATATCATGCACGATGGGAAGAAACGACACCTTACCGCTTATAACAGACTGCGAACTGCTTAACGACTGGGCAAGAAGGTTCATCATCGGCATGATGCACAACAGAATTACGCCGAACAGAATTAACGCGATGATCCAATCGGATAATTTTATTTTTTTAGATTTTAGCGCCATTTACATTTTCCTTTTACCAAATACCGCGTTCGCCGAATTTCTTCGCCATATTATTCGCCGCGATCAGGAAAATAACGCATATTACCGACTGGAATAATCCTATAGCCGCCGTCAATGAAAATTGGAACGATCTGATACCCCACCTGTAAACAAGGGTTGAAAGCACATCAGCTACTTCTCTTACCATTGTGTTTCCCATAACGAACGGGCGGTCAAACTCAATTCCAAGTATACGGCCGATATTCATAATTAAAAGGACTACAATGGTCGCTCTAATACCCGGTAAAGTAATGTGCCAGAGTTTCCGCCAGCGGCCGGCTCCGTCAACTTCCGCTGCTTCGTATAACTCAGGATTAATACCGGTAATCGCCGCAAGGTAAATGATTGTCCCCCATCCCATTTCTTTCCACACGCCGAAAGTGATATACGTCGCTATCCAGTTTGGTTTACTCATGAGAAAGTCGATGGGGCCAATTCCGAGGTTTTCTACCATGAACAAGTTAACTATTCCTGTTGTCGGAGCAAGAAGCCTTGTAGCCATACTCGAAATAATTATCCATGAAAGAAAATGCGGCAGGTAAATAACAGTCTGGGTGAACTTTTTAAACCGCTTGAAAATTAACTCATTTAATAAAAGCGCAAGAATAATAGGAGCGGGAAAACCGACGGCAAGATCGAGAAAATTCAACCACAGGGTATTTCTGATAGCGAGCCAAAAATCTCTTGACGCGAATGCTCTCTGGAACCAGTCAAAGCCAACCCAATGGCTGCATCCTGTCGTATGGATGCCGGTCTCAGCATAATTACAAGTCGAAACTCCCGAAGCCCATACGCCGTGAAACATATTATAATTTTTAAACGCGATTATTATATTGGTCATCGGTACATAACGGAAGACAAGAAAGAAAGCAACCGGAAGGAGCAGCATTAAATAAAGCATCCATGAACGTTTAAAATAGGAAATAAAACCGACTTTTTGAGGTTTTATTAGTTCTTGTTTATATGCCATTAATCTTTCCTATAAAAAACTTACCTATATATGATAATTAGTTAAACATATCTTTGTCAATAACCGGTATACATAGTATTTTATTTCAATATTAGTTATTATGTTGACATCATGAAAGATTCATTGTTTTCGACTCTAATTCATCTTAAGGGAAACACGCGCGCATGTGTTTATACAGAGCCGCTTTGGGGGCTTTCGATGAATCTTTGCATGCCGTATTTATCGGTTTATATGTTGAATTTGGGACTTAATGATTCACGGATTGGTTTTATTGTTACAATCACATTGTTATCGCAGATAGTTTTTTCTTTTCTGAGCGGTCCGATAACCGATAAAATCGGCAGAAGATGGGCAACCGCCATTTTTGACGTTCTTGGCTGGTGTATTCCGGCCCTTATCTGGTGGCGTGCTGAGAATTTCTTGTTCTTCCTTATTGCCGCGATAATAAACGGATCAAACGGAGTAACCGCAAACTCATGGACATGCCTGCTAATTGAAGACGCGGAAAAAAAACAAATAACAAGAATTTTTTCACTTACAACGGCATTCGGGCAGTTATCGGCGATCTTCGCTCCAATTACAGCAATATTAATTTCCAAACTGACGCTGATTCCCGCGATCCGGATTCTATTTTTAAACGGTTTCATATTAATGGCTGTAAAAGTCGTGGTTCTTTTTTTAACATCACATGAAACTGAAATCGGAAAAATGAGAATGGCCGAAACAAAAGGGAAAAATATTTTTCATCTTTCGAGCGGCTACGGCGAAGTTATTAAAATGATCTTTAAATCGCGCGGAATGGTGTTTTCTATTATCATCGCGGCTATGGCATGGATGGTCGGCACAATCAACAATACATTCTGGCAGATCATCGTTAATCAAAAGCTTCTTGTTCCGGCGGAAATTCTGCCGTTTTTTAATGTGTTCAAATCGCTTCTGGCGATTATTTTTTTATTTTTTGTCATTCCGAAACTGCTTAAAGGAATATTAAAGCTTCCGTTGATTTTCGCGTTTTCGTCCTATTTTATCGGGCAATTTTTACTGATTATGATTCCGGCGGAAGGAATCGTTAAATACCCGCTTTTATTTTTATCGCTTGTGTTTGACGGTTTCGCGATTGGAGCGCTTGTAATGCTTGGCGAGTCTTTAATTAACCTTCATTTAATTCCAGACGAACGCGCGCGAATTCTGGCAATTCGTTTTATGTTTATAATGATTGCGACCGCTCCTTTTGGATGGATTGGCGGCCTTCTTTCGGAAATATCAAGAAATTTGCCGTTTATTTTAAATCTTACGATTCTGATAACCGGTATTGTAATAACATTGATTTATTACCGGAAAGAGAACGATCACTCGGCTGAACACGGCTGAGATTCTAATAATTAAAATTATTTTGATATTTTACCTAAAACTTTTTTTATCCGTAAAAAAAAATTTGAAAAATTTTAATAAAAAATTCTGCTCTAGCATTATATGCGAGACCAATGTGTTATATTTTAAACATGAATAATAAAAATAAGGGTAATTCGTCAGCGCCTTCGCGGGCATCAATTCCAAAATCGGCATTGGCCAGGCTGTATCTTATTGACCAAAGAATCGCTTCGGGGGTTTATCCAAGCGCGAAGCAACTAGTCGAATATCTGCGCGAACCGTGGGGAAAAGTCAGTATTGCGACAATCGGCCGCGATATCGCGTTTATGAGAGACCGTTTAAACGCGCCGATAGACTACGACGCGAAAAACCGCGGGATTTATTATACAGAACAAAATTATCGAATCCCAATGGGGTTTTCGGGAGCCGATGAACTTGTAGCGCTTGGAATGGCGAAAAATATTTTAAATCTTTACAGAGATACGCCGATTTATGACGCGGCGCATAAATTACTGGAAAGCATCACCGCTCCTCTGGCGTCCGAAGGCAATTCGGACTGGTATGAAAACCGCATTGTAATTCCGCAGACACCGACCGCTCCGGTGCCGCAGGAAATCTGGAATCTGATAACAAAAGCGTTACGCGAAAACCGCGCGCTGGTTTTTGATTATAAAGGAACTTATGACGAAGATTATAAAAGCCGCCGCGTAAGGCCGTATCAATTGTTATTTGACACCGGAGTCTGGTATATTTACGGATTCTGTGAAGAGCGCAAGGGCATCCGCATATTTTCTATCGGAAGAATAAAAAACATAATTCTTACAAAAGATCGATTTACTCTTCCTGATGATTTTGATTACCGCACAAACAACAGCGGAAGTTATTTTGGAATGTACGCAGGGCAGAGAAAATATAAATTTAAAATCGCATTTTATGATTATTCGGTTCCCTGGGTAATGGATCGGAACTGGGCGGACGATCAAAAAATAACAAAGGCTGATGACGGAATAATTTTAAGTTTTTCGAGTACTCAGTTCGGAAAAGTCGCGGAATGGGTTTTATCACGCGGAAGCACCGCGCAGCCTCTTGAGCCGGAAATGCTCGTCAGTCATTGGCGCAATGAAGCTAATGAAATGTATAAAAAAGCAAGGAAGAAATGAATTTTATAACGATTGATTTTGAAACAGGAATGTATTCGCGCGAGAGCGCCGTTTCCGTAGGTCTTGTTAAATATTCGGACGGAAAAGCGGCAGATACTTTTTATTCGCTGATACGCCCGCCAAAGCTTTATATTCGTCCTGATTTTACTGAACTTCACGGCCTTACGGTTGATGATGTAAAAGACGCTCCTAAATTTATTGATCTTTGGGATAGTAAAATAAAATCTTTTATCGGCGATTTTCCGTTAGCTGCACATAACGCGCCGTTTGACGCGGGCGTACTTTGGGCGGTTCTTGAATGTTATAACCTTGAAATCCCGCCTTTAAATTATTTTTGCACGCGCACCCTTGCCTGCCGCGCATGGCCGGGACAGGAAAGCTATTCTCTTACCTCGCTTGCGGAAAATTTTGGCATTGTTTACAACGCTCATAACGCGCTGGATGACGCTTATACGTGCGGAAAACTTGTTTTGATGGCGGCGGAAAAATTCCGCGGCAAAAATATAAATGATCTTCTTTCCGCCGCGGAAATGGAAATGAATATTTTAGAATAAAATGTTTATCAGTATAAAACAATATTGTATACAAGGGAGATATAAAAAATTATGAAAAATAAAAAATCAAGGAAATTTCATTCTGCCGTTTACAGAGCAGGAACAGCAAACAGAAACGATATACCGGTAAATGAAAAAGACATTTTTGATTATATGGAATTAATTGTTGAATCCTCTAAAAAATCAGGCCTTGATAAATGTCTTTGCGATCAAAAATTAAAAACCGGTTTTGATTTTATTACCGCGAAGCTCGGCATCTCTCCGATACAAACAGTTTTATTTTCGCACTTTATGGAAAGAAGCGCCCGCAATCAGATTCCGATAAGCGAAATCGCTGAATCTATAAAATGCAGCACTATCAGGATAATTAAATATATGAATGAATGTGAAGAACTCGAAAAAAAAAGATTAATCCGCTGCAGCAGGGATAAAGACACAATTTTTTACAGGGTTCCAAGCGATGTAAGAGAATCACTCAGAAAAAATAATGAGTTCAGACCTGAAAGCATAGAAAATCTTGATATAAATAAATTTTTTGCCGCGCTTGATAAATTATTAAATGAACGCCAGAATAACGAGCTTACATTTGAAACGCTCGCTTTTGAGCTTACCGCTCTTATAGGGTTAAATATGCACCTTGAATTTTGTAAAAAATTAATGAGTTTTAATTTAAGTAAAAATGATTTGATTCTACTTATCTATTTTTGTTTTCTGTTCGGAAACAATAATGATGATAATATAGGCGCTCATGATTTTGAATTTTTATTTGATGACAGAAGTGAATTTCATCATACAAGCAGATTATTATCCACAGGCGATCATATTCTTATAGTTAATAAAATAATGGAATTTAACAACGATCAGGGTTATTATGACAGTGAATCATGGAAACTTTCCGATAAAGCAAAAAATGAATTAATGTCGGAATTAATAATCAATAAAAAAAGAAATGTAAAAAAAGGCATTATTAAATTTGACACTATCAGCCGGAAAAAAATGTTTTATAATGAAAGAGAAACAAAAGAAATTAATAAGCTCTCTTCTTTTTTACAGGAAGAAAATTACCAGAATATTCTAAAAAGACTTGACGGCAAAGGCATGAGAAAAGGATTCGCGTGTTTATTTTCAGGCGGACCGGGAACGGGAAAAACCGAAACTGTTTTTCAAATCGCGCATGAAACGAAACGCAATATCATGAAGGTTGATATTTCACAGTTAAAGAGCTGCTGGTACGGTGAAAGCGAAAAAAAAGTTAAGGCTGTTTTTGATGACTACCGCGACGCTGTAGACGGTTCTGAAATCACGCCAATCCTCTTGTTCAATGAAGCTGACGCCGTTATCGGCAAACGTAATGTATTTTTAAACGGACGCGGCGCTGTTGATCAAACCGAAAACACAATACAAAACATAATACTGGAAGAACTTGAAAAACTTTCCGGCATATTAATCGCGACCACAAATTTAACACAAAACATGGACAGCGCTTTTGAACGCCGCTTTCTGTATAAGATCACTTTTGATAAACCGTCACTAGAGAGCCGCAAGGGAATCTGGAACGCGCTGCTGCCGGATATAACAGAAAATATGGCGGTTGAATTATCAAGCAAGTACGATCTTTCAGGCGGTCAGATTGAAAACATCGCGCGCAAAACAGAAGTTGACTCGATCATTAACGGAGACAATCTTTCATTGGAAACATTAAAACAATACTGCAAGGAAGAAATACAGAATAGTTTTAATGATAAATTAAAAACTATCGGATTTTAAAAAATGTAACGCTGGAAAATTATGATAAAAAATTCAAGTTTATAAGCCGTTTGTCCTATTTAAACATAGAATAAAACGTCTTCATCATGCTAGACTGTCAGTATGAAAACACTTGCAGAACAAAGATATTCAAAACTTGGACCAAGAGTTGTAAAAGCTCTAAAAGAACGCTCTTTTGACGCTTTTTATTTTGATGAACCGCAAGATGCCTCAGATAAAATCGTTTCTTTAATTCCAAAGGAACATACTGTTTCATGGGGCGGTTCAAAAACGATGCTTGATCTCGGCATTCAGGAGCGCCTTGAAAAAGAAGGATATAACCTGCTTAACAGGGATAAAGCCGCGTCTCCCGAAGAACGCGCAGACATAATGCGCCGCGCTTTGTTATGCGACACATTTTTGTCAGGCACAAACGCTGTAAGCGAAGACGGCTGGCTTGTTAACATTGACGGATACGGCAACCGCGTCGCCGCGATGATCTTCGGTCCCAAACAGGTGATAATCGCCGCGGGCATGAATAAAGTTGCAAAAACTCTCAGAGACGCGAAAATCCGCGTAAGAACCGTCGCGGCTCCGCTTAATATTGAGCGTTTTCCCCATTTAAAAACTCCGTGCAATGAAACAGGTACATGCGCAAACTGCCTGAGTCCTGATACAATCTGTTCCTACTTTGTTACAATTCGCTATTGCAAACCGGCAGGACGTATAAAAGTAATTTTAATCGGGAAAGATCTTGGGCTGTAGATTGTTATATGAAACATTTTAACAGCGAAGAAATGCCTCCTTATAGTGATGTTATTGAAGCGATCATCAATATAAAACACAATGAACTAATAAAGATTGTATTTACTTCCACAAAAAATAACGCGCCTAAAGCTGTCATAAAACCAATTCTTTTAAAGAAAAATAAAACATGGCAATGCGAAAAAATAATTGCTAACAGCGCGTTTCACGAAAATATCCCCGAATCAGGATTACGCGCGTTTTTAGAAAGACTTCTTAAAGAAAATCAATACAGGCAGATCAATATTATAACAATAGAGCATGTTATCTTATACCGCATAACAAAAAAATTAAAACTCTCTGTAACAAAATCAGCTAACAATCAATCAGATACAAAGGAAACCTCAGCGGATATCGCGGTAATAAAAACATCGTTTAACCACGACAATGAAAAAAATTATCTATTAAAAGAAGGAATGTCTATAATGCCTCTGGTGGATTTAGGCGTTTTTACAAAAGATTTTAAAATAATAAAAGCAAAGTATAATAAATTTAAGCAGATAAATAATTTCTTAAAAAATATAGTATCTGCAATGGGACAGGATAATGTTAAAACATTAAATATTACGGAATTCGGCTGCGGAAAATCATATTTAACATTTATCTTATACTACTATTTTAAATATATTCAAAAAATAAATGTCAGCATAACAGGTTATGATAAAGAACAATATGTTGTTGATTTATGTAACGGTATCGCTCAAAAATATCAATATGAGAATTTAAAATTTATACAGGGAGATGTTTCACAGCTGACGCAGTGTTCACAGTCGCGAACCTTCGGTTCGACGCAGTGTTCACAGCTAACACAACATGAGCAGCTAACGCAGAATGAACATCATAAAAATATCGACATGATTGTAACCCTTCACGCGTGCGATACTGCGACTGATTACGCCCTGCATTACGCGATAAAAAATAAAATAAAACACATTTTTTGCGTTCCGTGCTGTCAGCAGGAAATTAACGCGCAAATTAAACTCACAGAAAAAACCCCGTCCGCCGCTCTGCTGCGTTACGGGCTTTATAAAGAGCGTTTTTCCGCCCTGCTGACAGA
>JGI24695J34938_10001768_pt1 | contig 17835 bp, 14 predicted proteins | sample TergutCo191P3_FD_34938 | JGI IMG/M metagenome (IMG submission 34938)
ACAGGTTACAGAACGCTTGAAAACGCCCTGTATTCGCGGCAGGAAGGTTTGGAAGTTTATGACAACGAGGAAACTTTAAAAAGAGTCTTTACGCAAAGACCTCAGCATGTTACAGAGTATTTTTAGGTGCAAATAAATCAAAACGAAAAATCGTAAAGACGATCCAACATTGCATGAATTTTTACAGCATATTGTTTATCGGCAGCCCAGGTTCCGGCAAGTCCTTCGTAAGTCGGAGCGCAGCCGCGCCGTACATATTTAAAGCGAGGGTTAACAAGTTCAAGGTTGAGAGGATCTTCAGAGCCGTAGGCTTTCAAGTGCTGAATGTGGGCGCGCACACCTGTGCGAGGATCAGGAAAAGACAAACCCGGCGCTCCGTTGCCTACAGCGCCAAGCCCTGCGAAATTATTTTGATCAGGCTGGACATCTCCNCCGAATTTTAAAAAACCTGTTTCCAGGCACATTTGAGTAAANGCGATATCATGGTTAACGCCTTCGAACAGGGATTCTTCGTAGTAAAGTCTTGCCATCAGGCGNAAGTGACCTTCGTCCGCAAATTCATTATATTTCCCGATAAATTGAGCCAATTTATCCATATCGACTTTTCCCTTCCCCATGATATATGTGGGAGGCTGCGGTTTTTCTTCCCGGGGTTTTAAACCAACGCAGGAAAGAAGACTGGAAACAATCAATACTGCCATTGCTATGGTAAATAATTTAGTTTTCATGGTTATATTATCGGCAATGGCGGCAGCTACCTTAGCTGCTACTTTAGCTGCTACCTTAGCTGCTACCTTAGCTGCTACCTTAGCTGCTACCTTAGCTGCTACCTTAGCTGCTACCTTAGCTGCTACTTTAGCTGCTACTTTAGCTGCTGCCAATTAACAATTTTTTTCAAAATCGATAAAGCGCCATGCACGGCCGCACCCATATAGGTGTATGAAAAACAATGAATTTAAAGCTTTGGGTACTTTCTCTAATGTGCCCTTTGAAGAAAGACCCCGCGAAAAACTGCTTGCCCGCGGACCTGCCTCCCTCTCCGACGGAGAGCTTCTGGCAATTCTCCTGAATACAGGCATTCAGGGGAAAAATGTAAAAGAGCTCGCGGGTGATTTACTCGGTCTTCTGGACAGGAACAAGGACATTCCTTCCGTAAAGGAGATTTCACTGCTGTCCGGTCTTGGTGAATCCAAGGCATGTGCGGTTGCGGCAATGCTGGAATTCGGCAGAAGGCGTTACGGCTCATTTTCGGCGCATATAAAACATCCTGCCGATATTTTCACGCTTGTGCGTCATTTCGCCGACCGCAAGCAGGAAAGATTTATAAGCCTATCNCTNAACGGNGCGCACGAGGTTCTTAACGTGCGCATTGTAACAATTGGGCTTGTAAATAAAACCATTGTGCATCCGCGCGAAGTATTCGCAGATATTATCATGGACAGAGCCGCCGCATTTTGTGTTGCACATAACCATCCGTCAGGACAGCTTGAAAGTTCCGCAGAAGACAATGAAATTACAGAACGGCTCTACGCTTCTTCGCGCATTTTGGGGCTTCATTTTGTGGATCACATCATTTTCTCGGAGACATCATGGTGGAGTTTCAGGGAAAACGGGAAGTTGAGCTGAGTAAATTTTTATGGTAATATACTGAAATGAGCATGCGGCGCTTTTTTAATTTAATTAATTTTCTCTTTTTCTTTGCATCGATGTTTGCCGCGCAGATGCTTGCCGCCGACAGCCGGGACAGATTTGAATATGTCGCAGGCAGAGGANTGGAAATACACACAAACCCCCAGGGAGCGCGCGTTTTTATAGACGGCATTGAACGCGGAATTACTCCGTTTTTTACCGGTGATTTACNGGCTGAAACCTACAATGTNGTTCTGCGCAAGGAAACNTATGCAGATCGCGAATTTGAAGCTGTCGTTTTAAGCAACAGCCGTCTTGTAGTAACAATGGAAATAGAAATAGCGCTTGGTTTTGTCGATGTCTATGTGTACAGGGAAGAAGGAAGCCCTGACTCGCTGCCTTTTAATCCGCAGGTTAACGCAAGAGGAGCCGACAAAACAATCAGCTCAATTACTCTCTCAAGCNGCAATACTGTTTCTGCAAGATTACCGATAGGAAAGCAGACTATTCATGCGCGCGCATTCGGATGGGAAGACGCTTCGGTTANTGTATCAGTAAGCGGGCAGAATCCGACAACTGCGGAAATTTATATGAAGCCTGCGGTTTTTAAAATTGAAAAAGCGGCACAGAGCAGNAAACGTTTTAATCCTTTAAACTCAAGCAACCTGGGCGTTACAGAATACCGTTTTGAAGTTTCTGCTCCGGGAACAGGCACAATAAAAATTTTGGATTCAAACGATAATATTGTTTACACAAGAAATTTTAAGAATTTTAATACATGGGTTCAGGAAATAACATGGAACGGCACGGACTCCGAAGGTAATTTGCTGCCCCAGGGTAATTATGTTGTTTTAATAGAAGCGTCTCCCCTGCCTCAGATTAATCAGGGAGAAGAAATAAAAACTTTAAGATTAAAAACAGAAATAAATTATTCATTAAATATTTTTCCGCTCTCTCTGGAAAGCGGCATTTCAGGGCTGAGTTTCGCGCCCATGCCTCACACATTGCCCGCAGGCAGTTTCCAGGTAAGCGCTGACATTAATTTTTCGCGGAAAACCATGCTGCCCGATGCTGATACATACAACGAATATTCAAACACATGTTTTCCCTTTAAATTAAATTTTAGAATCACTCCAATCGAACGGCTTGAAGCAGCGGCGGTATTAAATATTAATCCGTACATCGAACAGGAAATCGGATGGGGGCTCTCAGGTTCGGCAAAATATAATTTCATGGACGGAAACTCCTTTCCTCTTGCATTCTCCGCAGGCGCTTCCTTTTCATGGGCGAATAATACCAGAAATGAATCTTCAGGCGAGTATCCGTTAAGCCCCGGAAAGGGCGCAGGTTTATACGCGCCTCTTTCTCTTGAGCTCGATGAATTATCAATTGTATTTTGCCCTGCTGCTTATTGGACTTTGCCGGAAAATATAATTCCGCGGCTGCTGCTAAGTGCAGGCATCATGTATCAATTTAACTGGCTGAATACAGGTTTAAGCGCAAGATACGAAATAAATTTTGAAGAAAAAAAAGAGACAAGAATTTTAACAGGCGTCGAAATAAATCTCTTTCCTCCGCCGTCCAATATAATTTATTTTATACAGGGCGGCGTCTGGTTTAAAGAAACAAGCCTTGGCTATTATGCAGGACTTGGAATAGGTTTAATTTATTAATTCATCACTTCTTCGCGATCTGCCAGCGTTACTTTTAGAGTTTGCGCGCTTGTGCCGCGGATAATTTCAACATTAACAGTATCGCCGGGTTTGCAGGCTTCCAAAGACGCGTAAAGGTCGGCAAGTGAATCTATTTTAAAACCGTTTACAGAAGTAATAATGTCTCCGCCCAGATAAATTACGCTTCTGCCGTATTGCACAGGTTCTGCGCCCTGACGCATACCGGCTTTTTCGGCAAGCCCGCCCTTGCGCGTGCGCGAAACAAGAAGCCCCGAATTGACCGGAAGTTTTGCATAACGCACAAGACTCGGGAATATTTGCACGACAGTCGCGTCAATCCAGCCGCGGCGGACTTTTCCGTACAGCATAATTTCGTTTACAACGCGGCGGGCGGTGTTGGCAGGAACTGCAAAACCAATGCCGACAGAACCGCCTGAGGGCGAATAGATCATCGTGTTAACTCCAATCATTCTGCCCTGGGTATCCAGCAAGGGACCGCCTGAGTTTCCGGGATTAATCGAAGCGTCGGTTTGAATCATGTCCCTGATAATTCTGTTTCTGGATGTTTGAATGGGGCGTCCGAGACCGGAAACAATTCCTACGGTTAATGTGCGCTCCAGTGCAAAGGGGTTTCCGATGGCAAGAACTTTTTGTCCNACTTTTAATTTACTGGAATCGCCGTAATTAATTGTCTGCAGCGCCATTCCCGCCGGAGGATCAAATTTTAAAACTGCCAAATCATTTTCCGGGTCAACGCCTACAACAGTGCCGTCAAATTGAGAGCCGTCAGCAAGGTTTATAAATACTTTGTGGGCATTNTGTATTACATGATGATTTGTAATTATGTAACCGCGCTTATCGATNATCGAACCTGAACCTGAGCTGCCTTCCTGCGGAACAGGTTCNAAAAACCAGTTAATTGCCATTGTTTCTGTAGTTATGTTAACGACCGCCGAATTAAGCTGTTCATAAATAGCGACATTTTCCCTTTCGCTTTCTGAATATGAGGTAAGATCATCGGCTATGCTTAAAATCCTGTAATCAGACTGGAGCAGCTTGAACTCATCATCCATTCCCTGCTCTTCCTGAATAAAAGCGGTATTATCGGGGTCATCAAATTTAACTGCATGAGGTTTAAAAAGACCGAAAGCAAAGGCAATAAATAAAACGACAAGTGCGCTTAAAAGCGAAAAAAACAGTACCTGACCGCGGCTATAAAGCTTCATGAATGACTCCTCCGTAAATAATACAATAGAAGTATAGTAGAAAAAAGCCGATAATTAAAGTGATATGAAGCGGGTTTTATTAATTTTTCTCATTTTTACCCTTTTTTCCCCTGTATTCGGCTTTGATCTGCCTATTTCAAAGATATCAGATGATTCCCTTTTAAGGCTGAGNCTGCTTAATATTTGGTTAACAGAAGTCCCTGCCAGAGTGCTNATACTTCCCCAGAGGACAGAAATCCTGGAAAGCGGCGAAAGGGTGGAAGTCAGCATAAGCGAAGGAAGGGAAGTTTTTAACATTCATCTTTCCCGTGAATTGATGCGCGGAACAAGTATTACAAACCGCAGAGCGTCAGGCAGTTTCCCCGGAACAGCCCAGGGGTCGTGGATTTTAACCCGGCGCAAAGACAACGGAGAAGGTCTCCAAATCAGGATATTCCTGAGAAGCGATCAAAATACATTTATTCAGCTGCGTCCCTTTGATAATGATAAAAGTTACCTCGATGTAATTCTCTACGGAGGATATGTCGCCCAATCCATACCTGTCGCTGTTCCCTTTGAACGTTTATATACAATGCAGTTAAACGATATTTTAAAACTTACGCAGAATAAATTTCCTGTCCGCTACTTTGAGCCGGATATTCCAAGCTACAGGGAACATCGATCCCTTGTTGCGGCTATCCGGGCAAAAACCGCGCCATTGCGTTTTAACGATGACGGCGCGATTGATGAAAACGGAAATTATGTCTTTATAAAAACGCTTAAGGCTCAAGGCGCGGCATCCGCCGGTCTCAATTGCTCAGGTTATGCAAAATGGCTGATTGACGGAATCCTGCGCCCTGTAACAGGAAACAGACTAAGTATCGAACCTTTAAAAGCGCCGTTTGGAAAACGCGGCTCTTCGTTTACAGAGTTCTGGGAAGAAAGCCGCGATGTATTTTTCGGACTTGACTGGATTAGAAATCTTGCTTCCGCGGCAAACGGGACGCTCCGTTCGCCTTTATACAGCACGCTTGAGGAGTTTGAAGTAAGGAATGACAATTTTGCCCTGATATTATTAAACCAAAACAGAAATTTTGTTACCAATTCCTACACAGGCTTTATGCACGAGGCAGGATACGGCATAGAAGGGCTTCATCCGCTGCTCTACACTCTGGCGATTGACGAGCCTTTCAATTTCTATCTTGCAGCAGTAAGCAACGAGCTTCGCGGCACACCGCCTCTCCGCCAATATTACCACATCGCCGCCTTAATTCCGTATTTTGACGAGAGCGGTAATTTTAATATCGCGGTTTTTGAAAGCGCGGCGGAAACATCGTTCAGTGATTTTCGCAGACGCTATCCGTCTCATCATATTAATTTGGTAAAAATTCCCATTACGCCTACTTTCGACCCTTGATACTTTTCGTTATACTCTATGAATGCGAAATGATATTGAAGGTGTAGCCTTTGACCTTGACGGGACACTCTACCCTAACTACAGCCTGAACATAAGACTCATCCCGTTCCTGCTTAAAGAATGGCGTTTGCTGAGCGCCTTCGGCAAGGCAAGAAATATCATCAGAAAAGAACAAAAAGAAAATCCATCAATATTATTTAATAATTTTTACGATTACCAGACAGAAATAACAGCGAAAATTCTATCTGTCCCGGCAGACCAGTTAAAAGAAAAAATAGAGCGGCTCATTTACAGGGGATGGGAACTTTGTTTTAAAAAGATAAAACTCTTTAAAGGTTCAAAGGAAACTCTCAGCGCACTGCGCGATGCAGGTTATAAATTGGGGCTTTTGTCCGATTTTCCTCCCAGGACAAAACTTGAATACCTGGGAATTTCCGGGAACTGGGACGCAGTCCTGTGTTCCGAGGAATGCGGAGCGCTTAAGCCTCACCCCAAATCATTTATTGACCTTGCCAAAGCTATGGCAATTCCGCCTGAAAAAATACTCTATGTCGGAAACAGCCATTCCTATGATGTCGCAGGAGCCGCCGGGGCAGGAATGAAGACAGCCTGGATTAAAGAGCTGCTTTCCTCAAGCCTTGGAAAGAGTCCAAAACCTGATTTTTCCTTCCATAGCTATCGCCAATTATTTAATTTCATGCTAAAGTAATATATTGCCTTAAACGGCATAAACAGCCTTAGGCTGTGGGTATTATTCGGGAGGGATATAATACTTTATGGAATCTATTATTGGAAATTTAATCACGTTCGGCATCGTAGTATGCGCGCTTTTTCTTTTCAGGTACACGGATAAAAACAACCGCTCTTTGGAAAAAGTAAAAAAATACGCTGAAAAATGCAAAGAAGAAATCGCTTCGTATGTTGAAGAAAAAGGTCAGGCTGTTAAAAACTTCGGCATTGACCTTGATGTTGAAACAAAATCTGCGGCTCAGTTAATGAGAAATATTCAAAAACTCAACGAAGAAGAGCTTGCAAAAAAATCTGCTTCTATTGCAAAAATAGAAGATCATATTAAAACTTTTGAATCTTCCCTTACCGAGCTTTTCAGCATGACGGACAGGGTTCAGGAAAATTTAAACCGCATAAAAGACGAATCTTCATTTGTAGAAAATACAAACAAGCGCATAAGCGAAGCAAAGGAAAAATTTGATCAGGTGGAACGCGCTCTGGACGGAGCGATACGCAACCTTGAAGAAACTGAAGTGCGTCTTGAGAGGAAAAATTCCGAAGCGATGTCAAAGTCCGCCAATGATGTAATAACTTCTGCAAAGTCGATTGTCTCCGATTTTGAAGCGTCATCTCATGCGATAGAAAGAAAAATCGGAGAGCACCGCGAAGCAGTTATTAAAATTGAACGCGAAAGAGAAGCTATTCTTGCGCGCGATGTTGAACAGGTAAAAAGAATTTTGAAAGATGTTTTGGAAAACGCCGCCAAGCGCGCTGACAAACTTGAAGATACCGCTCTTTTAAAATTACGCGAACAGGCTCAGGAAAGGGTTAATCAGATTAAAGCGTTCTTTGAAGAAAGAATTAAAGCCGCGCAGGAAACCCTTAAAAACGAACACGGATCTGTCAATGAAAAACTTAAAACCATTCACGATAAATGGAACTCGGAAATTATTGAAATAAGCACAAAACAAAAAAACATTCATCAGGAATGGGTAAGAGGGTCAACAGAGCTTGACACCATGGCAAAAAAACAAAGGGAAGAAATTATTACTTCCCTTGCGCGCCAGCAAAGCGAAATAACGAATGCTCTTACAAAGGAACGCGATACTGTCAACGCCGCTTTGGTGCAGCAGCAGAATGACTGGAATTTAAATTTTAACGAATTAAAAAAATCTGCGGAAAAACAGCGAAAAGAACTTGATGTTGGTTTATCATCCGCAAAGCTTGAATTAAATCAGGCTATAACAGAATTAAAAACAAAATCGCAAAGCTCTCTTAAACAGCAGCATGACGAGATTGACACTGCCATAAAGAGTCATCAGAAGGAAATAAGCACGGCAATAAATGAATTAAAAGAAAAATCCGCATCTGCTTTAAAACAACAGCAGCAGGAAACAGGCGATTGTCTTTCGAAGCTTAATTTTTCTCTTTCAGAACTGCAGACACAGTCAAAAAATCTGCAAAAACATCAGCAGGAAGAACTTACGGCTGTCCTTAGCGAACTCAGGGAAAAATCGGGCACTGCGATAAAACAGCAGCAGGATGAAATATATTCACTGATGAGGGAATTTAAGGATAAATCAGGCAGCGCTGTCCAAACGCATCAGAGTGAACTTACAGCGCTTCTTAAAGACCTTAAAGAAAAATCNGCCAATTCAATTTTATTTCAGCAGAATGAACTTACTGCCGCACTTGATGAACTTAAAGAAAATTCANCAAACTCTGTTCAATCGCAGCAAAGCGAACTTTCGGCTGTTCTTAAAGATTTNAAAGAAAAATCAACTAACGCGATTAACTTCCAGAATAATGAGCTTTCCGCCGCNTTAAATGACCTTAAAGAAAGAACTACAAGCGCTATCAGCTCACAGGATAATGAACTTACNTCTTCTTTAAGCGAACTTAAAGAAAAAACGACAAGCACAATCAATTCACAGAATAATGAACTTACGTCCTCTTTAAGCGAACTTAAAGAAAAAACGACAAGCGCAATCAACTCACAGAANAATGAACTAACATCCTCCATAAGCGAACTTAAAGAAAAAACAACAAGCGCTGTTCAATNGCAGCAAAGCGAGCTTACANCCGCCTTTAAAGATTTAAAAGAAAGAACAAATGCGGCTGTTACGGCGCATCAAAAAGAATTAACGTCTACTCTTAAAGAAATTAAAGATACGTCAAACGCCGCTGTCAGCAATCAGCATGATGATTTAAATGCGGCTTTAAAAAAGCAAATGGAAGACTGGAAAATTCTTTGCAGGGATACCGAGCAGAATATTATTACAGCTAATGAAAAACGCCTTGAAGATTACAACAAGAGCCAGGCAGAAGCGATAAAGCAGCTTAACAATCTTGCAGACGACGCAGGCGGTCTTGAAAATGAGCTGCGTAAGCTTATGGAGAANGCTGTAAGCAAGGTAAAAAATGAATTTGANCAATACGAAAAAGAATCTTCTGTAAGCATGGAAACTGCNTCNTCGGCATTTAACACGCAGGCGCAGACGCTCCGCAAAGAACTCGATGAAATGAACAAGGAATTGAGCAAAATNAGAAAGCAGGCTTTTGACAATGCATCGGAAAAACTCGGAGAGTTTGAAAAAGAATTTACGGCAGAACTCGGCAAACGCGCGAGCGAAACCGGAAGACAAATTGCAGACTGGCAGTCCGGTCTTGAAAAACGTCTTGAGAATTCAAACGAAAAAATCACGAACGATTGGAAGGTATCGGAAGAACGCATTACAAGCGAACATAAAAAGAATATCGGCTCACTGGGAGAACGCGTCTTTTCCGAGCTTGAAAGGCTTAAACAGGAAGCGGCTTTATTTGAAGAAAGCATCAGAAAGGACATCAATAATGTTGATGAAGAAAGAAATGCGTTTACAGAACAGATTAAAAAAGATCTTCAAGTTCTGCGTCTTTCCGCAGAAAACGAAGTTAAGACACAGGTTGGTCAGCATCAGATATCAATGCAGGAAACACTTAGGCAGAAACAGCGCGAGATTGAAAAAGAGCTTGAAGAAATTCTTAAACTTTCCAATACTACGCACACAGAGCTTGACGAAACAACGCGCAGCTCCAAACAAACAATGGATGAATGGCAGAGCCAGTGCAATACCAGAATGCGCGAGATGGATAACTCTCTGGAAGAAATTAAACGGCGCAGCAGGGAAACCGAAGCTGAAAACGATGAGCGCATCAAGCAATTCCGTCAGAGCGTAGAAGAAATACATAAGGAATTGGGCGTACAAAAGAAAATATTTGATCAAACAGGCGTACTTAGAAAAGATCTTGAAAAGAATATCGAAGAAATCAACAGCGATATTGATAAACTTGAACAGCGCAAAACGGAAATCACCGCGCTTGAAACAAAACTTGCAAATGTAAGACGTCTTGAAGATGAAATAAACAACAAGATGACGCGCTTCCTTACAGAGCAGCGCCGCATCGAACAAATGGAAAAAGATTTTAACAATCTTATTAAATCATCGCAGTCTGTTAAAGAAAAACTCGAACAGGTTTCAACTTCGGATGATATTCTTCAGGCTGTTCAGGTTAAAATCCGAAACCTTGAAGCCGGCATTAAAGAAACCGAAGCCAAGTATCAGCGCGTAGAAAAGAAAAACGAAGTTCTGGATCAGACAAATGAAGGCATTGACCGCAACTTTAAAGCGCTGCAGAAAACAGAAGCCGCGATTAAAAACGCAGATAAGATTATCTCAGGCATATCGGAACAATTTGACAAGCTTCGTTCTTCCATAGACCTTCTTGCGGCGCAGAATGAAAAAGCAAATGACGCTGTTGATAAAGTTGTTTCACTTGACGAATCTCTTGCAGGAATTGAAAAACGCATTGCAGAAATGAATGTTGCACGCGAATGGGTTGCGCGCATAGAGACAGACCTGAAAGCGCTTGATAAGGACGCAAGGGCGTATACCAAACTTGCAAAAGATCATTACGATCAAAAAATCGGCAAAGCAAAAGCGGCGGACAAGGGAACAGCTACGCCCCAGGACAGAGAAACAGTTTTAAGATTAAAATCCCAGGGCTGGTCAATTGATGAAATTGCAAACACAATGGGACGCGGCAGGGGCGAAATTGAATTGATACTGGAAATTGCGAGCAGAAGTTGATTACTATAAGAGTTCACACAAAGTCACAAAGAACACAAAGGAATTTTTATCCATGAATACGGGGATACAATTTTGACTAAAGAATCATGGGGAAAATTCAAAAAAGCGAGAGAACGGTTTAAACAAGAAACAGAGAGGTTATCCGCTTCGCTTCCTGATTTGAAAAAAATTCAACAAGAATTTGTAAACAGCCGCAGCGAAACAACTTACACAATTGAAACGCCTGTTGTATACAACAGCGCGCTTGATGATTTTACTGCCGATGATGAAATAAAATTAATTTTAACCGCAGATAACCCGGGACGCCGTGAACAAGCGTCGCAAAACAGGCGTTATCTTGTCGGACCTTCCGGGAAAATAGCGCACAAATTTTTCCGCGATAATCCTTCGCTGCATATCGATTATTTGAAAAATGTAATTATATTGAATAAGACGCCGATTCATTCGCCGCGCACTGTTGAACTAAAAGAACTTTGCAAAATGGATAAAGAAGAGCTTCACACAAATGCACGAAGACACGAAGGAAATAAGGGAGAAGAAGTTCACACAAAGGCACAAAGGCACGAAGAACACAAAGGAAATAAAGGAGAAGAGCATCACACGAAGGCACGAAGACACGAAGGATTAATTTTTGAGCTTGAAAAATCACAAAAGTTCATGGCTTCTTTATTATTAGAGTTTCAAGAAGCTCTAGCTTGCCCTGTCTGGATCACAGGTTATTCGGAAATGCGGAAAGGCGGTATTTTTGAAACCTACACAGAGGAATTAAAAACATTATACGCAGATAAAAAAGAAATGTACAAACAAGTATTTATATTCAGGCATTTTTCCATGAATCAATTTACCATCGATTTAAAAAAACAAACCCAAAGCGGCGAAACTGTCTTAAAGACCTTAAAACGCATGGGAAAGGCATACAGGGAGCGAATATTAGGTGATTTTAATTAAAATAAATCTAGTTAAAATATAAAAATTGTTATATAATATCCCAATGAAAGATAGATTTTTGCTTACAGCCAGAAGAACTGCATTGGTACTCGCGGGCGCCTTCCTGCTGGCTTTTAATATTAGTACCTTTGTCCGCGTAGGAGAACTTTACCCCGGAAGTTTTTTAGGGCTTGCTCTGCTTATTCAAGAAATCTTTCTTCATTACGGTAATATACACCTTCCTTACAGCTTATTCTATTTTTCTTTAAATCTTGTTCCGGCAATTATCTGTTTTAAATTTGTAGGTAAGAAATTTACGCTTTTTTCTGTAATAGCAATTATTACCAGCGGTTTTTTAACAGACTGGATGCCGCATTTTATGCCTGCAGTTTTATTAAATTTTATAAATACGCAGGATGTTCTTCTGTGCGCTGTTTTTGGAGGGCTCTTAAACGCTCTGGCGATAAGTCTTACGCTCCATGCGGACGCCTCTATCGGCGGTACATATTTTATCGGAACATTGATTTCTGAAAAACTCTGCAAGGATTCTTCGAATTATGTCTTTGCGATAAACTGCGGAATTCTCGCTGTCGCCGGTATTCTGTTTGGTTTGGAAAAAGCGCTCTACTCCATTATCTTCCAATTCGCGACTATTATGGCTATTAGGTCTCTATACCGCAATTATCAGCAAAGAACCCTCCTTATTGTAACCAATAAACCTGAAGAAATTCATAAAACGATTTATGAGACAACGCACCACGGCGCGACTCTGGTTGACTGCTTAGGCAGTTTTGAAAAAGATACCCGTACGCTTCTTTATTCTGTCGTTACGGCGAGCCAGGTAAAGAAACTAATCCCCGCTATCAGAAAAATTGACAGCGCGGCTTTTATAAATGTGCTGGAAACAGAACAGCTTAACGGAAGGTTTAGATTACAGCCAAAAGATTAAAATAGGTATTATATTATCTGGTTTTTTATGGATTCTATACACAGAATTCCAAAAATAAGACGATAATATAATAATGATTAATAAATCCTTACAAGAAACACGGCGGCTGGTAATGGTGCTTGCCGGAGCCGCGCTCATGGCATTTAACATAAATACCTTTGTTCATGCCGGAAAAATCTTTCCAGGCGGTTTTACAGGGCTTACTCTTCTTATTCAGGAAGCGTTCCTGCGTTACGGCAATATTTCTGTGCCGTTCAGCGTAATATTTTATATTTTTAACATTGTGCCTGCGGCAATCTGTTTTAAATTTGTCGGCAAAAAATTCACGATTTATTCATTAGTGTCGGTTTTTGCCTGCGGCATTATGACAGATTTTATGCCTCCTATGCTTACGGCTTTTTTAACAACACATGACATTTTGCTTTCCGCTGTTTTCGGCGGGCTTCTTAATGCCGTTGCGATAAGTATCTGTCTTCATGCGGACGCCACTTCCGGCGGCACTGATTTTATCGCTGTCTATATTTCCGAAAAACATCATAAGGATGCATGGAATTATATTCTTGCGATTAATTTTGTAATCCTTACAGCTGCAGGCATTCTCTTTGGTTTGGACAGAGCCCTTTATTCTATTATTTTCCAGTTTGCAACTACCATGGCGCTCGGCGTTCTTTACAGGAATTATCAGCAGAGAACTCTTCTTATTGTTACCAATAAACCTGATGAGATTTTTAAAATGATCAGCGAGACGACAAAACACGGAGCAACTTTGATAAATTGTTTCGGCAGTTACGATATGAATACGCACACTCTGCTCTATTCGGTTGTTACCGCAACTCAGATTAAAAAACTAATTCCTGCAATTCGCAAAATTGACTCTGCCGCTTTTACAAATGTGATAAAAACAGAACAGCTTAACGGAAGATTTACCATGAGACCCAAGGATTAGGATTGGTTTAGAAAAGAACCTCAGTATCTGGCTTTTTATCACTCATTTAAATCCCCAAAAAGCCAGTTATTTTTAATTTTAACATTTAATTCTGAAATACAAGTATATTTATTTTTATTTCCACTGTAGATATCAGTAATATAAATAAAACTATTTCCATAATTATTTATTATTTGATATGATAAATCATTATCTTTAAGATAATATTTTTTACCATGTCCTATATCATCTTTAATTTCTTTTACTCTATTATAATTAAAATAAAGCTCTTGATTTTGTGCAAAGCCATTTATAATTGCTACAGATTCAATATCTCTATAATTTATACCAAAATATAAAATAATTAAATCATCTGCAGCATTTCCTATATAGCTGGTTGAAGATTTTCCATCAAAAGCATTTTGTAAACCATACCTTAAAGGGCATTCAGCATCCACAAGACACGAAGATGCTTCAATTTTTATTAAAGAAATTATACTTTCATCATGGAAATATACCCCTGAACTTATTCTATCATTCATTCTCATTGAATCATTAATTTTATCAATATTTGCCATTTGCATATACAATCCTATTACATCACCGAATATATGGTTATTCCTTATACTCCTTGCATTCACTAATGACGTGTCAACATTTTCCATATCAATATTTACTGTTGCCGCTAATATTCCTTTCGTTTTATCCTTTCCAGGAATAATTGTAATAGAAGAGTAAGATGCCAATATACCCCCGCCAACGTGATGCTTATCATAAGCTGTTCTTTGATTATAAGCTCCCATTGCAAGCAATATTAATCTTCCCTTATTATTATAAACCAAAGATTGTAAAAAACATATATTGTCATGATTATAAAAATCTATATCTTTTTCAGGAAATGTTAGAAGTCTAAAGAACACATCCGTTCCAGCCTGTTCTCTATACACTCTTGTCGTAACTGTAATATTATTATTAAGTGATATTTTATTTGCAATCCACGACCCTCTTGCCGTTGATATTATTTTATCAAGTATTCGAGTATTTGTTTTTAAAAAAAGCTCCTCATTTTCTTTTGATAATCTTGTCATATTTTGCCAACTATTTGGCATAACATTCATTAATTCTTTAGCTCCTGCAGGAGGTTCTTCAACATATCCAAAGATTGAGATTTCTTCATTTTCTTTTCTTCCTTTTTCTGAAACAGAAATTATCCTTATGCCATTTTGTATTATTTTTATTTCTTCATACCATTCCATTATTGTATTTGATTTATGCTTTCCGGTTATAATATCATTTCCAAACTTTTCAATACTTTCAGTATTTTTCCATCTAATTCTATAATGTTCATGAATATTATTTAAATCAAATATAAAATATTCAGGCGTTTCTTTCAATATTCTATCATAAAGCATTTCTTCAATTCTATCTTCTGAATTAATGTATATAATTATATTATAATTGTTATATGAAATAAACATAGGGCTATTCAAATGCCTTTCTATCCCTTCTGCACAACTAACCTGGAATCCGTTAACAGTTATAATATCATTTATAATTAATTTTCTTAAATTATGTATAAAGTACCATGAAGGAAATTCATTTAGCCCTTTTTGTATTCCAGCATTGATATCATCAAAATATTCAGTAGAATATCCGTGCGAATACATAAAATAATCATCAAAATCTGCATCTCTTTTAAAGTAATCTACAGTTATATTTTTATTATTATATTGATATTCATTCCTTTCATAATCTTTGTTTAAATATATTACTTCAGTTCCTCCTTTACTATTCGGCAAAATTATTCTTAATGCGTTTTCATTATTCATGACATAGTTGGAATTGTTATTTTCACTAATATTGATTTTACTTTTATTAATTTTTTCACAACAAATGAAAAATGTTAAAACAGTTAAAATAATAATAAATATAAAAATATTTCTCACTAATTCTCTCTCTTTTTATTTTAAAAATTAGAATATGAAATGTCGTCAAATGCTAATTCCATATTTTTCCTTCATGATTATCAATATTATACCAATATTTTAAATATGTCAACCCTATTTCCTCTTCCTCAACACTGCAACACCAACGCCAACAGCTACCACAGCACCGCCGATGATCGCAAGCAGTAAGAGTAACGGCAAGGAACTTTTTTCTTCATATTCTTGCGCCATTGCGCATTCATAGCTGTCAATATTATCTGCTGTTTCGTTACTAATGTTATCTGTTGTTTCGTTATCAAAAATAAAATAATCATAAGTGCGTGATAAATCAATACCTGCAGGCGGAGAATAATCCATGCTGCCATCCGCTCTGCGAGGCCATGTAATGCGGGACATATCTATTTTTTCGTCTCGAAAAATATCTCTAACTGCAATTGCAAAGTAATCATCAACACCAATAAGTGTGACAAGTTTTTCATTATCAAGGAAGACATCCATATAGTCGCCGTCGATTTTTAATGTTAATCTGTATGTCTCTCCCTCATTAAAATTTCTGCTTAATTTATGTTGATTTGGGTGAGGATCGTTCTTATCAATGCATAAAAGATTTAAATCAATTAAATTATCATTTTTTTTCTGACTGATACTTGCAAACGAAATATAACCTTGGGTGTATAATCTCTTTATCTCTACATAATTATCTATAAATAAAAAACCAGTCGGCAAAACCCACTCAAACCATTCAGAAATTGACATAGCCAAATCATCTCTGTACTTGCGAATTTTCTAAACTCATCACGCCAAAATGGTTCATAATTAAATAACATTTCTTTTTCTGCACCTGAGACAAATTGTTGGTAAAAGCTATATATCCAATATCTTTTTGCAACAGATTGCGGTAATGGTAAATAATCTTTTAGTAAAACATTTTCATTTTCAATCCATCCTATATTCCCTTGCTTGGTTTTTACTAAAATATCTAGACTGTGCTGTGGAAAAGGAACTACTTTACGAGGTAAAATTTCTCCTTGAAAAGACACCGTTTCACCTTTTTGCAACGTCATCACACTACTTACCTGATTTCTTTGGTTTCTTAAAATAGTTTCCTTTGTTACCATATATATAATATCATCGCAGAATGCATTTCCGTAAAAAGCAATAAAAACCAAAACCAATAAAACAATTCTTTTCATACATTTTCCTCTGTGTAAATCTTCTTCTCTCCGCCAACCTTAACAATTGTATACGATGATAGGTAAAATTTCAATGGTTAAGAAAAGATTTCACACAAAGGCACGAAGAAACAGAGGATCTGGAACCAACATCTTAACTTTATTACTGTTTCAACAATCTGTATACAAATTAATAATAAAGAAAATAATTCAGGTTGTTGTTTCTACTTCCTTTGTGCTCTTCTTCAAACCTTCGGTTTGCGGATTAGTGTGAATATCTTCTCTCCGCCAACCCTATTTCTTCTTCCTCAGCACCACCACCGCAGCGCCGGCAATCACAGTAACACTATCGATCCCCATATTTTTGCCGTCCTCTTTCGATAAGTTCATCGGTTATTTCGATAATACAATGTACTTCTGTCCAATAATCATCAGGTTTTCCATAATACTCAATTTTCATATTACCTTCACGTTCATGTTTGTTTCTAATAATACGATTTCCTTTTTCGTCATAATCATATTCAATAATATCTCCTTCGCGTAAATCTTCACTCGTCAATATAGTATTTTCGTATTCATCATAAACAATGAAATCTTTAATAAAATTTTTAAATTTAAGTAATGTGCCAAACTTTGGAGAATTTATATTTTTGTCAATATTCATGATAAAGAAAATATTTCCATTATTCATTTTTTTGTTACGAGAATTCAAATCAATAACAAAATATTGAAAATATTGATAAAGTTCTGATTTTCTATCCTTTTCTATTTCGAATGTATATTTAATTATTTTATTTGAATTATTATTAATATAGTACTTTTCTCTTGGCGGATGAAAACTATAAAGTGAATAGATATATCCATTAAAGAATATTAAAATAAAAAGAATAATTATTTTTCTTATTTTAAATGCAATCATTTAGGAAACCTCGCCTTTTTTTATAATAAATTAATGAATTTATCTAATAAAAAGAGCTTATTTGACATGATAAATATAAATAAAATATTTGTCAAGCACAAATTTGCTTCTTCTTTCCCAAGGGCTGACAATCATTTCCATTTATGTTACACTGCTCCTACATGAATCCTGTAGAAGCAGTATTATTGGAGAATATAAATAATCCCAACTCTCTTTT
>JGI24695J34938_10001769_pt1 | contig 17829 bp, 29 predicted proteins | sample TergutCo191P3_FD_34938 | JGI IMG/M metagenome (IMG submission 34938)
CAGGCAACTGCGGCGCGGCAAACGCAGGCGACTGCGGCGCGGCAAACGCAGGCGACTGCGGCGCGGCAAACGCAGGCAACCGCGGCGCGGCAAACGCAGGCAACCGCGGCGCGGCAAACGCAGGCGACTTCGGCGCGGCAATAGTAAGACATGAAGGGTCTGCCAGTGTAAAAAAAGAAGGTGTCGCTATTGCGTTTGGCAAAAATGCAAAAGCAAGAGGTGATATAGGTTCAGTGCTTGTGTTATGCGAATATAGCGATGATTTTGAATTAATAAATTGCAAATCCAGAATAGTTGATGGCAAAAAAATAAAAGCAAATATTTTCTACACATTAAAGAATGGGAAGATTATTGAAGCGCCTGATACGGCAACGGAGGTAACTTGCTAATAAAACGAAAATGCGAAGTATGCGGACAAATTATATGGATTGGTAAAGATGTTTATTATGAATTTCCGCCGGGTAGTGAAAATACTAAATATGAGACTATCGGCGATTATTTGCGCAACTGTGGTAAATGCGTTATTTGCAACAGAGAGTTATGCCTTGACTGTGGAGATTTAACATCCGGCGTATGTCGTGATTGTAGAAAATTTGAAGGGGTTTCGGATGAATAAGAGCGTGGTGGCTGGCGTAATTGTAGGTTTGTTAATATTAATATTTATTTTACTTACGTTAGTTTTGGGTAGCGTAAAATCTTTTGTCGTAACAGAAGCATACGCAATTGGTATGCAACAATATCCAAATGGTTCATAGCTTCTACAGTACTCGCTAAATGGGCATGTACAACAATGTAGTTTTTTAAACTGGGATGATGCCAGTCGTTATATTAACTGGCTGGAAGAAAAATATAATTTTACAAGGAGTGAAGAATGATTACAGCAGATACGGCGATTAAAATCGCGCGCGGAACACAAGAACTAAAAAGGGTTAAAGACTGCATGGAAGTATTGGAAAAAAACTCAAGTATTGAGCCCTCACAGCAATTAGTTATAACCATACCAGGTTGTGACAAAGAAGCGTTTGACGTTCCAAATATTACAGCTCTTAAATTACTTGGATTAATCCAGAAACACGAGAGCGAGCTCTTGGACGAGTTAAATACGCTGGCAGTTCAGGAAGCGCAGGAAAATCCGCCGGAAGATAAACCGGCAAAGGAGGGGAAAGCAGTATGAGTGAAGTTGTAATAAAACGCGGGGAGTATAACGGCAAACCTACTATCGAACTATACAGACATGCGGGTGATAAATATCCGTTTTCATTCGGATACGGTAAAGCAAAATTAATACAAGATGCGCTGGACAAAGACCCGCAGTTCTTGAAAAAGTACGTCGAAGAAAGCAAAAGCTAATCTTGGCGTATGCCGGGAAATTAATTACAGGAGATAATTATGGCAAATAATCAAATCACGATAAAAGACAGTCAAATCTTGACAAATATAAACGGATGGGGAAACGAGCGTATTCTACCACTTTATCAGGGTAGTAATTTTGAAGCATGGAAACAAGATGCCGCGCTAGCCGTAATAGAAAATGATGACTTGAGGGCTTGTATAACAACCGAAGTCGGCAAGATCTCTATGATACGCGCATTACAGCGCTCCGCAACATCCGGGTTGTCACTTAATCCGCAAAAGGGAGAAAGTGCGTTAGTTGCAATAAATGGAAAGGTTAATTTCTGGTTTATGAAAAACGGTCTTTCAAAAATGGCTCTTAGGACCGGCGCGCTTCAGTACTTGCAATCCGATACGGTTTATGACGGCGATACGTTTGTTTTGAAAAAAACAGCAAAGGGTGACGATTACGAATTTACGCCGGATTTAGATAATCGTGGTAATGCTAAGGGCTTTTTTGCAGTCGCGGTTTTAAAAGACGGCAGAACGATAGTTGAGTACTGGTCACTATCGCAAGCCGAAGAGCATAAAAAGAAATGGGGGAAAGGTTTAAATAACCCAACATCTGCGTGGAATAAAAATCCAAACGCCATGCATGAAAAGGGCGTATTAAAAGCATTGATTACAGGTTTACAGCTACCAGAGCTGGTGTCGGTTATTGAAATAGATAACAACTATGAAAGTATACGCGATGTAACAGATTCTCTGCCAAAAGGTGCGAGTTCAGATGAACTCGCGTCTGCCATTAAAAAACAGAAAGACGATGACTTAAACAATTCAACAAATGAAGAACAGGGAGCGGCGCAGGATGGAGAGCTGGATATATTTTGAAATACCAAATATTCTACCCTACCCTTAAAGGAGAAAAACGGACCATAAACAAAAACTCACGAAGACAGTCTGGAGAGACGGGCGCATGCAGGGTGATGTAAAGGAAGCATACTGGCTCTGACATCGGTCAGTTACGAAGGTTCGACTCCTTCCCCTGTTAATAATTTTTAGGAGGGAAAAATTGAAAACATTGCAAACGTCGAAAAAAAAAGCGATTTGCGTTAACGGGGTGAATTATGAAAGCTTATCTGAGGCGGCGAGATGTAATAATATGCCGCTTTATAAAATGCAGAGACTTGCAAGTGGAAAAATTGAAATTGAAGGATTTAAAGTGTCGGATATAAAAAGACAATATCAAGATAAAAAATTAAATGATTTAAGCGGCGTATTAATAAAATACCCTCGCGGCGAAAAACCATTGGACATGGGATTACCGGGAGTACGACAATGACAGTTTTACGTGACTATCAGACAGAAGCTATTAACGGTGTACGTGAAGTTTTGTTTAGACAAAAAAAACGCTCATGTGTTTTACAATTACCCACGGGCGCCGGAAAAACAGCAATAGTATCTGAAATCACAAAACGTATTATTGACAACTCCAGACGTGCGTGGTTTATAGTACCACGCAGGGAATTGGTAAAACAGTCAAGTGAAAGTTTTACCAGATGGAAAATACCTCATGGAAAAATTGACGCGGACAATAGGGAGTCAAGAGCTTATAAGACGCATATTATAAGTTTACAAACACTTACACGCAGACTAAAGAATATTAAAGATTTACCAGATGTGGTTTTTATTGACGAGTGCCATGTTTTTTATGATGCGCAGGAACGGTTATTTAAAGAGCTCCCGTATGAGACTAAAATAATCGGATTGACAGCGACGCCGGAAAGACTTGACGGTCGACAGTTAGGCGAATTGTATGACGAGATTATTTATGGGGCAAGCATACCTTATTTGACGAAATGTGGATTTTTATCACCGCTGAGATATTTTGCGCCGCCAACTGATGGAATACAAAATCTTAAATTCCGCAGTACCGGCGAAGTTGACCAGGGCGAATTAGATAAGTTATTGACAGACAGGGCGATTTACGGTCGCGCGGTTGAATACTATGAAAAACTTGGAAAATTATCTGACGGGACTTATAGACTTGGCGTCGGTTTTTGCGCCGGAGTAAAAGCTGCGCAAAAACAAGCTGCCGAGTTTAGAGATCGAGGTTTTATAGCAGAATACGTATCGGGTGACATGACGGATAAAAAACAACGAGCTTTAATAGACGGACTTGCTGCCGGGAAAATACAGGTTTTATGCTCGGCAGATTTATTACTGTACGGTTGGGATTCGCCGAAAGTATCTTATGGTTTTTTATTACGAAGAACAAAATCTAAAGCATTGTATTTTCAGATTGTGGGGCGTATCTTGCGCCCGTCAGCCGGAAAACATGACGCGATTTTTGTAGACCACACAGCGACTGTTGATTTGCATACAGACCTTCGCTATCCCGGAATACCGCCATTTTATGTTGATGATGTGGATTGGAATTTTTACGGCAAGAAAGATAAAAAGCAGGATAAAAATTCTATTGGTGTAAGGTTATGCCCGTATCAGAGTTTTTTAATTTGCACTAAACCTATCCGTTGCGCGCAATGCGAAAAATACGAGGAAAATACCAGCGAAGAGGAAATTATTGAAAGCGTACCATTACAGGAACGCATATCAGAAATGGTAGAGCAGGTAATAGAGTCTGCTGAAAAGCGTGAATATCAAGATGCAATAATTATCTGCGTTAAAGAAGCAAGAGAAGCCGACGACGATGACGCATACGACGCCGCCGTTAAAAAGTTATGTGATATTGCGGAAAAATTGAAGTATAGAACTATTTGGATTTACTGGCAGTTAACACAGGAGCGGTATATAGTCAATAACCGCGCGTTACACAGCCTTGCAAGAGTTAAAGGTTATAAACCGTACTGGGCTAAATTGGAAGCCGACAGAATACGGAAACAGCTGGAGGAGATGAGCGCATGAGCGGGAACTACATAGAATTTCTAAAATCAAAAATTAAACTAGCGCAGGATACAGGATTTGAAATCACTGACGCGGATATTAATAAAAACATGAAGCCGCATGTTCGGGACAGTATAAAGTGGATGGTTAAAGGAGGCTGCCGGGCGTTATTCTCAAGTTTCGGTATGCAAAAAACTGTTACACAACTGGGTGTGCTGGAAATAATCACGAAACGCGAAGAATGTAATGCTTTAATTATCGCACCTTTAGCGGTTGTATATGAGTTTCAAAAAGACGCCGCAAGATTTTTTAAAATAGACAATCTGCCATATGTGCGAAATATGGCAGAAATAAAAGCCGCGAACGGACGCATATTTATAACAAATTATGAGCGCGTCCGTGACGGCGATATTGACCCGACATATTTTACCGCAGTATCTCTTGACGAAGCTTCGGTTTTACGCTCTTATGGCTCTAAAACATATCAGGAGTTTTTAATAAAGTTCCAGTCTGTTAAATATAAATTTGTAGCAACTGCGACGCCTTCGCCTAATAAATACAAGGAACTAATCCACTATGCCGGCTTCCTCGGAATCATGGACACGGGGCAGGCTCTTACAAGATTTTTTCACAGAGATTCTACACAATCGAATAATCTTACACTTTATCCGCACAAAGAAAAAGAATTCTGGTTTTGGGTATCGACATGGGCTTTATTTATTACCAAACCAAGCGACTTAGGTTATTCCGACGAAGGTTATATTTTGCCGCCGATGGAGACGGTTTACTGCGAGGTAGGCGTTGATCACTCTACAGCGGGAATTGAAGATGACGGTCAGGGTAAATTATTACGAGACGCCACTTTAAGTTTAAGCTCTGCGTCAAAAGAAAAACGCGAAAATCTACCCGCGAGAATTGAGAAAATGCTGGAAATTATCGCTAATAACCCTGATGACCATTTTATAATCTGGCATGACCTTGACAGCGAGCGCGACGCAATTATTAAAGCGTTTAAAAAAGCCGGGTTGGATAATGATTTTGCATATATAACAGGTTCACAGGAACCTGAAGAAAAAGCTGAAATATCGAGGAGATTTAGCGAAGGTAAAATAAAATATCTTGCGACAAAAAAAGACATATCAGCTCAAGGCTGCAATTTTCAATATTTTTGCCATAAAGCTATATTCGTAGGTATCGACCACAAATTCAATGACTTTATTCAGGCTATACATCGTATTTACAGATTCATGCAAAATCTGCCTGTTTGGATTTATGTAATTTACGCAGAATCGGAACAAGGTATTTTAGACAACCTCAAACGTAAGTGGAAACAACATAATGAAATGGTAGAAAACATGGCGGGTATAATACGTACTCATGGATTATTTTCAACTAATATAGGGGAAAAATTACAGCGTTCTATCGGGGTCGGGCGTGAAATAATAGAAGGCGAAAATTATAAAGCGGTTTATAACGATAATGTGTTGGAATTGCCTAATTTACGTGACAACTCAGTAGACCTGATACATACTTCTATTCCGTTCTCCAATCACTACGAATATACGCCAAGTTATAACGATTTTGGACATAATGAGGATAATGCAAAGTTTTTTGACCAGATGGATTATTTAACGCCTGAATTATTACGTGTATTAAAACCCGGAAGAGTTGCAGCAGTACACGTTAAAGATAGGGTTTTATTTGGTAATGCTACAGGTACAGGAATGCCTACGATTGACCCGTTTAGCGATTTAACAACGGCGCATTTTATAAAACACGGTTTTCAGTTTATGGGTAGGATAATCGTTTTAACCGACGTAGTGAGAGAAAATAACCAGACGTATAGACTTGGGTGGACTGAACAGTGCAAAGATGGTACAAAAATGGGCATAGGCTGCCCTGAGTATATTTTACTGTTTAGAAAATTGCCAAGCGACACGACAAAAGCGTATGCCGATGAGCCTGTACAAAAATCAAAAGATGATTATAAAAGATCTCGCTGGCAGTTGGACGCACATTCTTACTGGAGGTCAAGCGGCGATAGGCTGATAACAATTGACGATTTAAAAGATACGCCGGTATCGGAATTACAAGCAAGGTATAGAGAATATTCGCGTAACGAAATATACGACTATAAAAAACACGTTGAACTTGCGGAAGAGCTTGAAGAGAAAGGAAAGCTCCCTGCTTCGTTTATGGTTATTGCTCCCGGCTCGCATTCAGACTGGATATGGGACGATGTTAACCGCATGAGGACGTTAAACGGCGAACAGGCTAGAAAGGAACTGCAAATGCACATATGCCCTCTTCAGTTTGATATCGTGGAGCGGATTATACGCAGATATAGTAATGAGGGAGATTTGATATTAGACCCCTTCGGCGGATTAATGACAGTACCGTACATGGCTGTAAAAATGAGGCGGCGAGCATATGGAATCGAGCTTAACAGGGAATCATGGAAAGATGGTTGTAAATATTTAAAAGACATCGAGGTCGAAATAGCGGCTCCGACGTTATTTGACATGGAAAAATATTAAATTACAAGGGGATGTTGCAGTATGAAATCTGAAAATTTATTTTGTCCTACCTGTGGAAAACTGTTAGCGGTATATGAGCCACTTAATATAGTAAGGCTTATACAATGCTCTGTTTGTAATACTTGTGTAAATATTCCAATGTCTTCAATTTTTAATAATGGGATTATACATGAAAAAAAATAAACCTGAATCGCTTGTCTTGGACGCCTGTCTTGACTACCTTCGCTTGCGCGGACATTTTGTTATTCGCGTAAACTGCGGAGCGTTTAAGACTGATAGTGGCGGTTATTTTAAATCAACAGATACTCCGGGAGTATCAGACATAATCGGTATTACTAAAGACGGGCGAGGTTTAGCTGTTGAGTGTAAGAGTAAAAAAGGTAAATTATCAGATTTGCAAAAAGATTTCGGAGAAAAATACAAAGAAGCAGGCGGAATATTTGTTGTCGCAAAAAGGATTGAAGATTTACAGGAGGCGGGACTGTGAGAGAAGATATTGAAATTAAATTTGGATTTATTGGAATTATAGTCTGCGTTTTAATTATTATGTTTTTTGCTATCAGAGATGTTAACATAAAATTAATATTAAAGCCAGCTTTTGAGAAATATGGCTGTAGCTGTCAATGTGAGACTAATCATGAGTAGTAAACCACGAGGAATATCTGCAAGCAGAGGAGCCGCGGTATTGGGCTTATCAGAATTTCAAACACCACTGGAAGTTTGGCAGTTAATCATGGAAGAGCGCGAGGCAGGCTTTAACGCGCGTAGAGGTTATGTGTTGCCGCCTGAGCCCGACAGCGCGGCTTTAAGATGGGGTAGCGCATTTGAAACGGCTATTATTAATTTGTCGTCTGAACAAAAAGGTTGTAAGATTATAGACAGAGAAGCGGAATACTCATGTATTGACATTGGGTTACGCAGTAATGTCGCAGAGAATTATATCACCTGTCACATAGACGGCAGATATATTGATATTGGTAATCTCCATGAAGGAAAAACTACATCGGCTTTCGCATATCGTGATAAATGGGGTGAGCCGGGAACAAATAAAATACCACAGGTATATCAGGTACAGGTACAACATCAAATGCTCTGTACTGGCGCAAATGAAGATATAGTATCTGTTTTAATTTTTCCAGAAACGCCGGATAAATGGGAGGCGGCAGGCTGGAAAATTATCAAAGAAAATGAAATATCATATCTGTTGCAAAAAGACAATCGCATAACTACACCCACAGCATGGTCAAACGTGTTACGCGATATGGGATATTTTCAACAATACCCGTGTAAGGCAAATAAAGAAGTGCAGAGCATGATGGTATCAGAATATTCGCAATTCTGGCAAAACCACGTTATAACAGGTAAACCGCCTGAACCTAGAAATTACGATGATATAAAGCGTCTTATTCCCGAATCTGTGGGAACTGTTATTTGTGATACGCAGATGGCGGCATGGTTTATGGAATATCAACAAATCACAAAAGAGATTGGGAAATCAGGAAATGCGGAAAAACGCAGAAACAAATTGCGATTGAAAATTTTAAATAGAACAAGAAAATTGCAAGGCGTTATCGATGACGAATCTCAGGATAAAATTATATTCCGTGATAGTCAGGGCAGAAAACTCGGTCAATTCGGTAAAGGAGGTTTTAGGTGACGGCTTTCGCAAAACGGTTAATAGTTGAAATGGAAACTAATCAACTAACCATTGCAAACTTGGCAAAAAAAGCAGGTTTAAATAAGTACACAATCTACGCATGGATAAAAGACGGTAAAACACCTAATGCAATAAACGCCGTCGCTGTAGCAACTGTATTAAAAACAAGCGTAGAGTATCTGATAACGGTCGAAGAGCGTAATACATGACGGCATTTATTGATTTATTTTCAGGTATCGGCGGTTTCGCTCTTGCCGCTTATTGGTCAGGTCTTAGATTTGACAAACATTATTTTAGCGAGGTGGACGATTATGCTATTAAATTATACCAGAAAAGATTTCCAGACGCTATACCGTTGGGAGATATAAAAAATGTCGATTACTCAAAATTACCAAAAGGCGAATACCTTGTCACAGGCGGATTCCCATGTCAGCCTAACAGCAACAGAGTACGCAAGAGAAGAAACAAAGACGAGCGTGATCTTTGGAGCGAATGCTTTAGGATGTTATGCGAGTTACGACCAAGAATTGCAGTGTTTGAAAACGTGCGAGGCTTACTCACTGTTCCAGGAGAAAAACTTAAAGGAGAGGTATTTAACAGAATTTTGTCGGACATTCACAGGGGGGGGTATGATGCGGAATGGCAGATTATATCGGCTAACCAAATTGGCGCGCCTCACAAAAGAGAAAGATTGTGGATTGTTACCTACCCCTCTTGCAAGCGACTACCGGCGTTTAATATTTTCAACAATACAAATAAAAAGGAAAATATCGAAAGTAGCAGAGACTGGTCTAAACTTTTCTCTATCACTGCCGGAGCTTATAAAATGGAAAACTGGGAAGCTCATGAACAAATACTTACCGGAACTTATGATGGGCTACCCGAAGAACTGGACGCAATTAAGGGAGCAGGTAACGCCATTGTCCCTCAGTGCGCAGAATTAATTTTTAACTTACCAGCATTTGATTATTGGAGGAAGATAAATGAATAAAACAAAAATAGACTGGTGTGATATGACATGGAATCCTGTTCGCGGGTGTCTAAACTTATGCCCATATTGTTATGCGCGAAAGATGGGGACAAGGTTTGAAGGACATTTTAATCCTACTTTTCACCCGGAAAGACTGGATGAACTCGCGCGGATAAAAAAGTCTCAAAACATATTTGTATGCTCTATGGCAGATTTATTTGGAGATTGGGTGCCAGATGAATGGATACGCGATGTATTTAACGCTTGCATAGCTGCGTCACAGCACAGATATTTATTTCTGACAAAGAATCCAATGAGATATACAAATTTAATGTTAACTGCTCCAAGTAATGCTTGGTTTGGAACGACAATGACTAAATATGACAGTGAATATTTTTATTCTGATAATTTAAATACTTTTTTAAGTATAGAACCAATACAGGAAGATATAAATATAGATAGTCTTTTTAAAATTAAATGGGTAATCATCGGTCGTGAAACAGGCAACCGAAAAGACAAAATAATCCCTAAAAAAGAATGGATAGCAAACATCATGAATTACTGCAAAGAAAAAAACGTGCCAGTGTTTATGAAAAATAACCTGAAAGATATATGGCTTGAGCCATTAGTGCAAGAATTTCCCTGGAAAAACTAAAAGGAGTGAAAGTATGAAAGAACATTATGAAGGTGATCTAGTTATCACAGAAGAATCAGACAAAGAATGGCTGAGTGAGTTAAAAAGCGTTAGCGGATGGGTTAGGGTTTTATGTAATGTAGACGCCCCTCAGTTGCAAAGCGTCGGCAGTTCTCTTGACATAAGAGCAGACGCGCAGTTACCCGTCTTACAATCAGTCGGCGGTTATCTTGACATAAGAGCAGACGCGCAGTTACCCGTCTTACAATCAGTCGGCGGTTCTCTTGACATAAACCATGACGCGCAGTTACCCGTCTTACAATCAGTCGGCGGTTATCTTGACATAAACCATGACGCGCAGTTACCCGTCTTACAATCAGTCGGCGGTTCTCTTGACATAAACCATGACGCGCAGTTACCCGTCTTACAATCAGTCGGCGGTTCTCTTGACATAAACCATGACGCGCAGTTACCCGTTACATTAAAAAGTAACTGGGGTAAAAAGAACGGCGATACATACGCTAATGTTGTTTATGCAGATAACATATACACGCCATATAAAGAAATAAGAGTAATAAAATGCCAAGAAAAAGAAATTACGGTTTATACCTCTCTTTGCTTAGGTGTGTTATGGACAGTAACTGACAGTAAATACTGGTCTCATGGTAAAACCCTAAGACAAGCTATCGCGGACTTAAACTTTAAATACCTAAAACAAAATAAAGACAAGTTAAAAACACTGGATAAAAACAAGTCCTATAAAGTCAAAGAGATTATTAATTTCTACAGGATTATAACAGGTGCTTGTTTAGCTGGATGCGAGCAATTTGTAAACAGCAACTGCGATAAAAAAGAGTACACGCTCAAAGAGGCAATCGAGATTGTGCAGAAAAACAGTGCGTATAACAGTGAGAAGTTTGCGGAATTCTTTGAGGGGAGATAAAATTGCGCAGTCCTTTTGAAACAAAAGCCATATTCGCGCTTACTCAATATCACGATAGCCCATATCAATTAGGCAAAGCATTTGTGATTCCTAATTGTACAGCATTAGGGCATGAGTGCGATGTGCTTGTTATTCAAAAAACCAATTACGCTACAGAGATCGAATTAAAGGCAACATTATCAGACTTAAAAGCAGATAAGAAAAAACGGCATGAACATAAAAGCCCTTTTATTAGGCAATTATATTTTGGATTACATGACAGTATTTCTTTAGAAGATGCTGAAAAACACGTTCCAGAACATGCTGGTATTATTTATTTCCATGAATTTGATGGAAGTACATCATACAGGCGAAAAGGGGGTTACTATTGTCGTATCTTTAGAAAGCCAAAACCCAATAGATATGCGAAACCACTTGAACAAGACAAGATCAATTATTTATTAAAAATTATGTATTACAGATACTACAACTTGTTATTTAAAAAACAACGAGATTTTTTATTTAACGGAGGCGAGTTATGAGAGACATTATTTTCCGAGGAAAGCGAAATTATAACGGCGAATGGTTAGAAGGTAGTTTGATTATATCAAATCTGGGGAAACCTTATATTTACCCAAAAGAAATAATCGAACAAGATGGTCATCATATCAGGTTTGATGACGACGGGAGTTTTTTTGTCGATCCCGAAACTGTAGGACAATTCACAGGCATACTCGATAAAAACGGCGTGAAGATTTTTGAAAACGACATAATAAAAAACACATACGCAAATAATCATATTGAACATATCGGAATGGTTTTATGGCATGAAAAAGCTTGCGGATGGGGTATGGGAATAAAAGGATTTGCAATAAGAATGTCCAAACACAAAAATAACAAATATGAAGTAATGGGCAATATTTTTGACAACCTTGAATTATTAATGGAGGCAAAATGAATAACTGCAAAAGAAATCCAAATAGTCCGCAATGTTGCAAAATGCGATGTAAAGATTATGAACAATGTATAAAAGATAATGAGCAAAAAAATAAAGAACTAAAAGACTATTTCGACAAATTAAAATCAATCTCTATCAGTTCTAAGGCTACACCTACAAGGAAAAGGGGGAGTAAGTGAAAAGATCATCAAATGAATTATGGAAAAAATCGATGTTGAAATTTCTTAATTACCAAGACATTATGGAATTTCTTTATGAGATACAAGAAAACGGCGATATGCACGGTTATGAAAATGATCGAGAAAGTGAATACTATCAAGAATATAAACCATTCTTTGATGAAATATCTAACGGCGCTTATAACTTGTGGGAAGCATTGCATGAATCCGAGTTAAAAGATAATTGGGATGATCTAACTGTTGCTTTACTCGGTGAAACACAAAAGGTATTGGGTTTTGACATTGTTGAACAAGATTATTTTGCAATGATAAATGACATTGAAGAAAATTGGGCTGTTGAAGAAGCAATGAAACGCCTTGAAAGATTAACAAAGCGTGATTTGCTTAGACTTTATAAAAAAGTAATGACATCGTTAGTTATATTCTTTGATATTAAAGCAGCACATGATTGTCTTACTTCCATTGTTTCGGAATTAAACGAAAAAGGTATGTTACTCAAAAACAAAACCGACGATTTAATCCGGCTGACAAATAAATTGGAGACTCCTGACTGGACTGCCTTAAGCGAGGATGAATTTAATAACATCGTCGATAGCCTTCCTGATAGGGCATGGGTAGAATAAATGACCACAGAATATAAATATTTATCTTTTATAGAGCTTGAGCAAAAACCCAAAACAAAAGTATTTGAAGTTAGAAGTAAATCATCTAACTGTCTTTTAGGATTTGTTCAATGGTATGCACAATGGCGCAAATATTGTTTTTTAACTGCCAGCGGAACGGTTTATGGAACAGTTTTTGACGTAGATTGTCTAAGAGATATTCAAGATTTTATAAACAGCCTAATGGCAGAAAGGAGAAATAAATGAGTAAAAAACTGTACTGTGAAAAATGCGGAGCCGAATTATATACAGGTAATAATAGCGAATTATTTGAAGATGATATGACATGTCCCATTTATGGGTATCATCATGGATCAATGAAACTAATCCCCGACTTTGAAACCCCTGAACAATACGAAAAGCGCACAGGGAAGAAGTGGAACGGTGCGGTGTGGCGAAAATATAAATATATTACACGTGGTCATTCAACAAAATGGATAGCACAAACCTACACAGGAAATCTTGATAACTTTTATCTACTCTGTGCCAACTCACCCGAACCCCCGCCTGACGATTATGTGCCGGAGGAGGAAGCATGAGTAATGAAATAATTGTGCGATTATATCGAGGTAAGCTTATACCAAAAAAATACTGGGAAAGTGAAAACCCAGACGGAAGTGGTAAAATGCTCCCACTTGAAGGATGGAAATACGGATATTTAACCAAACAAGGTGATAGATACCTAATATTGGATGGGACTAATTATGAAGTTGATGAAAAGACAATAGGACAAAGCACTGGTAAAAAAGATGATGATGGTATTGAAATATTCGAGGGAGACATTGTTGAGGTAAGCAGAGGATATTGTGGTAATAGTAAAATAAATCCTCAATCAAGGCAGTGTGTAGTTGGGTATAGCTGTAGATTCGCAAGCTATGAATTTAATTCTTTTAGTGGCGATATATTTTCAATTAAAATTATTGGAAATATCCACGATGAGGAGCAGTCATGAGCGCAATACTTGAATTAAAAGAAACGCCGCAGTCATGCGGAGAATGTCAATTACGCGGTTACAACGAAGCGTTAGATTATGATGACCATGAAGGTTACGCAGGAGCTATTTGTCATGGAGAGAAAAGCCTTTATATGGAAGTCAGCGATTATTTGAATACAAACACCCGACACCCCGACTGCCCACTTAAAATAACGGAAGATAATCTGCGGTGGCAGGGAAATGGGACAGAAACTATTGGTTATTACATAACTTGTCCTGATTGTAAAAAAGAGCCACATGGTAATTGGGATAGAGAAGGATTTTCCGATGATGATTTTCCTAAATATTGTCCACATTGCAGTATTAAACTTTTACCGCCGGAGGAAGTATGAACAGAGAACAAAGATTGGAAAGAGAGCAGGCATGGTATGCAGAACAAGAAAAAAAGAAGCAGGAAAAAGAATGGTTTATAACTACATATAATAAATTGAGTTATCGAAATAAATTGCTTATGAATATGATTGTTAATTTTATGATTGTTAATCCTGATTGCGAACATGGAGGAAAATCATGTTAACCCCAAAAGAAGCTAAAGAACTCACCCTAGAGGTGTGGAGGTATTTAAGGGATCACCCGGAGATTAAAAAGAAAAGTGAGATGCCTTATGAAATATATAAAAAGGTTGAAGACTGTCAAGATACTTGTCCATTATGCGAATACTTTACGCAGGAATATGAAGGAGAAGAATGTAAGCATTGTCCGATAGGTGTACAAGATGGAAATGACTTTAATTGTAAGTATTACAATAAGTGGTCATATTTTGCTTCTAATACTAATAAACGCCAACAAGCCGCGAAAATAGTCGAGCTTGTAGAAGCGTGGGAGGTTGAAGATGCAGATTAATCTCGATCTAACCACAGCGCAGTGTAAATTGCTAGCTATGGATATGAGCGAACAAGAATTCAGAGATTGGGTAATAGACGAACTGTGCGAGATACATAAGTTAATAGGAATACATAAATTATTAAAAGAAATGGAGATTGAAAATGTTAACAGAAATTGACAAAGATTTTTTTTGTAGTGCGAATAGATATAATAATCGCTTTTGTAATAATGGTGGACATACTTACAATTTATGTTCAAGTAAATGTTCTTGCTGCCATCATAAATACACAACGCCTGAACAGTATAAAGAGGAATATGGAGAGGAATGGGCAGATAATGACGCGGTATATTACTTCGTCAAAGATGATTGGCTTGTTATATCTTATGGAAAGTATAAAGAGTTATATTCTACATACTTAAAACAAATTGAATTAAATGATCATGCAAAAACTTTTATAAAATATCCATGTATTTGCGCCTGCACTCCTTTCGGTAAACCGCCGCAGGATTGGAGACCAGAATGAGTTTAAACGAATTAAGAGACAAAGCGTATAAAATCGCGCAGGAACACGGGTTTCATAAAAGGTCATGCAGTTTACCTGAAAGGTTAATGCTTGTGGTGACAGAACTTTCAGAGGCAACGGAAGCAGATAGGAATGATAAATGGGAAAACAGACTACTATCTGGATGGAGACCCTACGAAAATAACCCAGAAGCAGCGATTAAAAATGACGATTACGAAACTCATGTTAAAGGAACGGTTGAAGAAGAAATCGCAGAAGCTATAATCCGCCTACTTGATATTGCAGGTGTTTACAACATAGACCTCGATTGGCACATTCAAGCGAAAATGGCTTATAACGAAAATAGAGAGTTAAGCAAGCATATGAACGAAAAATACGAGCGAGACTTCGCAGAGCCTGAGGCAGATATTAAAAAGTTATTACCTGATAAAAATATGCCGGAAGCGGCGCAGAAGATATTTGACAAGATATTTAATACACCTCTTGAAAGTCTTGTCTTAACCGCGGCAGAAGTAGAAATATTGAAAAAGGAGGTTATTAGTGAGCGATTTTAACCCTGGATTAATAAAAATACCGCAGGAGTTGGAAGGCAGAATGTTTTTTACAACTAAGGAATTCGGTGCTCTTGTTGGGAAATCAAGTTCAACGGTATCGAGATGGTACCGCGAAGGTTGGTTGAAGATGGCTAAATTTAGCCCCCGGTGCCGAATGGTCCCAAAATCAGAGTTAGACCGATTCTTGCGCGGCGAAATGATGGAGCCTGATAATAAAAAAGCAGACTCTGTTGTTGAAACGCATGTATAGTATGCGGTGATACTGCGGTGATACTTTTTTTGAAAATGGATAAATTTGAATGATTTTGAATGCACACTATTGACGAAAAATAGTGTAAATGATACCTTGTTTTATATTTTTAAAAAGGAGGTTACAAGTTAAACGATAGTTTAAATGGTCGAGTAGCTCAGTGGATAGAGCAACAGCCTTCTAAGCTGTGGGTCGCAGGTCCGATTCCTGCCTCGATCAAAATTACATCTGCAGCTTCTCATGAAGCAGATTTTTAAATTTAATTGTTGCCTGGTTTCCAGGTTCCAATGCGAGGGAGTTGTCGCAGTCTGCGAGCGCCTGGGGGAAATCGCTTATGTGAAAATATGCCTGACCGCGCCTGAAAAGACAGAATGCTTGATACGGGTGGATTTTTAAAGAGAGGGTATAGTCGTCTATCGCTTTTAGGTACTGTTTTTGTACGGAGTAGACTACGCCGCGGTAGTAGGCGGCTTTGTATGATTCGGGATCCAGTTCCAGAGATAATGTAAAATCGTTAATTGCTTCTTCGTATTGAGAACATGCGAAATATGCCATTCCGCGGTGTTTGTATATGATGGATTTTATTATGTTGTCGGGGTTTAGTTCCAGTATTTTTGTGTATTGGCTGATTGCGTCGTTAAAACGGTTTTGATTGTGGGCGGAAAGGGCGTTTACCAAAAGGTCGTCGATATCGGAAGACGGGTTGTCCAATTCGACGACGGGAAGAGATGTTTTTGCCTCCTGCCGGGCGGTGAATAATAGGTTGTCTGTCGATTCTTCGATCTTTTGGAAAAAGCTCGCTCGTCTTTTTCCCATTTCTTTTGTGAATTTTCTCTGGTAACTTCTGATTTCCTGAAAAATGATGTCGGCTAAAGAAAGGCTTGCGTTAACGGCGGCGAGTTTTCGTTTCATCGGTTCGTCAAAGGGGGAGAACTCGGCTTTGTAAACAAGTTCGTGTTCAACTTCTGCCCATGCGTCCTGAAGGATTGTGCGAATCTGTATTTCAGCTATGTCTGTCCCCGGATTTCCGTATCTTTTAACCAAATGGGGTGGAATTCTTATTAAAAGGTGGGTGGATTCATAGCCGAATTCTTTAAAATTATAGTGTCCTTTAACTTCACGTTCTATGATTTTAAAGTGCTTTTTGATAAGATTTTCCGCCGCCTGCAGGTCTTCGATGAAAGGGCAGATAATTCTTACGCCCATAAGGTCAGTAATTTTAGGCTCTTTTACGCCGGATTTTAAAAAGCGTATATATTTAGAGAAGTAACTGGAAAAGTTTTTGATTCTGCCGTTTACAACAGGACTGGAATCAAGGTCTAAAAGCAGCGCTTCTACCTTTTCTTTTAGTTTATTAACAATCAAATGGCGGCTTTCGGAATACTTTTCATACTCTTCAAGCAGGGTATTCTTTTCGGGAGTAAGTATTATCTCTTTTTCTTTTTCTGTTTTATTCATTTACGCTATAAAAAAAAGGCTGTCTGAAAAACTGGTTTCCAGACAGCGCTTCGTTGAAAGGTCTGTTTTAAGACCTTTTATGTACCTATTCCTGGCTGCGAGCAGGATCTCCAAACGGAAGCTCGGTTGCCTGTCTCTGCTGTTCCAGATAGCGCAGTACCTGTGCCTGTCCAAAGCGTTCCATTTCCCAAACTTTACGCGCTTCTTCGCGGGTCTGGATGATGCTCCAAATCGCCTCATCGTTGATGTCGCGATCTGTGTCAAGAACTGCCAAGTCGTAGATAACTGCTACGTCTTTGAAGTATGTGACGAAGTCTCCGCCGGGTCTTGCAGCGTCGCGCTGGATAAGGAATCCGCCGAATTTGATAAAGGGAGTATTAAACGGATAAAGAGGAACAATCCTTAAATCCCTGTTGCGTACTTCCTGCATGTAAGCGGGGTTTCTCCAAATAAGTTCTCCCCAGCCGTC
>JGI24695J34938_10001772_pt1 | contig 17817 bp, 13 predicted proteins | sample TergutCo191P3_FD_34938 | JGI IMG/M metagenome (IMG submission 34938)
AAGAACGGAGAGCGGAGATAAAAGAAATTTCCGGGCTTGTTTTACGCGTTCCTAGGATGACAGATTTGGACGCTCTTGCGCCGCTTCAGGCAGCATACGAGCATGAAGAAGTGCTGCATAAGGGATCGGTTTTCAGTCCTGCCGCAAGCAGGGTAAATCTTTCTAATATTATTGCAGACAGATTAATTCTGGCAGCCGAAATTAACGGACGGCTTATAGGTAAAATTAACGTAAGCGGCGTGTCATTTACAAAGTACCTTATCGGCGGCATTTATGTTCATCCTGATTTTCGTTCAATGGGCGTTGCCCGGTTTATGACATCTCAATTTATTACATCGCTGACTAAAGAGGACAGAGGAGTGTCGCTTTTCGTAAAAAAAACGAACATTCCGGCGCTTAAACTCTATTCGGGGCTTGGATTTAAAGCAAGAACCGATTATAGAATCACCTATTTTGACAATTAATACTCAACCTGAGGCATTTCCGAAACTAACAAGAGTTTTGGAAAAGGCTCAACCTCACTGTAAATTCTTGAAAAATTAACAAAATTTGATTATAATTAAATTTAGATGAAAAGAGCGGTATTTTTACTTGTTTTTCTTATTATTGCTGTTTCTTCTTATGCTCAGCGCCCCTCGAACAGTTTTTTGTTTATTGACGGGACGGCGGAAGATGAGGAACATTTAGAGTTTTTTTTAACAAATTTTAATTTAGAAGCGGCAACGGCAGGATATAAAGTAACCGACAAGAAGCGCGAAGCCGCATTCTCTTTTAAGTTTATTGTTTCGCCCAATATGATTGAGGTTCAGGGCAATATGAAACCCGCCCCGCCGGATGATAATCAATATGTCATCAATATAAGTATTGTAAATAACAAAGATAACAAAGAAATAGTAGCGTTTGATTTTTATTTTACAGACCTGCTTGAAGTTTACGATTACACTCAATTTTTATTTCATAAAGCCACAGTCTATATCCCTGCCGCGGCGAAAGAGGATATTAACGACAGGAACTGGCAGAATAAATGGCTCTATTTCAGGGCATCTTTTGAGTACCCTGTTATTTTTCACAGATTACAGGAGACAGGATTACATGCAGGGCAGGCTGTTTATGTTGAAGCGTCAGACCCGAGTGATCCAACCAAAGTAATACGTGACGATTTTATACCACTTGATCATAAAATCCAGCCTCAGCCGGGAATAAAGATAGGTCTTGAATTTCAATTTTTATATTTTATGAGTTTTGAAGCGAATTTTCATGTCAGTTTTGGCGATACCACCACATATTATCACATTAACATGGCAGCCGGCGGCGAATTAAAATTCCCAATCAAAACAAGATATTTAGTTTTAGAGCCTTACGGCGCTTTTGTTTACAATATTAATTCTTCATCAGCATTTAAGGAATTTCCGCTTTTCGCTTTAGGCGGAGGACTTCAGCTTGCCGCAAGAGCGGGCCGCAGCGGAGCCGTTTTTCTTGATATAAATTATTTACATTCTTTTACCGAAGCTGTTTTATATAATACTTACGGACATATCGCTCCCGAACCTCCCGAGATTTACTACAAACGCTTTGTGCTTGGGCTTGCCGTAGGATATAAGTACGGCATATTTAACAGAAGAATATTGGCTCACAAGGAGCGTAAAAATAAACCGTGCGGCTGCGAAGGCTGCGCTTATTTACAACAACAGAATTAGTGATTTCTGATCTATAAAAATTCCTGAATTAAAAATAAATAAAAATTGTAATCGTGAAAATTTTTTTTATAAGTGACTCGTGAGCCCGTAAAAAAAGCCTGCTGCCAAAAGGCAACAGGCTTTTCATTTCTGTAAGGCTGTCTTACGGCGCCGCTGAAACAGTAATTTTGATTTCTTTTTCAACCGGAAGCGATGTGTCGATATGTATTGCTCTGACTGTTACATAAAAATCTCCGATTGCTTTGTATTTTACGCCATCAGCTGAATTATCAATGATCAGATTAAATATATTTGTATTTTCTCCCGTTATTAATTCTTCAACGCTGGTATACCAAGTAAAGCCGCTGTAAAGCGAATCATTTGTTACCGTAAATAATATGTTACCGGATGCTTGAGATTGATTAAGAGTAGAACCTAGGACACTACCGGAGATGGTAACAATAGGCTCGATTCCGCTGGCAGGTGTATAATCAAGATTAAATGTTAAACTGGTGCCTGCGGTCCAACCTGCATAGAATGTGAGAGCATTTGTGATAAACACGAATGTATCAGGTATTTTAAGCGCTGGCGTGCCAACATCTCCTAAAGTTGGATACCAGCCGTTGAATATTAAACCTAATGCCGGGTTGAAATGAGACGGATTATTGAATGTTCCGTTTGTATTTAAGAAAGTTCCCGGATCTGTAGCCGGTCCAAAAACAGTACCATGTGTAGTAGTACCTGCTATGGGATCGGGGCTTCTTCCATCGGAGAAGGTAAATGAAACATTGTAACTTACATTCCTCAATACTGGTAATGGTTTATTATTAAAAGTCGATGTCATACCTTCATAGATATATAGTGTTTCTGTGTAATATGCCGTTTGAAAACCGCTTTGTCCCATTTCTAAAGAAATAAGGTAATAGTCAGCTGGAAGCACTATAAATCCGGTGTTACCGCTCGGTATAGTTAGGTCTTTTGATGCTGAACCTGAACCGCCTGTTAAGGAACTTATTGTTAAGTCGGCTGTTGTAAGTCCGGCTATGGTAAATGTGTAGTTAAATCTGCCGTCCCCTGTGCCTGATACGCCAATCGCTTCAAGAGTTACATCAACCGGATTAGTTGTATTAACAGCTACTGGAGTTAATAATGATACGCCGGTTGCGGCAACTGTGCCGCCCGGGATTGTAAAAGAACAACTTTCACAGTCTGTACCGCCATCGCAGCAAACACAATCACAAAGACCGGTCGCGCTGTTTCCATCACAATCTACGCAGCAATTTGTCGGACTCGGTACAGGTGTTGTATCGTATTGATACGCATCTAATTTAAAGAAATAAGAGTTCGCAGGCAGCTCAAGCGGTTTTGTTGTACTTGTTAATCTGATAGGCTGGGACGTTACTACAGCGTCAATGAACTGAGTTTCGTCTCCTTCAAAAGTGTCTGGCGTTGTTCCGTCGTTATTATAAATATATAAGTCGAATTCCGAGAAACCGGCAGATGTTGTCACATCCGGTTTTATCAGGCGTCCCTTAATTTCATCCGCAATAACAAACTGTACAACCCCCTTTCCCGGCGCCGGAACAAAGTTTTCCGGAATCTCCGGAAAGACTTTTAGTTTCTCTAAATTTCCTATGGGAAGGGGTTCTAGGCATGTTGTTATCAGTATTGCCATAATAATCAATACTGCCGCTGTTAGCGCGGCGTATATGCCGCTTTTCTTTGTTTTCATTTTATCCTCCAAAATATTTATTATTTTAATTTTTATTCCGCCTTTACTGTTATTGTTATGACAGCCTCATAAAACTCGCCGCTTACGCTATGTTTTGCTATTACATAAATTATATATGTTCCTATAATCTGATAATCCGGCCAGTTGTTTTTAAAGTTCATGGTAAAAGAGTCCGTTCCTATCGTCGTTGTTGGACCATCAACATCAGTGTACCATGAGATATAGGAATAGGCATCATGATTTTCAATCTGGAAAGTGATGGTTGTATTTGTATCTTGGGTATACTCATTATTATCATTATCAGATGTTATCTCAAGCTGATTATCAATAGACCCCGAATAAGTGATAGAAAATTGTATTATTGTGCCGTCTTCCTGGGTTTTTCCTTGAAGATTAACAGTTAAAATCCTAAAATTTGTTATATCTCCGTCATTGTTTCTTTCGACAAAAAGATAATCTAAAGATAAGTACGTTCTGGACATCCTGAGAATATTTTTCGTTAGAAAGCTGACCGGGGAAACCTCATCATTAGGATTTGGATCAGGTATAAAAATTTCGTATTTATGATCTTCTTTTATTAATGATCCTAAATCAAGGAAATGAAATTTACCTTCCTCTGAAGCGGAGATTGTGTGATTTGCCGGAAACGGCTTTTTGGGAGTGTCTTCTTTTATTTCTTTGTCATCGTTCAGGTTTTCGTAATAGTACAACTGAGCTGTCATAGGGGTGGCGGAATTTACCGTATAAGCTGTATAAACAACCGGAGTTCCGCTTATTTTTCCGTTACTCAGATGAGTTATCACAGTTGTTTTTCCGATATCCTCCAGTTTTGTTACTATCCTTCCGTCTTTGGAAATAAATCCAAATTCTTTTATTGTTTTTTTTTCTATTTCCTCTTCCGTCTCTTTGAGTTCCTCTTTTTCTGTTTTAATCATGTAATATTTGTTGGGATTAAGACCGGATATTCTTTTATCGCCGATTATCAATCCGGCATCTGATACGCTGGTTAAATTGACCCTGTCCCTTTCTAGCTTGTCCTGAACATCTTCGTCATTCAGGAAATCATTAAAATTAGGCGGTTCCATGCATGAATTTATAAAAAAAGCGGTAAAACCTGCAAAAATTGAGAATAATACGTTTCTAAGAGATATTTTTCTCATTCCTATCTATAATTATACATTATTTTAGAAATAATTAACAGGATGAATCAAGTTTTTTCTATTACTTTTCCTCTGATTTTCTCCAAAATATCCTCTTTATGCATACATTTTTGTATATTATTATCACCATTGACCCTATTTTGTCTCTATTATAAAATTAACTAATGGCTTATATTAAAAACCTTTTTGACCGCAATTTTCTTGAATATGCTTCTTATGTTATTAAAGACAGAGCTATTCCCGACCTTGAAGACGGGCTTAAACCTGTGCAGCGGAGAATCCTTCATTCGCTCTTTGAGATGGATGACGGCAAATTTCACAAGGTCGCCAATGTAACCGGACACTGCATGAAGTACCACCCCCACGGCGAGGCTTCAATAAATCCGGCTCTTGTCGGACTTGCCAACAAAGAGCTTTTTATCGACAGGCAGGGAAATTTCGGAAACCTCTTTACAGGCGATGATCCCGCGGCTCCGCGTTACATTGAATGCCGCATAACGCCGCTTGCCAAAGATATTTTTTACAATCCGAAACTTACGGTATGGACTGATTCTTACGACGGCAGAAACAGGGAGCCTGTGCTTTTCCCTGCGAAAATTCCTGTCGTGCTTATCATGGGCGTTGAGGGAATTGCCGTTGGAATGTCCACAAAGATTCTGCCGCACAATGTTATCGAAGTTCTGGAAGCGGAAATAGCGTGCCTTAACGGGAAAAAGTTTGAGGTTAACCCCGATTTTCCGACAGGCGGTTATGTTGATGTTTCGGGTTACGACGGAGGGAACGGCAAGGTTTTAGTGCGCGCGAAACTCGATACTTCTGATCCAAAACGTATTTTAATCACGGAACTTCCTTTCGGCTCGACAACAGAGAGTATAACAAACAGTATAGAAAGCGCCGCGCGAAACGGAAGAATTAAAATACAGAGCATTAACGATTATACAAAAGATAAAGTTGAGATTGAGATAAAACTCGCGCGGGGCGTGTACGCGCAGGATACGGTAGACGCGCTCTTCGCTTTCACGGAATGTGAGCAGTCAATCTCAGTTAACCTGCTTGTAATTAAAAACGGTCTTCCCGCCGTCATGACGGTTAACGAGATTATCAAGTATCACGCGAAACAGCTTGTAAAAATTCTTACAAACGAACTTGAACTTGAAAAAAAGGAACTGTTAAATAAACTGCACCTGCGCACGCTGGAAAGAATTTTTATCGAAGAGCGAATCTACAAAGGCATCGAAAAAATGAAAACCGCGAAAGGAGTGCAGGATGCGGTAATAGCGGGCTTTAAGCCGTTTCTGAAAGAAGTCGGCTCCCGCGGCGTGTCCGAAGACGATGTAGAGCACCTCTTAAAAATACCCATACGCAGAATTTCGTTATACGACATTAACAAAGCGCGTGATGAGATGGAGCAGATAAACGCCCGCGTCAGGGAAATAAATGCGCACCTTAAAAACATTACCGCGTACTCAATTTCGTATCTTAAAAGCATTATAACTAAAATAAAAGCGAACGAAGAAATCTCAGGCGGCGCGCGGAAAACCATAGTCGGCGCTTTTGACAAGGTTATCGCCAAGGAAGTAGTAAAGCGCGATGTTGACTTAAAATACGATCCGAAAAGCGGCTACCTCGGCACAAATGTTTCCGGTTCAAGAGTTGCAGAAGTGTCTCCTTTCGACAGGATTCTCGCTATCCGCAAAAACGGAATGTACACTGTCATGGAACTGCCTGAAAAAGCGTTTATCGGAGCTGACGCGTGGTGGATCGGCATCGCGGATAAAGACGCTCTTTCTGATACAATTTTTACAATTATTTTTAAGGACTCAGACGGGCTGCCGTACATTAAACGCTGCGTGATCGAAGGCTGGATAATGAACAAGGATTATTTCCTTGTCCCTGACGGCGCTGCTGTTCTTCACATCGACACCCGCGAAAAATTTGTTTTCACATTAAAATACGCTCCCAAACCGAGGCTGAAAGTTCTTACAGAAGACTTCAAAGCGCATGACTATAATGTGCGCGGCCTTAAAGCCGGAGGAATACGGCTCGCGAATAAAGAGGCGGAGAAAGCGGTTAGTAAATAAAACGAGGAGTTAGAAATATTTTTATGACAGATAACAATGAAATTATTATTGACGCTTCCTCATGTTTTTCTGCCGATGAGCAGCGGGAAATATTATCTCAGATTAACGGGATTGCAGAAAAAAACAGGCAGAAACTTTCTGAGAACGCGCCGAAAGAAAAATCAGTGTTAAACGCTAAAAAGAAGAGCGGTTTTTTTCCGTTAGCGGTGAATATCGCCGCTATTGCGGTTTTATGCGCCGGAGCCGCTCTGTTAGTTTCGTTTAACACAAAGGCTGACGCAGAAGTAAGGACGGGAAACGCTGTTTATAATTTAACGGAACGCGCTCTTATCGAAGAAATCAGAAAAGATACGTCAGAGCAAATCGCGGCTAAAGAAAAAGAAATCGGCGCTATTACTTCGCGCATGGAAGAAATAGACAATGAGCTTTTACAGCTCTATTCAAGCAATATAAATCTTTCCTCGGATCAGATTGAGGCGCGGGAAAGGCTCCTTGCCATGCAGGGAACTTTCCGCGAAGAACTTTCTGTATTAAACGAGGAACGTTCGCAGATACTGGAATCCTCCCGCGCGAGAGAAGCGCGTCTTCGCGCCCAGCTTGAAGAAAGAACGAGAGAATTCGCAGCCGCGCAGCAAAAAGTATCAGGAGAACTGGAGACTGCGCTAAACGAACTTGAGCGGCTTTCCGGCGAACAGGAAAAAATTGCAGCAGTGGACGCGAATTTTTCCGGCGGCATCGCGTCAATCGGCGATATGATACAAAACAGCAGGTATGATCAGGCATCACAATTTATTTTAAATTTGCGTGATTTTATCGGTAGTCCTTCTATTTCAAATACGCGATCTTTCCGCTCTAGAAGAGAATATTACAATCAGGCGCTCAATTTAATGGAAGTGATGATCGCCGACTCGCGAAAAAACAGCAGTTCAGGCAGCGGCGCGGAGCAGATTGAATTAATGACAAAAAATTCACAGCTTCAGGACACTATCAGCGAAATGCAAAGAACCATCGACTCCTTCAGCAGCGGAAGTTCCGGTCAAACCCGCCGCATCTCCGAGCTTGAAGCGTTAATTGCCTCTCTTCAAAATACCAACACAGCCCTTGAACAGCGTTCCGCCGAAAAAGACAGAACTATTTCAACGCTTCAAAATGAAAACGCCAATCTAACGTCAAATAATACGGAATTACGCGCAGCAAATACAAGCCAGACGCAGCGAATCGCGGATTTGAATAATCAGTTGACGGCGATACGGCAGCTTTTAACTGAGAATCAATAGGAGAATCATCGAATTACGCGAATGAATACCTTTTATTTGCTTTTCATTACTTCAACGCCGTTCCAATCGGCAGGCGGAGGGGAAGAGGCGTATTCAATGCACCTAACGCGCAGGTTTTCAGCGTTGAAGTCGCCGGGCAGCAGGGTAAGCGCTTCTTTGAAATTTTCGGCGGCTTCGCTGAAAGAGCGTGTGTAGTAGAGTTTCATCCCCTGATTATGGATTTGCCATGCTTTTTGCTCCGCGGGAGAGAGCGATTGTTTTACTGTAAAAATTCTCACTCCCTTTGTTTTGCCTTTAACGGCTACCGTGTCAAGGAGTCTGTAATTTAAGCTTTGGGAATGTTCCGTGTTAGGTGACAATTTACGCAGTTCTTCAAAGAGGTTCTCTGTTATAAGTATTTCCGAGTGATAAGTTTTTGTCAGTCCTTCCATGCGCGACGCGAGATTTACCGCGTCTCCTATGACTGTGTAATCCATTTTGCGTTCGCTGCCGATATTGCCGACTGTCACTTCGCCGTAGTTAATGCCGATTCCTATTTGGAATTCGCACTTGCCGAGACGGCGCTGATTTTCGTTGAATTTTTTTACAGCTTCGATCATTTCTAATGCGGATAACACTGATTGTAACGCGTCGTCGTCGTGCTTTTCAGGAGCGCCCCAGAATGCCATGACGGCATCGCCTATATATTTATCAACAATTCCTTTTCTGCTGTAGATGATGTCAACCTGTCCTGAAAAATAACGGTTCAGCGAATTTACAAGATCGTCCGGCGCCATGCCTTCGGAAATTGTCGTGAAAGAGCGGATGTCGGAGAACAGAATCGAAAGCGAGCGGTTATCGCCGACAAGCATTTTTTCAGGGGACGCGAAAAAACGCTCAATTACGTCATTGGGGACATACTTTTGAAAGATGCGGCGGATACGCTCTTCTTTTTTTCCGGCGAGAACCGCGTCAAACGCGTAACGCTTAATCTGCGAATACGCGCTGTCAAGCTCTTCCGTCATTCTGTTAAATGTTCCGGCGAGGACTCCGGTTTCATCATTGTATTCAATTTCGACTCTGGAGGAAAGATCGGCTTTTTCTATTATGCCGTTCATCGCCTGAACAATCATCCTGAGCGGTTTAATAAGGCGGCGCGTTATTACAATAAGAAGCAGAACCGCTATCAAGACGGAAACGCTTAATGTGATGATTGTCTGTAAGGTGATATTTTCCGCGTCCTGATAAAATACCCGCTCTTTTTCGCTGATTAAAATATGCCATTCAAACGGGGTGAAATAAAATGATTGAAAGACGCGGTTTTCTCCGCCTATCACAGCTTTTTGAAGCCCCTGATTTTCTTTTGTTAGAAGCTGCGTCAATGTTTCTTTCTCGCCGGGGAGCCATACGGGATCGGAAGTAGCCATTGCGATATTGCCGTCATTATCTGCGGCTAAAATAATTTCTGAATCGCTTAACAGGATGCTGCGCCCGTATTGTTCAACCGCTCTTTTCGCGGCGGTTATCATGTCGGATCTTCCGGCGTAATTATTCTCAATTAAAAGAGACCACTGGCTGTTAGAGAATTTTTCAAGCTCTCCGAGCTTAAAACCCAAAAGCTCGCGCGCTAGGCGCGTAACGCCGTTCACTGCGTTAAAATATGAGGAGGCTTGCGCTAAAATCAGGGGGACAATTATCAAGGGCAGAACAACTAAGAACATTTTTAATCGAATCTTCATTTATAAAGTTTAAAGAAAAAAGTAAAATATCTCAAGTAAAAAATTAAGGTTTCCGATATTAAAATATGAAACGTTATAGTATTAAAAGCACACCAGGCAAAACAGAATACATTGATATTCTGAAGGAAACGGAGGACGAGTATCTTGTCCGTTTTACGCGCAATAATGACGGAAGCGTAAAAGAAACCGAAGAGACCATAACAAGGCATCTTTTTAATATTTGTTTACAGACAGGATATATAAATCCTATATTAGATGCTTCTGTAGCTTAAGCTTCGCGCTTCTATCGTGAAAAAGAACGAGTGGTTCGAGGACATCGAATTCTGGGAACGTTTCGCTCCCATCATGTTTGATGAAGTTCATTGGGCTGAAGTCGGCGAAGTAGCCGATTCCGTTACGCGCCTTTCGGGTTTTAATTTTTACGGAGAAACGCCTGAGGAAGACTGGCGGGAGCCTTTATCCTCCAAACCAAAAATACTTGATCTATGCTGCGGTCCTGGCAGAATCAGCACAGAGCTTGCCCTCATGGGGTTTGAAGTAACCGGCGTTGATATTACAGAAAGTTTTATAAAAACCGCCATAGAAGACGCAGCTGCTGAAAATCTCAATATCGAATACATTCTGGAAGACGCTAGAAAATTTATCCGCAGTAATTATTTTGATACGATTGTAAATCTCTATATCTCCTTTGGATACTTTGAAGATCAAAATGACGATCTTAAAGTCTTGCGCAATGTTTACGAATCCCTGAAACCCGGCGGCGCTTTTATCATCGAAACTTTAGGCAAAGAAATCGCAGTTAAAACTTTTGTTGAGGCTGAATGGTTTGAAAGAGCCGGTTATACAGTCCTGACACAATACGAGCCTCTTGATTCATGGACATTCCTTAAAAACCGCTGGATACTCATTAAAGACGAAAAGCGTGTTGAGAAAACCTTTGTTCAGCGTCTCTATTCCGCTTCCGAACTGAGAGAAGCGTTAAAAGAAGCAGGCTTTCAAAAAATTACTATCATCGGCGACTGGGACAAGAGCGCGTATGATCACAGAGCAAGAATGTTGATCGCTGTTTGCAGGAAATAAAAAGAGTCATTGAATTAAACAAATGAAGAAAAATGAATTCTCTTTTAACTCGTGTTAATTCGTATATATTCGCGTCATTCGATGATTCTCTTTATTGTTAATTTTTCTTTTTAAGATTATAATTTAATAAATGGGCAAATATATCCTCTCCCTGGATCAGGGGACAACAAGTTCACGGGCTATTCTTTTTGATCATGAGCAGAATATTGTAGTGTCGGAGCAGAAAGAATTTACGCAGATTTATCCGAAAGAAGCGTGGGTGGAACATGATCCGATGGAAATTCTTTCCACTCAATACGGGGTAATGACAGAACTTATAGTAAAAGCGAATATTGACGCTAAGGATATTGCGGCTATCGGGATTACAAACCAGCGTGAGACGACAATCATCTGGGATAAAAAAACAGGACAGCCGGTTTATAACGCGATTGTATGGCAGTGCAGAAGGACGTCTTCAATTGTTGATGATTTAAAAAAAGACGGGCTTAGCGATTACATAAAAAAAACTACAGGGCTTATCCCCGACGCGTATTTTTCAGGGACCAAGATCAAATGGATACTTGATCATGTCGAAGGCGCGAGGGAGAGAGCAAAAAAAGGCGAGATACTTTTCGGCACTGTAGACACATGGCTTATTTGGAATCTTTCCGCGGGCGGTGAAAAGTCGCATGTTACAGATTACACAAACGCGAGCAGGACGATGATCTTCGATATTCATAAACTTGACTGGGACGACAAACTTCTTGAAGCGCTTGATATTCCCCGCGCCATGCTGCCTGAGGTAAAACCGTCAGGCAGTATTTTCGCGTCCACTGTAATTAACGGAACGGAAATACCAATTGCAGGTAACGCAGGAGATCAGCAGGCGGCTCTTTTCGGCCAGTGCTGTTTTGAAAAAGGGGACGCGAAATGCACTTACGGCACAGGCTGCTTCCTCCTTATGAACACCGGCGGTGAAGCCGCAGAAAGCAGGAACGGCCTTTTAACTACAATTGCCGCTACTTTGGGCGAAGCGCCGGAAAAAAATGCGCAAGCTGCCTTTACTGCGCAGTACGCGCTGGAAGGATCAGTTTTTACAGGCGGCGCTGTTATCCAGTGGCTGCGCGATGAATTGCGTTTTATCACCGACAGCGCGGACAGCGAATATTTTGCCGGAACAGTGAAGGATACAGGCGGCGTCTATCTTGTTCCCGCTTTCACAGGGCTCGGCGCTCCGTACTGGGATATGTACGCCCGCGGCTGTATTGTAGGAATTACAAGAGGGACAAAACGCGCCCACATCATAAGAGCGGCAGAGGAGTCAATCGCGTTTCAGGTAATGGATCTTATCCGCGCGATGGAAAACGATCTCGGCATCAATATGACTGAGCTAAAAGTTGACGGAGGCGCAAGCCGTGATAAATTCCTTATGCAGTTTCAGGCTGACATCTGCGATTCCGCGATTGTACGCCCTGTTATACGCGAAACCACGGCTCTCGGCGCCGCCTGCCTTGCCGGTATTACTGTCGGCTTTTGGAAAAATCTAAATGAGGTAAAAAGCCTGTGGCAGAGAGACGTTGTTTTCCGCCCGAAAATGGACAATGAAAAACGCGATACCCTCATAGAAGGCTGGCACAAAGCTGTAGGAAGAAGCCGCTTCTGGGCTTGATCTGCTGCCTGTTTTTATGTTAAAAATATTTATACTATGAAGTACTTTAATCCGGCTAATCTCGCGATAATTGCCTGCCCTGGAGGCGAAGTTTTCGCTGAAGAGGTGATAGGTCACCTTCGTAATAAGTACCGGCATAGCCGCAGCAAAACGGAAGAGGAAATTGCCAAACGTTACAATATCAGTTTAGAACAGGCTGCTCTGCATATCGATCTAATGAACAAAATTGTTGTCCGCGGGACAGATTCACAGAGCGGAAATGATAATAATATTTCAAGACCTTTTAAGGTTGCTGTTAAATTTACAAGATTTCCGAACGGAGAGATAAAATCAGAAATTGAGGAATCAATCCGCGGCAAAGACGTATTTATTTTTCAGGATGTTGAAAACCGCCACCCTGTGAAATTTTACGGAGACCATATTGTAGACAATCTTTCGATAAATGATCATCTGATGACGGTAATGGTGACAATTGACGCCGTTCGTCAGGCGGGAGCTGAGCGCATCACACTTGTAATACCGGTTTATCCCTATTCAAGACAGCATAAGGCGAAGGGCAGGGAAGGGCTTACCGCGAGCCGTATCGGCAGAATTCTAGAAAATCTTGGGGTAGATCACATAATTACGCTTGATATTCATTCAAGAGATATAATGAACGCCTTTGATAAATTGAGGCTTGAAAATCTTCACGCGAGTTATCAGATTATTCAAACATTGGCAAAACTGGACGGAATCTTAAACGATGATTTAGTTGTCGTTTCTCCCGATACAGGCGCTGTTGATCGAAACAAATTTTACGCGTCCGCTCTTAAAAAACCTCTGGCTCTTTTATATAAGGAAAGAGATTATTCCAAGGTTGTCAAAGATGCGACTCAGTCCAATATTTCACAGATACGCCTGCTCGGCAGCGTTAAAGATAAAACCGTCTTTATGGCGGATGACATGCTGGGAACAGGCAGCACTTTAATAAAAGGAATGAGGCTCTTAAAAGAAAACGGAGCGCGCAGGATTATCTGCGCCATCAGCCTTCCTCTTTTTTCCGGAGACGCGATTCATCATTTTGATCAGGCGTTTAACGAAGGGCTTTTTTACCGCATCATCGGGACAAATGCCGTTTATCATGAAGAAGTTGTTAAGCGTGAATGGTATGTAAACGTAAACATTACGCGCCTTTTTGCGCATGTTATTTCGAGGCTTCATCAAAATCAATCTGTTTCCAGTCTTTTGGATAATTCCGCTGTCATTAACAAGCTTATTACTAAGATGATTATTCCTGAAACTCAGAATGAACTGCCGTTTCCTGAAAGTTGAGATTGTTCCATAACTCTTGTTAATTTCGGAACAGACTCAATTGAAAACTTTTTAATTTTATTGCAAAATAACAATTATGACTAAAAAAATTATCATACTATTAATACTTCTCTTTATCTCCGCCTTTGCGCTTTTTGCCCAGGGCGAAAACCTTAATTTAAAAATTGCCGTGATTGGTCCGGGAAGCGAAGTGTACTTTTGGTGGGGGCATATCGCTCTTGTTATCGAAGATTTGGAAAAAGAAACAAGCACTTTTTACGATTACGGACTTTTCTCTTTTGAAAATAAAAACTTTTATAAAAATTTCGCTTTAGGAAGGCTGTTGTACAGTACCGGCTCTTCGTCAACAAAAATTAATATAGCTGTCGCTATAAAAAGAAACCGCAGCATTGCGTTTTATCCTCTTGATCTTCCGCCTGAAACACGATTAAAAATAAAAGATTTTGTCGAGAACAATGTGAGACCCGAAAACAGGGATTATTATTATCAGCATTTTAAGGATAACTGCTCCACAAGAATCCGCGATATAGTCGATCTTGCGACAGACGGTCAGTTTAAGGAACTATACGGAAATATTCAAAGCCGCTTTACATTAAGAGATCATGTGCGCCGCTACACATGGTTCGCTCCTGCGTGGGATTGGATTCTTAATTTTTGGATGGGGCAGGTAATTGATACTCCCATTGCCGTTTGGGATGATATGTTTCTTCCGGCGGAAGTAGGCAGGCGCATACAGGAATTCTGGTATACTGACGCGGACGGCGTTAGGCGAAAACTTGTTCCGCAGGATTCTTTGATTGAGCAGGTCTATACCGCGGAAGGAAGACCGATTGTGCTTGAAGTTCCAAGAAAACAATGGCCTTATGAGCTTGTATTCAGCCTTGCGTTATCTGCAATTTTTTGTTTCTTTTTCTTTTTGTATCATAAAAAAATCAAAGCTGGAAAAGTTCTTGCGGGCTTCAGCATGAGTCTTTGCGCTCTTGTTTTCGGCTTGGCAGGGCTTGTCCTTTATTTTTTAAGTCTCTTTACCAATCATGATTATACTTATGAAAACGCTAACATGATTTTTACAAGCCCTGTTCTTTTAGCGGCGATACCTTTGGGTATATGTTACGCGCTGACTAAAAAACCGGAAAAACAATTAAGATACGATTTACTGTTAAGAATTATCTGGCTTATTACTGTGATTGGAATTTTTATTTCGATGCTGATAAAACTGCTTCCGTGGTTTTACCAGCAGAACCTCACTGACCAGATGCTGATGCTTCCTATCTCTCTGGTTTTCGCGTTTCAGCCTGTGGGTCTCAGCGAGGCAGTCAAAAAAATAAAGCCCTGGAAAAAGACTAGTTAATATGGCAGTAAGCGAAGAATGGCGTAACCTTAAATTCAACGAAACATTTGAGGATGAAATAAGGGGACTGACCCGCCGCCGAAAATCAGATCCCCGCTTTTCGATTGAAGATATAGAAGACGCCTTAAAGAACCTTTACATTATGGACGGCGCCGATCAGGGAGGTCGCGGGTGCCTTCAGGACACCGTCATGGCTGCCAAGATAGCCGCTTTTGAGCATTTTATAGCCCAATGGAGAGCAGAAAAAGGATCAGAGCAGCAAAATAACCTGTAACCTTTTTCTGACTACATGGTTGTATAGACAGCATTCTAATGTTATTTCATGTTCCTCCTATTTCTCCTTTTCCCCGGAGTTACTCCTTTCTCCGGGGTTTTTTTGTTTAAAAGACTGATATTTCTGAAAATTTCATGATTACGGCTGCTTGACATTTTTTCTTTAATTTTATAAGGTTTTATAAGTATCCCCTGTAGCTCAGCTGGCAGAGCAAGTGGCTGTTAACCACTGGGTCCGTGGTTCGAATCCGCGCGGGGGAGATTTAGCCGTCTGAGAGGACGGCTTTTTAATTTTTTTCCAAATCCAATAATTGGATTATTACATTTACTTTATTTATAACTTCTTTATATTCAAAATCGTTAATCAGTTTTTCGATATCTTTAAGCGGATTTTGAATATGAGGAAGGTCCTTTGTAAGAAATAAAAGTTCGCTGATTAAGGCGTCTGCCTGCGTTTTATTCGCGGAATACGCTTCAGCCATAAGTTTTTGCAATTTTCCTTCGATGATGCCGGGAATATGCTCAGGTAATCCTATTACCGAGTTTATTTTCTTATAGAGCGTTTCCGCGATTATCGGCTTTACAATATAATCTTTTGCGCCCGCTTTTATAGCTCTGCCTATAATTTCTATATCAGCGTGCGAGGTAACAAAAATAACAGGGGTCTTTTTATTAACAGAATTGCCTGATCTAAGAAGATTCAGGAAGTCAAATCCTAACATCTCGGGCATTACAATATCAAGCAGGATGAGATCAACCTTTGTTTTATTCAGGACGTTAAACGCCATTTCTGCGGATCTTGCGAGCCGCACGTCAAAATAACTTTCCAAGAGCGAACCCAGCTGCATTAAATTTTCCGGCATATCATCTACTGCCAGGATTATTTTTTTTTCAGACATATTCTTCTCCTTTTAATTTTACGTTTCTAAAGAACCGTGCGTTTCTAATATTTGTTTTATAAACTCCTGCGCTTTTTCATAATCGAATGAAGTTATATAATTTTTTATATTGTTTAATTTTGTTTTTGTTTCATTATCCCATTTATATTCATCTAAAACAGAAAATATCTTTTTTGTTTCTGTGAAAGAATAGTCAGCGCAGGCTGCGTTTAATAACCGGATTTGTTCAAAAAATATTTGAGTTGTACCTGCGGCAGCGTCTGAGTTTGCCTTTGCGGTTTCATTTATGACTGAATTTGAATTTTCGGCTAAAATTAAACTGAGCTTTTCGTGAAATTGCTGAAGCGCTTCGCAGAATGCGGCGGTTTCATTTCTGCACACACCTTCTGCTTCACTTATGTTCACATCTTTTGCATTTGATTTCTCTTTCATGCTTTTTGACGCATTTTCAAGCTTTGCCGCCCATTTTGAAAGCGTATCTGCGCCTATATTCGCAAGAACGCCTTTTAAGGCGTGAACTTTAACCGCGTAATGTTCCCAATTTTCTTCTTTCCATGTGAGATTTAATTCGTCAATATATTTTTTACAATTATCGGAAAAAAAGGCAAGAATACCCGCATAGCTTTCTTTATTTTGCCCGATATAGACGAGTCCTGAGTTTACATCTAAGCCTTCTATTTCAGATAATTTTTTAAATAACATTGCCGTTTGATGTGAAGATTCATTATTTTTTTCTTGTTTCTCATTTTGACTGCCTGATGGTTTTTTTGTGTTAGAAAATTTACTTTGCTCATAACCGTCAATCTTTTTTATCTGAGTTACTTTCTCTTTCGGCAGCCAGTTTATAAGAATCTCTATCATTTTTTGTATATCAATCGGTTTTGAAATGAAATCATTGAATTCGTTAAGCAGGAACATTTCCTTCGCGCCCTGTACGGCGTTGGCTGTCAGCGCGATGATTGGAAGGTTCTTGTATTTTTCGCCGAGTTTTCTTATTTCTGCAACCGCTTCTATACCGTCCATATCCGGCATCATGTGATCCATAAACACAATGTCAAAGTCGTTCTCCTTGACTAAATCAATGGCTTCTCTTCCTGATAACGCTTTTTTCGCTTCAATACTGTGCAGTCTTAATAGTCCGCAGGCAACCTTCAGGTTAAATTCATTATCGTCAACTAACAGAATATCTGCGTTAGGTGCATATATATCAAGTTTTGTTTCTGTTTTATTTTCATAGCTTACCTCTGACTCGCTGCCTAAAACCAGCGGAATAATAACGGTAATTACTGTTCCTTGTTCGTACTCGCTGTCAAGTATGATGCTGCCGCCCATCATTTCTACAAACGCTTTGCTGATTGGAAGCCCTAATCCTGTGCCGGCGATATGCCGGTTTTTTTCCGTCTTGTCCTGTTCGAAAGCGTTGAAAATCCCGGGCAGAGCTTCCTTTTTTATGCCCATGCCTGTATCTTTAACTTCAAATACGAGCTTGTCTTCCAAAGAACTTACCTTGAGCCTGATGTATCCTTTTTCCGTGTATTTAACCGCGTTTCCGCAGAGATTTGTAAGCACCTGCCTTAAACGTATATCATCGCCGAAAAGAATTTTCGGTAT